>Ga0182030_10009648_pt1 | contig 19742 bp, 19 predicted proteins | sample 812S3MmetaG_FD_121299 | JGI IMG/M metagenome (GOLD analysis project Ga0182030, IMG submission 121299) | Permafrost microbial communities from Stordalen Mire, Sweden - 812S3M metaG (Illumina Assembly) | ecosystem: Environmental > Terrestrial > Soil > Wetlands > Permafrost | place: Sweden... | reverse complement strand
CCGTCGTCAGGACTTTCATATGCGCCGCGCCACCATAGGGTCTGTCACGCTCCCCGACGGGGTGCCCTCTGGGCCGAACTCAGGTTCTGAGCCGCGACCGTCAGGGAGCGGTCTCGCCGAATCACCCGCCGTCAGGACTTTCATATGCGCCGCGCCACCATAGGGTCTGTCACGCTCCCCGACGGGGTACCCTCTGTGCCGAACTCAAGTTCTGAGCCGCGACCGTCAGGGAGCGGTCTCGCCGAATCGCCCGCCGTCAGCACTTTCATATGCGCCGCGCCACCACCATCGTCATGTCATCCTGCAATTCCGACGAGCCGGTCCATTGCACCACCGCCTCCATGGCGCGAGCGATGATCTCGGAGGAATCGGCGCGGTTGTACTTGAGCAGCAATTCCTGCAGCCGTTCCTCGCCGTACATCTCGCCGTAGGCGTTTTCCGGTTCCACCAGGCCGTCGGTGTAAGCCACCAGCATGTCGCCGTGCTCCAGCTTCAGGGTCTTCTCTTCGTACACCGCGAAGGGGAATGCGCCTACCACCGTGCCGGTAGGCTCGAGCAGGCTCACGTGGCCCTCGCGCACCAGCAGGGGCGAGAGGTGCCCGGCGTTGGTGTAGGTGAGCGAGTGCTCCGCCTCGTCGTAGGTGGCGAAATAGAAAGTAGCGTATTTTTCGGGCGCGGTGGTGGCATAGAGTTGCCGGTTCAAGTTGCTCACCAGGAACGCCGTCGAGGGCGGCTTGTAGTTGCCGTTGCTATTGGCGGCGGCGGTATTGATCTGCGTGCGCATGGTGGATTGGATGGTGGCCATCAGCAGGGCGGCCGAAATTCCCTTGCCGGCCACGTCGCCGATGGCGAAAGCCAGCGAGTCGTGCGGCAGCGCCATGAAATCGTAATAGTCGCCCGAGACCATGCGCGCCGGATGACAGACGCCTTTCAGCTCCAGCGTCTTGGTGAAGGGCACGTCCTTGGGGAAAAGCTGGTCCTGCACTTCGCGGGCGATGGCCAGCTCCGATTCCAGGCGCTCCTTTTCCTTGGCCACCACGATCAGGCGTCCCAGGTTGGCGGTCATGGTATTGAAGGAAGTGGTCAGCTCGGCCAGTTGATCGCTGCCCTTCACCGGGACGCGGTAAGAGAAATCGCCCTCCTTGACGTGCAGCGTGCCTTCGTACATTTCGTGGACCGCGCCGGTGATGGAGCGGCTGAGCTGAATGCCGGCCACCAGCGAAATCAACTCCAGGATCAGGAACAGCGCCAATACCGTGACAAACGCCGCCAGGGCGATATCGCCCCAGGAAAACTTGCGGTCGAAGCCGGTGCCCTTCTGCCCGAACAGAATGCCCAGCACCGCCGACAGGCGCGTGTCCACGGTCAAATAGAGGTCGTAAAAGTCTTCCGGCGACTCCCAGGTGGGCACGGTTACCGGATACACCATGCCGGTCACGGAAAAATCGAATACGTTGGCCTTCGGCGGCACGCGCGATTTCAGGATGTGTCCCATCACGGGCGTGAAATTGACGTCGCCCAGCTTGGGCACCAGGCCGGCGAGCAGTTCGTGCGTCACCGGCGCCAGGGCCACGGCCTTGTTGCCATTCTGCTCGGCGAAGGCCCAAATGTACAAATGCGGCTGGTCTCCGTCCTGCCTCACGATGAGACTGGATATGTGCTGGTCGCGGCCCGATACCCATTCTTCCGGCACTTGCAGCGTGCTGTTCCCGGGATAGCGCAGATCCTTCGCGCCAGTCATCACCATTTCGGTGTTGGGGAGCTGGTTGCGCCGCATGATGAAGCGCTGAATGTAGTTCTCCGTATTGTCCGGCGGAAGGCGGACCAGTCCGGAAACTTCGTTCTGAAGGTTGCTCTCGCGCCGCGACAGCTCGGTATCCACCAGATAGACTGCCACTTGGCCGATGATGCCCTTCCCGGCGAAAATCACCAGCGACAGGATCAACACAACGGGCACCACGGCGATAAAAAGGTACGCCACGATCAGGCGGTTGCGCAGCCGCCAGATGGCTTTGCGCGCCACGCGGCGCGCCAACCGGTAAACCGCGACAATGCCGAGAAAGGCTACCACCAACCCCGTTACGATCTGGATCGCCGGGCTGGCATGCAGGTAATGCGCCAGCAGAAAGGCCGCCGTAGCAGCGAGAAAGGCCTGCCCGATCCGGCCCAGCCGGCGAAAGTTGCCCACAATGCCTTTCTGCATAGTTCCAGACTAGCGTACCCGAATGGCAGACGGTACAATCAGTCCATGCACAGACGCAATTTCGCGCTTCTTACCGTCCTGTTCGGACTACTGGCCGTGGCCGCCTGGGCTGCCGACATCACCGGCACATGGACTGGCTCGATTTCCGGCGGTAACGGCGATTTTTCGCTCACCTACAGCTTCAAACAAGACGGCGACAAATTCACCGGCACGGTTACCGGCCCGCAGGGCGATCCCATGCCGCTGATCGACTGCAAACTCGATGGCGACAAGATCTCCTTCGCGGTAAAGGTCGACATGAACGGCAATACCTCCACGTTTACCAGCAAAGGGACCATCAAGGGCGACCAGATTACGCTGACCACGACCAACGACGCTGGCGAGGATTTTGGCGGCGAGATGACGCTGAAGAAGCAGACGAAATAAGGCACGATCGACAGCATGATTGGCCGCAGACGAATGTGGAGTGCGCCAGGATAAACCGGCATGGGGTAGGGAATGCCGCGTACATTTTGAGCCGCCGATCAACGCAGATCAACACGGATAAAAAGCAGATTTTTTTTATCGGCGTTTATCTGCGTTCATCGGCGGCCAATAATGTTCTTGCCTTGACCCGAGGCGATCTCATCTCTTGAGGCTCAATCGTAAACAAAATGCAGAACCTTCTTGAGGTCTTCCCAGGCTTCCCGCTTGGCGGCCTGATTGTAGCCCCGCAGCAGGAACGAGGGATGATACGTCACCATCACCGGGATGTCGCGCCATTTGAACCACTTACCGCGCATTTTCGTAACCCCTTCTTTATGCCCGATGAGGGCCTTGACGGCGGTTCCGCCTAGCACGCAGATGGCTCTCGGCGCGATGGTGACAAGCTGGCGATACAGAAACTGGCCGCAGATTTCCATTTCGTCGGGTTCGGGCGTGCGATTGTCGGGCGGCCGGCATTTCACTACGTTACAGATGTAAACGTCTTCCCGGCGGAGATTCATGCCCTCTTTCTTCGCCGTGCCTTCGATCATTTGGGTCAGCAACTGGCCGGCGCGTCCCACGAAAGGAATGCCCTGCGCGTCTTCATCGGCGCCTGGGCCTTCGCCCACGAAGACCAGCGGCGCACGCTCGTTGCCCACGCCGAAGACGATCTTATGGCGTCCTTCGTGCAAGCGGCAGCGGTGGCAATCGCCGATATCCTGCATGATCTGGAGCAGCGATTCGCCCGGCGGGCCGGCGGGGTGGACGACCGGGCTTTCCGCGGGCGGCGGGGAGTCCCTCCGATAGACCGTCTTGATTCCCAGGTCCTGATAGAACTCGAGATATTGGCGCAGCCGATCAGTGTCCATCGTTGGCATGAAGGGCCAGGCGCAAGCGCAGCACCTGGTCGAAAACACGGTCGGCGATTTCCCGTTTGGAGGCGCGGGGCAGGGGAATGGTCTCGCCGGTGCGTGTCACCAGCGTGACCTCGTTCTCGTCGCTCTCGAAGCCGCCCTCGGCGCCGCCCACCAGGTTGGCCACCACCATGTCGCAGTTCTTGGATTCCAGTTTGCGCCGCGCTTCCTCCACCAGGTTCTGCGTCTCGGCGGCGAACCCGATCAATAGGCGGTCGCCCTTCTTGCGGCCCACTTCGGCCAGGATGTCCGGGGTGGGATCCATCTCGAGGGAGATGCGCGCGGCGGTCTTTTTGACCTTCTGGTCGGGGACTTTGCTGAGATGGAAATCGGCCACGGCGGCGGCTTTGATCACAATGCCGGCGGGCGCCAGGTTGGCCATCACCTGTTGGCGCATTTCGGCCGCGGTGCGCACGGCAATCAATTCCACGCCCCGCGGGGGCGGCAGGTGCACCGGGCCGGAGATCAGGACCACGTGCGCGCCGCGCGCGGCGGCGGCTTCCGCCAGCGCGTATCCCATCTTGCCGCTGGAGCGGTTGGTGATGTAGCGGACCGGGTCGAGCGGTTCCTGGGTAGGGCCGGCGGTCAGCAGCACGTGCTCGCCGTCGAGATCGTGGCGCCGCGGAAGTTCGTTTTGGATCGCGGCGGCGATGATCTCCGGGCCGGCCAGCCTGCCGGGTCCGGTCATGCCGCAGGCCAGGTATCCGCTATCGGGTTCGACGATGCGGTGGCCGCGCCGGCGTAGGGTGTCGAGATTCGCCTGCGTGGCGGGGTGCTGCCACATGTTGACGTTCATGGCGGGGGCCAGTACCACCGGGCCGGTGAAGGCCAGGTAGAGCGTCGTCAGGAAATCGCCGGCCAGTCCGTGGGCCATTTTGGCCAGCAGGTCGGCGGTGGCCGGTGCGATGGCCAGCAGGTCGTTCTCCTGCGCCACGGAAATGTGTTCGATAGCGTGCTCGATGGCGAAAAGATCGGTCAGCACTTTGCGCCCGGTGAGCGCGGCGAAGGTTAGCGGACGAACGAATTCCTGCGCGGCCTCGGTCATGACGGCCTGCACCTCATGCCCCTGCTGCATCAAAAGGCGCGCCAATTCGGCCGATTTGTAGGCCGCGATTCCGCCTCCGATGCCGAGGATGAGCCGCATAAATCGGGTTGCTTACACTTCGGCTTCTACCGGCGTCACGTCCGGCGCCTGGCCGGTGAGGCTGTACTTCACCAGGCCGCGGCGCACTTCTTCCATGGCGATGACGGTCGATTTCTTGGACGATGTGGGCAGTACCGGGCGCGCGCCGCCCTGCAATTGACGGGCGCGCTTGGCCGCCACGATGATGAACCGGTAGGTGCTCTGCTCGCGGTCGTCCGGAATGGTGCAATGCGCGTTGTTACGGGGTGGGGCCTTGTCAGCCATCTTGTCGCTTCCTCTTCAATCCTTGAATGTTGCCAGGATGGGTTCGATCCGATCTTCCATCCGGTCGCGCCGGATTCGCTCGGCGCGTACAATCGCGCTCAAAACGGCATCCGACTCCGACAGGTCGCGGTTGATCAGCACATAATCGTAGTCTTTGTACCGCTGAATTTCCACGGCCGCTTCCCTGAGCCGCCTTTCGACTACTTCTTCGGCGTCTTCCCCACGGGCGCGAAGCCTGTCTTCCAGGATCTTTCGCGAAGGGGCCAGAATGAAGACCGTAACGGCTTCGGGAATGCGATCTTTCAATTGTCTCGCACCTTGTACGTCGATGTCGAGCACCAGATCCCGGCCGCCGGCGCGGGCCGCTTCCAAAACCCCCCGGTGAGTCCCGTAATAGTTGCCAAACACTTGAGCCCATTCGAGAAACTCGTCGCGGGCGATCCTTGCCTGGAAGTCCTCGGGGGTTACGAAATGGTAGCTCTCGCCGTTCACTTCGTGACCGCGCGGCTTGCGGCTGGTGTAGGAAACCGAGAACATCAGCCCCGGCATGTCAGCCAGCAAGCGCTTCACCAGGGTGGATTTCCCCGATCCGGAGGGGGCGGAAATAATAAAGATAGTAGTCATTCTAAATTTAGCGACTGCTCGCGAATCTTGTCGATTTCCGATTTCGCCGCCAGCGCCAGTTCGGTGATGGTCAGGCCCAGGTCTCCCAGCCCGCCGGTCTTGGAAAGCACCGTGTTGGCTTCGCGGTTCATCTCCTGCAGCAGAAAATCGAGGCGTTTGCCCACTTCGCCATGGCCCGCGAGGATGTCGTCCAGTTGGCCGGCGTGGGTGCGCAGGCGCATCAACTCTTCGGCGATGTCGCTGCGGTCGGCCAGGATCGCGGCCTCCTGTGCCAGGCGCTGCGGGTCGACGCCGGCGCCGTGCAGCAGGTCGGCGAGCTTTTCGCGCAGGCGCTTGAGGAAGGCCGGGACTGCGCCGGCGCGGATTTCGTCCATACGGGCGACCAGGTCGACAATGGCGCCGCAACGCTGGCGCATTTCCCGGGCAGTGACGGCGCCTTCCCGCTCGCGGAAAGCGTTCAGCGCGGCGACCGCCTCGCCGGCGGCTTCGAGCACGGCCTGGGCCAGCGGCTGGCTGATGTCGCCCTCCTCGCCGGCGATTCCCAACATGCCGGGGATGCGCATCGCGGCGTTCAGATCGGGCTGCTGGCCGGTCACCTGGTACAGGCTGGCGGCCTCGCGAAAGGCGTTCACGTAAAGCGCCAGCAAGGGCCGGTTCAAACCGGCGGCGTCGCCACCGATGCGCGCCAACGTCAGATTGATCTGCACGTGACCGCGCGCCACCCCGCTCTTGATGACGCCGCGGATGTCGTGTTCGATGGCGTCGAGCGCGGGCGGCAGATGGAAATGGAGGTCCAGGCCGCGATGGTTCACGCTCTTCAGGCTGAAGACGATTTCGGTGTCCTCGGCGATTTTTTTCACCCGGGCGAAGCCGGTCATGCTGCGCAGGCTCACTGGTTCACCACCGTTCCGGAAGGGATTTCACCACAGAGATGCCGAGACTCAGAGGAAGACAAGAAAGGCAAGACTTCAAAAACGTCGGGAACGCCGTGTCGTCCTTGAGGTGGGTCGCAGAGGAGGCAGAGGGCGCGGAGATGAGAGTGCTGGGCTTGTCCACGCCGGTGAGAACGAAGGATCGATCGGAACCGCCGATCCTGGCGCCTTAGGGACCACGCAAAAATAACTTCTCGGTCACCGATGTGGCGCAGACTCTCAGTCTGCCGCGTCCCGACTCCTCGGGACGCGTTTTCGAGCACGCCCGGCAGGCGTCCCGATGAGTCGGGACGCAGCAGGCACGAGTGCCCGCGCCACATGGCCCACCGAGCCAAGTGTGAAGTTATTTCTGGGTGGTCGCTTATTACAGCGTTCCTCTGCGTCTCTGCGTCTCCGCGGTTAGCCCTCGTTGTTCTCGTGTCCCTCTGTGTCATCGTGCCTCTGTGATGAAGCCCGCTCATAGGTCCACCACCGTTCCGGCGTCCTCGAACTGCAGTTCGTGGAGCCGATGATAAATGCCGCCATGGCTGATGAGTTCTTCGTGCGTGCCCTGTTCGCGGATTTGGCCCTTTTCGAGCACCACGAACTTGTCGGCGCGGCGAATCGTGGAGAGCCGGTGGGCGATCACCACTACCGTGCGGTGCTCCATCAGGTTGGCCAGCGCCTTCTGTACCAGCATCTCCGATTCCGTGTCGAGATGCGAAGTGGCTTCGTCCAGAATCAGAATGGGGGCGTTTTTCAGCAGCGCGCGGGCGATGGCCAGGCGCTGCCGCTGGCCGCCGCTGAGCTTCGCGCCGCGGTCGCCGATCACCGTCCGGTAGCCCTCGGGCAGCCGCTCGATGAATTCGTGGGCCAGCGCCGTTTCGGCCGCGCGGCGAATCTGCACTGGGGTGAGATCCGGACGGCCATAGGCGATGTTGCGCTCCACCGTGTCGTTGAACAGGAACGTATCCTGCGCCACCAGTCCGATGGCCGCGCGCAGCGACTCCAGGTTGAGGTCGCGCACATCGTGGCCGTCGATTTTCAGGGCTCCGCCGGTGACGTCGTAGAATCGCGGCACCAGGTTGGCGATGGTGCTCTTACCTCCGCCGCTCGCGCCCACCACCGCCACCACCTGGCCGGCCTTCACTTCCAGGTCGAGCCCCTCCAGGCGGAAGCCATCGGGCACTCCGGGATAGTGGAACGAGACGTTCTCGAAACGAATACCCTGGGAGAACTGTTGCAAGGGCACGGCTCCGGGCTTCTGGGCGATGTCCTCCGGATGATCCAGGTATTCGAAGACCTTGTGAGAAGCGCCGATGGCCTGCTGAAAAATGTTGTAGATGCCGACCAGGCGCTTGACCGGCTCCAGCAGCAGGATCAGCGCGATGATGAAGGTGCTGAAGCCGCCCGCGGTGAGCGAATGGGCCTGCTTGGCGTACGTCAGCAACCCCACGATGGTGGCCGCCGCCAGCATGTCGATCAAGGGCGACGAGAGGCCCTGCAGGAGCACGTACCGCACGTTGGTCCTCAGCAGCCGGTGGGCCGCCGCACGGAAGCGTCCGGATTCGTACGACTCGGCGGCGAACGCTCGCACTACCATGTGGCCGCTGAGCGTTTCCTGGAGGATCTGGTTGAGCTCGGCCTGCCGCTCCTGGGTGCGCCGGCTGGTGCGGCGGATGCGTTTGCCGACGCGCGTAGTGGGCAGCATGATGGCCGGCAGCACGATCAGGCTGGCGACGGTCAGTTTCGGGTCGAGGCTCACCATCACCGCGATCGAGGCGGCCGCGGCAAACAACTGGCGCAGAAAATCGGCCAGGATCTGTGACGTGGCCACCTGCACCTTGTCGACATCGTTCATGATGGACGACATCAATTGCCCGGTGGAGTGAGCTTCGAAGAACGCCGCGCCGTGCTGCAGGATCTTGTCGAACACCGCGTTGCGCAGGTCGGTCACCGATGAATAGCCCGCGTAGCTGATCAGGTAGTTGCCGCAATAGTCGAAGAGACCCTTGATAAGGAAGACGGCCACGATGGCTATGGCCACCATTACCCACACGTCCTGCCGCCCGAGGGGAATAATATTTTCGAGGAAGATCTGGTGGCCGAAAATCGGATGCGGCAGGAGCGGCGTTTTGCCGGGGGGCGGATGATCCACCAGCACGCGGTCGAAAACCTGGCGGACGAGCAGCAGCATGGCGGCCTGCGCGGCGCCCGCCACGGCCATGAGAAGCACCGAACCCAGCAGATGCGGCCAATAGCGGCGGCCGTACGAAAGCAGACGCGTGACGGCGTTCATGCGTGCACCCGCAAGCGCTCCAGCGCGTCCAGCACCTGCGACGTCGCGACGCGGCCGATGCCGCCCGGTGCGGTGACCACTTCCGAGGCCGTGCGCCACGGCCCCCAGATGGCCGGATTGGAGTCGCCGAAGACCACCACTACCGGCAGTCCGAACGCGGCCGCCATGTGGGCCGGGCCGGAATCGTTGCCCACGAAAAAAGCGGCGCCTGCGAGCAGCGCTTTGATTTGCGCCAGCGGCGCGCCGGCGATGGTACGGAATGCGCGAAATGGCGAGAGATCGTCCGCTGCCGCGCCGATGAAGACCGGCTCCATGGCGAGTTCGCGGAGACGCCCGGCGACGGCCAGGAATCCATCCGCGCGCCAGGTTTTGGCGGGTGCCGCGGCCACGGGATGAATCACCGCGATGGGCGGGACGGCCGGCACGGACGCCCGCGCCACCAGCTTCGCGCGTGGGATGTCGCCCATCGGCGCACCCAGCCAGAACATCGCGCTGGCCAGATGTTCGGCCGTATGGACCGTGCGGTCCACGCCCAGAATTTCCTGCGCGCGCGGGATGTGGGCGTTATAGACCCACCGCTGGCGGAAGTGTCCGAATCCGGCACGGTGTCCGGCTCCGGACAGTGCGGTGATCCCCGCGCTACGGCTGCCGCCGTGCAGATTCAGGCACAGCCGCGGCCGCCACCGACGCACCGCGCGCACCCGCGGCGGGAGGATTTCGTCCAAATCGGGATTGTCTTCAAAGAGCGCACGGAAGCGGTCTTCCACCACGACGGCAAGGCGCAGGTCGGGGCGCGAACGCCGCAGAATGTCGAGCGCGGGGGTGGTCAAAACGCAATCGCCCAAAGATCGCAGACGAATAATGGCAACGCGACTCCCGTGCGGTAAACATTCGAGAACGCTCGCCACGGCATCCTATTCTTCAATTTTCGCTTCGTCGACCAGCATCACCGGAATGTCGTCGCGAATGGGGTACACGCGGTGGCATTCCACGCACTTCAGCCCGCTCTGGTCGGCTTTGAGCTCGACTACAGCCTTGCAGACGGGGCAAACCAGGATCTCAAGCAAATCTTTGCTGATGGCCATAGAACTCACCAGTTTAACAGGCCCCGCAGGGCCCGTTTCGGGCCGGTGGCTTGCCGGTGCGAAACGCGTAACCAAAATGTTGCACGCTGGAAGCGCAATTCAGCGGAACAAACCGCTGCGTCAATCGTCTTATCTATTTCACGGACTCCAGGCAGGGGGGATTATCTTGACGGACTCCGCGCTAGCCCATTCAGTGATCGTTCAACTGGAGCGCATTCTCACGCGCCCTCCGGTATCTACTTCGCGCGGTATCAGCCGACTCCTGAGCTTCCTGGTGGAAGAGACTCTCGCCGGACGCGGCCGGGAGATCACCGAAGCGAACATAGGTGCGCGAGTATTCTATCGCGGCGCGGACTTCAATCCGCGGACGGATCCGATTGTGCGCGTAGAGATGCATCATTTGCGCGCGCGGCTGGAGAAATACTACGCGACGGCCGGAGCGGAAGACCCGTTGTCGATCGAACTGCCGGCCCGCACCTATGTGCCGCAGTTCCGGCGTCTGGCGCCGGCCGCGCCGCCGCCATCGCGCCATTGGTCCTGCGCGCCAAGGCGTCGCGCGGTGCTGCCCGGAGCCTGGTAGCGGCCGGTGCATACCCCCGGCGGCCGATACCCGGAATTGAGACCGGGTGCGCGACATGAAACTGGAATTGTCGGCGCAACCTGATTTTTCGCGGATTGCGGTCGTCCGAAACAGAGGCTTCCAAGCGGGTCAATCCGGAGCTGATCGAGATGCCTGTTCGTCTGACCACGGTCGAAAGCCTCTTGCGTAGGCGTACGCTAGGATTCTTGCAGTTTTGTTGAGGATCCGCGGGTGGCCCCACTTTTACGTCGCGCACCCATTGAGACCCACCCACCAGCAGCTTGTAATCGCCTTGTAATGGAATTACCATCACCTGGAAGGGAATCGACCGATTGGCCACGTCTCCGCCATCTCATTTGCAAGCCGTGCTCCAGCACGACATCGATCTGATCCGAGCCAAGCTCTTGGAAATGCTGGCCTTGGACGAACAGGCGCTGACCCGCGCGCTGCATGCCTTTCTGCGCCGCGATCGCCAGTTGGCGTATTCCGTAATTCTGCGCGATCAGGATGTGGACGCGCTCGACGCCGCGCTCGATCAGCTCTGCCTGGAATTCATTGTGCGCCATCAGCCCACCGCCGCCCATCTGCGCTTCGTATATTCGGCCAGCAAGATCGTCAACCTGCTCGAACGCTGCGGCGATTATGCCGAGAGCGTGGCGCGCCAGGTGCTGCTGCTCAGTTCCTTGAACTACGAGGTCCCGGCGGATAAATTCCACCAGCTCGCCAATCTCTCCATCCCCATGCTGCACAATGCGGTGCACGCTTTCGTGGATCGCAACACCGACCTCGCGCGCACCACCATAGCCATCGAGCCGCGCGTCAACCAGATTCGCGACAGCCTCAATGCCGACCTGGTGGAGTTGCGCGAGCAGGGCCGCCTGCCGCTCGAAGCCCTGAACCCGCTCATCACCATCGCCCGCCGCTTCGAGCGCGTGTCCGATCAAGCTACCAACATCTCCGAGCAGGCGCTGTACTTCACCACCGGCCAATATCTCCGCCACCTGGTGCGCCAGGATTTCCGCGTGCTGTTCGTCGACCAGAACAATGGCTGCCTCAGCCGCATCGCCCAGGCCGTGGCCACCGGCCTCGGCGCCAAGCGCTTCACTTTCGATTGCGCGGGCCTGGTGGCCGGCGCGGTGGAACCGCAAACCATCCGCTTCCTCGCCGAAAAGGGCGTCGACGTCTCGCACCAGCCTTCGAAATCGCTGGACCAGGTTCCCAATCTGGACCAGGTGCAGGTCATTGTGGCGCTCTGCCGCGAGGCCGAGGCGGCTTTCCCGCAGAAGCCCACCAAGTCGCTGGGGCTGCAATGGCTGGTGCCCGATCCCGCATTGGCCCACGGGACCCCCGAAGATCTGCGCGTGGAATACGAGCGGGCCTTTCAGGCGCTCACCACCCATACGCGCGACCTGGTGCAGGCGATCCTCGGAGACGACGAAATCTCTCATCCTCAACAACCGTCATGATGCAACGTTCTACTTTCTACCTTTGCTTCGGCTCGATGTGGCGCACGCACTTGAGGGTCGACGCGGCACGCACGGGTGCGCGCCACGCACTTCAGGTGACTTTCAGCCGCAAGCCCATCCTGCCGGCGTTCAGCCGGCAGGCGTGTAAAGCCTTGACCGCCGGCTTGCTCGCTCTCGCGCTCCTTGCCGCCGGCTGCTCGCGCGACAAGGGGCCGCGGAAAACCGTGATCCAGGACACCGGCTCCGATACCATGGTCAACCTGGCGCAAGCCTGGGCCGAAGAATACGCCACGGTGGATCCCGCGGTCTCGGTGGAAGTTTCCGGCGGCGGATCGGGCACCGGTATCGCCGCGCTGTCCAGCGGAACCGTGGACATCGCCAATTGCAGCCGCCGCTTCGAGCCGCGGGAGATCGAGCAGGCCAAAACGAACACCGGCAAGGCGCCGCACGAAGTCATGGTAGGCTTCGACGCCCTGGCGGTCTACATAAACAAGAATAATCCGCTGAATGAAATCACCATTCCCCAGTTAGCCGATATCTATGCCGAAGGCGGCCAGCTTACTAAGTGGTCGCAATTGGGAGTCAAGATGCCCGGCGGCTCCGATGAGATCATCCGCGTCAGCCGGCAATCCAATTCCGGAACCTACTTCTACTTCCGCGAAGCCATCCTGGGCAACGGGCGCGATTTCAAACTGGGGTCGCGCGACATGCAGGGCTCGAAAGACGTCGTCGAACTGGTGGCCAATACGCCCTCCGCCATCGGCTATAGCGGGATGGGGTACAACACGCCGGCCGTCAAACAACTGCGCATATCCCGCAAGGCCGGGGAGCCTGCCTACGCACCCAGCGTGGAGACCACCCTCAACCACACCTATCCCATCGCCCGGCCGCTGTTCATGTACACGCTGGGCGACCCGGCCGGCGAGGTCAAGAAATATCTCGACTGGATCGACTCCGATGCGGGCCAGAAAATCGTGCTGCAAAGCGGCTACGTGCCGCTGCCCAAGACCGGAAATTAGCGCATGCCGGCCCTACCCAGACGGCGCGGAGTGGAAATCCTCGCCGAACGCGCGATCGAAGTGCTGATCCGCCTGTGCGGCGTCAGCGCCGTCCTTTTTGTCTTCGGTATTTTCTTTTTCGTCTTTCGCGAGGGCTCGCAACTGCTGTTTCACGGCTTCAATTTCCGCGAATTTTTCTTCAGCCAGGAATGGTATCCCACCTCGCAGAGCCACGTGCGCTACGGCGCGCTTGCCCTCATCGCCGGCACGGCCAGCGTCACCCTGCTGGCCATGGCGCTGGCCGTGCCCTTCGGAATCGGCGCGGCGGTTTTCCTCTCCGAATTCTGCGGGCCGCGCTCCAAAGAGACGCTCAAAATCACGGTCGAGCTGCTGGCCGCCATCCCCTCGGTAGTCTGGGGATTCGTCGGGTTGACGGTGATGAATAAACTCATCATCGAGGTCTTCCACACGCCCATCGGCTTGAACGTGCTCAATGGCGGGATCATTCTGGCGCTCATGAGCGTTCCCATCATCGTGTCGATCGGCGAAGACGCCTTGAAAGCCGTGCCGGATACCTATCGCGAAGCCGCCCTGGCGCTGGGGGTGACGCGCTGGCAGTTGATCTACCGGGTGCTCGTGCCGGCGGCCCGCAACGGCCTGCTGGCGGCGGTGCTGCTGGGCGTCGGCCGCGCCGTGGGTGAGACCATGGCCGTTCTCATGGCCACCGGACACGCGGTGAAAATTCCCACCAGCCTGCTCGATTCGGTCCGTACCCTCACCGCGACTATCGCCGCCGAGCTGGGCGAAGCGGCGGTCCATTCGGACCATTACCAGGTGCTGTTCATCATCGGAATTCTGCTTTTCAGCATCACCTTCGTCATTAATCTGGCGGCCGATCTGATCGTGCGCGGGGTGCGGCGCGGATAATGTTTCAGGCCACTCCATTCACGCGCAGAAAGCGGCGCTATGAGCTGCTCGCCCGCGCCGTATTCTTCCTGATGACGCTGTTGATCGTCACGCCTCTGATCCTCATCGTGGGATATCTGGTCTACCAGGCGTGGCCGATTCTCTCGCTCGATTTTCTGTTCACCAATCCGCATAACGGCATGCGCGCGGGCGGCATCTGGTCGCCGCTGCTGGGCACTATCTACCTGGTAGTCATCTCGCTGCTGGTGGCCACGCCCATCGGCGTGCTGGCGGCTATCTTCCTCAACGAATATGCGCGCGAGAACTGGCTCACGCGGGTTATCAACATGGCGGTTTTGAACCTGGCGGGCGTGCCCAGCATCGTGCACGCGCTGTTCGGCCTGGGCGCATTCGTGCTTTTCGCGCACCTCGGCAAGAGCATCCTGGCGGCATCGCTCACCCTGGCGGTGATGACCCTGCCGGTGATCATCGCCAGCACCAAGGAGGCGCTGGCCTCGGTGCCGGCGCCATTCCGCGAGGCCTGTTGGAACGTGGGCGCTACGCGATGGCAGACCATCTGGCACGTAGTGCTGCCCAATTCCGTGGGCGGCATCCTCACCGGCGTGATCCTGCAGGTATCGCGCGCCGCCGGCGAGACCGCGCCCATCATGTTCACCGGGGTGGTGTTCTATAAGGCGATCCGGGAAGGCGATCCCTTCGCCTACAGCCTGTTCGGCCAATGCATGGCGCTCTCCATGCACCTTTTTACGATTTCCACGCAAGTGCCGGATGTGCCCAGGGCGCTGCCGTATGGCACCGCCGTAGTCCTGTTGGGCGCCGTGCTGGCGGTGAACGCCCTGGCCATCCTGGTGCGCATGCGTCTGCGCTCGCGGAGGAAATGGTGAGCCGCGCAGCGCACAGCCCCAGATCGCTTCCTGACGGGGCGCCATCCGGGCCCGGTTCGCAGCGACGCCCCACACGGAGCCGCGACCGTCAGGGAGTGGTGAGCTTCGCAGCGCACAGCCACGGACTGCTCTCTGACGAGGCGCCGTCCAGGCCCGGTTCGAACCGAGGCCCCATACCGAGCCGCGACCGTCAGGGAGCGTTTCTCGGTGGTTGCTCGCGGGGGAAATGGTGAGCGCTGAAAACATGATCGAGATCCGCGACCTGCGGGTTCGCTTCGGCCGCCGGGAAGTCCTCAAGGGCGTCGCGCTTGACGTGCGCCGCAATGAAGTCCTGGGCGTGATCGGCCCGGCGCAGTCCGGCAAGACCACCTTGCTCAAAGTCATCAACCGCACCATCGACGATAACCCCAACGCCGTAGTGACGGGCTCCGTGCGGGTGGATGGCGAAGATATCTGGCGGGTGAAAGACCTGCCGGCGCTGCGCCGCAAAATCGGCATGGTGGCGCCGCTCCCGGTGGGGCTGCCGCTTTCCATTTTCGACAACGTGGCGTTTGCGCCGCGCATGGCCGGCCTGCGCGACCGCGCCGAGCTGGCCGCGCGCGTGGAGCGGTGCCTGCGGCAGGCGGCGCTGTGGGACGAAGTCAAAGACCGCCTCCACAGCCTGGGCACGCGCCTTTCCGGCGGACAGCAGCAAAGGTTGACCATCGCCCGCGCCTTGTCGCACGATCCCGAGATCCTCTGCCTCGACGAATTCTCCATCGCCATCGACCCGGTCACCACCATGCGCATCGAGGACGTGCTCAAGGAACTGCGCTCCGAGATCACCATCATCCTGGTCACCAACCTGGTGCAGCAGGCGCGCCGGCTGGCCGACCGCACGGCCTTTTTTCTCAATGGCGAACTGGTGGAAGTGGACCGCACCGAGACGGTCTTCTCGGAAACCCCGGCCGATGAGCGAACCTTTCAGTACGTGCGGGGGATCTTCGGATGAACAGCATTCAGACCCGCGATCTGAACCTGTGGTACGGCGATTTTCAGGCGCTCAAGAACATCAACCTGAACATCCGCGAGGGCCAGATCGCCGCCCTCATCGGTCCCTCGGGGTGCGGCAAAAGCACCCTGCTGCGCTGCTTCAATCGCATCAACGAGCGCTACGGGTACGTGCGCACCACCGGCACGATCGCCATCCTGGGCCAGGACATTTACGCCCCCGATGTCTCCCTCATGGAGTTGCGCAAAGCCGTCGGCATGGTTTTTCAGCGGCCCAATCCCTTGCCCATCTCGGTGTACGAAAACGTGGTTTTCGGCTTGCGCACCCATACTCCGCGCGGGCAACTGCGCAAATCCCAACTGGACGATGTGGTGGAGAAGGCCCTCGGCGAAGTCAATCTCTGGGAGGCGCTGAAGGACCGGCTGCAAACGCGCGCCACCGATCTGCAACTGGCGGAGCAGCAGAAACTTTGCATCGCCCGCCTGCTACCCTTGAAGCCGGAGGTCATCCTGATGGATGAGCCGTGCTCGGCGCTGGACAGCGCGGCCACCCTGGCCGTGGAAGAGCTCATGCTGGCCTTGGCCGGCCGCTACACCATCCTGGTGGTGACCCATAATATGGCGCAGGCGCGGCGCGTGAGCCAGGAATGCGGCTTCATGCTCCTGGGCGAAGTGATCGAGTTCGATCGCACCGAGAAGCTTTTCCTCACGCCCGCCGACAGCCGCACGGCCGACTACGTGGAAGGCCGCTATGGGTAGCGCCACGGTGCTGCGCAAGCTGCTGCTCTCGGCGTTGCTGCTCATCGTGGTGGCCTTGGGGAGCGCCGCCATCTTCCTGACGCGCTACACCGCGGCGAGCGAATTGCAACACGCCGAGGACACCATGGCGGCCCAGGCGCGCATTCTGCGGCCCGCTCTGGCCGCCGTGGATCAGCCGTCGCTCCAGGCGTGGACCGATCGCGCCGGCGCCGAAACCCAGGCGCGCGTCACCGTCATCGCCCGCGACGGCGTGGTGCTCGCCGACTCGCAGCACGATCCCGCCAGTATGGAGAACCACGGCGGGCGGCCGGAGGTTCGCCAGGCGCTGGCCGGCGCCACCGGCACGGCGGTGCGCCATAGCGCCACCCTGGATGCCGACCTGTGTTACCTGGCGGTGTCCGCGGATCTTCCGGGGCGGCCCGGCGTTCTGCGGCTGGCCGTGCCGCTGCGCCAGATCGACGTGGCCGTGGCGGCCGTCCGCTGGATCGTCCTGCGGGCCTCGCTGGTGGCCGCGGTGTTCGCGCTGCTGGTGGCCTTCCTGGTTTCCCGCGCCTTCAGCCGGCGCATCCGCCGCATCCAGGCGTTCGCCCAGGAATTGGTGAACGAGGAGTACTCCGGCACCATCGCCAGCCAGCCCGACGACGAGCTCGGCTCGCTGGCCCGCTCGCTGCGCGGCATGGCCGAACAGTTCCGCCGCATGCTGGCCGCGCTCGCCGAAGAATCGGCGCGCCGCAAGGCGCTGCTGGCAGGCATGGTGGAGGGTGTGCTGGCGGTGGACCACGACCTGCGGGTGACGTTCTGCAACGGCTCGTTCGCCCGCGCCGTGAAAGCTCGCGAGCCCCTGCCCGAGCGGGTTCCGGTGGTGGAAGTGGTGCGCGATCCGGAACTGCTGGAACTGTTGCGGCGCGTCATCGCTACGGGCGAACCGGCGCGCCGGCGCCTGACCCTGGCGGCCGCCGCGGGCCGCGTTTTCGACGTGCAGGGGGCGCCCGTGGGCCAGCCTCCCGCGGCCGGCGCCATCGCCGTGCTGCACGACGTGACCGACGTGGAGCACCTGGAGCGCGTGCGCAAGGATTTCGTGGCCAACATCTCGCACGAGCTGCGCACGCCGCTGGCGGCCATCCGCGGGTATGCCGAAACGCTGCTCGATGGCGCCGCGCAAGATCCCGCCGCCAACCGCAAGTTCCTGGAGATCATCTGCCGCAACACCGTGCGGCTGGGCGATATGGCGTCCGACCTGCTGGCCCTCTCCGAGATGGAATCCGAACGCGAGCCGCCGCCCGCCGAGAAAGTTTCCGTCCGCGAAGCGGCCGCCGCGGCGCTCGCGGCCGTGGAAAACGAGGCCGTGGCGCGCCACGTGGATGTCTTTGCCGGCGCCATCGAGGATGTCCACGTGATGGGCCAGCGCTTCCGCCTGGAACACGCGCTGGTCAATCTGCTGGCCAACGGCATCCGCTTCAACCGCGCCGGCGGCGAGGTCCGGCTGGCGGCGATTCTGGTGGGCGATCGGGTGCGGATCACCGTGAGCGATACCGGGATCGGCATTCCATTCCAGGATCTGCCACGCATTTTCGAGCGTTTCTATTGCGTGGACAAGGCGCGCTCGCGCGAGACCGGCGGCACGGGCCTGGGTCTGGCCATCGTCAAGCATGCGGCCGAGAGAATGGCCGGCACGGTCACGGTGGAAAGCAGGCCGGGGAAGGGAAGCGTCTTCACGTTACAATTCCCTTCGGCGGGCGGATAGCTTCCGATGCGTTTCCCGGTTGGGACAGGCCCCGGCAAGGGACATCGCTCAGACCACTCGCGAGACGATCGATCGGTCGCAAGCGGCCGGAACCCGGGCCTTAGGGGCACTGCGTGAGCGTGCAGCCGCGGTTCGCATCGCGGAACCTCCGAGCCCCAGGAGGCGTTCAGGAAAGTGCCTCGGCCCTTCGGATGGGCGCAGCGGCCACTATCCGCGCCAGGGTGCGCGAACAGTAGGGCACGGCGCGGGGCGAGTAGCGGCGCAGCACACCCTGCAGACGTTGGGCATCTTTCGGAGCGTCGGTGCGCCCCAGCACTGCTTGACGGTTGCGCTTCGTAGGCGCCTCGTCGATTGTGACATTCATTCATCTAGGCTGCAAATCGCTTCGGGGGCAATGTTTACAGGCCGGTCCCGAAGAAAATGGGCCGGGTTTTGCGAACGTCGGGCTAGGGGCTTACCGGAGCCGCGCTACCAGCCGCGGCCGTAAGGGAGTTAACGGTTGAGTACCCTTTCGGGCACGGTATACAATTAAGTATGCCTGTCCGCTACGAATTCGGCAGCAAAGAGTTTGACGATGCCGTTTATGAAGCTGGCCACCAAGCCTTCCAAGAGACGCTCGCGGCGGGGCTTCCCGTCTTCTATCTTGACAGCGACGGCCTCAACGCGATGCTGCTCCCGGATGGCCGGAAGTTTGAGATTCGTTGGCTGCCGGGCGCCCCGTCCGGAGAAAACTACGAGATTATCCGCGAAGTGACGGCGCACGCTGCCTAAGGTCGCGTGCCTACCCTGACGGTGATCGCCGGCCCCAACGGCGCTGGCAAATCCACTATCGCGCGATTGACGGATTTCGAGGGCCGCGAACGGCTGCTCGATCCCGATGCCATTGCCCGCGGCATGAATCCCTTGAATCCCTCCGCCGCCGCCATCCCTGCGGGGCGCGAGGCTCTGAAACGCACAGCGGAATATCTCGCGCTGGCGGTGAGCTTCGCCGTCGAAACGACGCTCGCCGGTCACGGTAAGCTGGATCTGTTCCGCGAGGCCAAATCCCGCGGATATGAGATCCGCCTGATATTTGTCGGGCTCGACAGCCCGGAACGGTGTGTCTCCCGCGTGCGCAATCGAGCCGCGGATGGAGGCCATTTCGTTCCCGATGCGGACGTCAGGCGGCGGTTCGCCCGCAGCGTCGCAAATGCCTCGCAAGCACTCCGCTTGGCGGATCTAGCCAAACTCTATGACAACTCGGCCGAGGGGCACCGCCTCGTCCTGGTGGCGAAACACGGAGTCGTGGTGTGGCAGGCGGAGCCCCTGCCGGAGTGGGTCAGACTATGAAGCGGCAGCGGTCGCGCCGGCAACTTGCTGGAAAGGGCCGCGCAGGGGTAATGTCCGAGATCGCCGTTGGGGGGCCAACTCCGCGCGTGGCCGGCGTCTGGATCGGAGGGACAGCCCGGTGCACCAGGCTGGTGCGCTTGATATCATCGGGGTATG
>Ga0182030_10009647_pt1 | contig 19743 bp, 13 predicted proteins | sample 812S3MmetaG_FD_121299 | JGI IMG/M metagenome (GOLD analysis project Ga0182030, IMG submission 121299) | Permafrost microbial communities from Stordalen Mire, Sweden - 812S3M metaG (Illumina Assembly) | ecosystem: Environmental > Terrestrial > Soil > Wetlands > Permafrost | place: Sweden... | reverse complement strand
CCACCGCACGGGGGGTGGCGCCGACCGTCGCGTAAGCCAGGCGCACAAGGCGGCGCACCGGGCCCACCACAAGCGGACGACATCCCCGGGGCATCCGGTCGATCCGCCGTCCCCGCTCGAGCCGGTCTCGCCGGTGGAACCCACGCCCCCGCTTACGCCCGTTGCTCCGGTTGAAACGACGCCTCCCCCCGTCACTCCGGCCCCGCCGGTGGGAACGACTCCTCCGGCTCCTCCGACCGTTCCGGTCGAACCGGTGACCCCGACCGCGCCCGTCGAACCGACGCCCCCGGTCGAACCGACGCCAACGCCGCCGACGGCGCTCTTCACCTTCGCCCCGGCCTCGCCGGCGCCCGGCCAGACGGTCACGCTCGATGGCGCGGGCTCGACTTGCCCCGATGGGCCATGCACGTATGCCTGGTCCGACGATGGCGGCCCGACGCGGCCGATCCCGGCGCTGTGGCCGCTCGGCAGCGGGCGCAGCTTACCGTTCACGTTCTTGGAAGTCGGCACGAAGTACGTCCGCCTGGTCGTGACCGACGCCGCCGGCCAGACCGCGTCGGTCGAGCACAACGTCCTCGTCGCCGAACCCGCGAAGGAAGAAAAAGCTAAGGAAGAAAAAGCAACGGAAGAAAAGGCGGAGGAACTAAAAGCGAAGGAAGAAAAGGCCGCTGAAGAAAAAGCCCAAGAAGAAAAAGCGAAGGAAATCAAGGCCAAGGAAGAAAAAGCCCAGGAAGAAAAAGTCGCGAAAGAAAAAGCCAAAGAAGAAACCACGGTGACGCCGACGGGCTGTTTCGAGAACCCGGAAACGGAAGGCACCTCGCGCTTCGAAGCGTGCGGCTACCCCGGGCCGAAGAACACGGGCGTGGTGGAAACGAGCGGGAAGACGGAATGCTCGGCGCTGCCCGAATACACCGGGTCGAAAACGATCTCCACTGAAGGGACCACGATCGAAGGAAAAGAGATCAGGTATACGTTGCCGGCCTATCTCTCGATCACGGCCAGCAACGTCACGCTGAAGAACGACTGCTTCATGCTCAAAGGCGAGGCGAGCTCCGAAGCGGCGATCATCCTCGGCTCGAGCGCGAAGAACGTGACGATCGAACACACGACGATCCGTGGCGAAAACAGCACGACCCAGTCCTTCGAAGTGGCGATCAAGTCGTTCTCCGGCCCGAAAGTGACCGTCAAGGACGATCGTCTCGAAGACTGCGCGGAGTGCATCCAGGGCTCGGCCGAAATCAGCGGGAGCTATCTGCTCGCCAACAGGGAGCTCGGCAACACCGGCCTGCACCGCGAGACGGTCTACATGAACACCGGCTCCGGCAACGGGGAAGTGCCCGAAGAAACGCTGATCGCGCGGAACAGCACGTTCCTGGTGCCGGAAGCGAGCGTCGCGATCGTGTTCGCGAACACCGGCAACGGCGTGTACACCGACCCCTGTGGCTCGCACATCACGCTGGAAGGCAACCTGCTCGCCGGTTCGGGACAGATGGTCCAGCAGTGCGGATCGCGCTCTCAGAAAGGCTCGGCCACACTGGCCCTCGAGGGCAATCGCGTGGCGCGCTGCCTGACCACCCCGATCGAGAACAACGCTTCCGGGATGCCCAACTGCTCGGGAACCTACTTCGAAGGCGGCGACTCACACGGCTACTTCCCCAACGGAGGCTCGCTCAGCGTGCAGGACGATCGGACCAACGGCCCCACCGGCGCAGCGTATGTCTGGGAAGGCAACTTCTGGGACAACAACCTGGCCGTGATCGCCGCGCCCGCGCCGTGACGCGCTGAGAACCTGAGACGGCAGCTGGGCAGCCGCCGGGCGTAATCGACGGCTTCGCCGGAGGTCGCTGTGTATCCTGAGACGATGTCTCACTGGGGTCATGGATGCCCAAGCTAGTGACGCGCGGCGGTCTGGCGCGGGTCACGTTGGTCTTTTTCGCAGTCGTCTCGGCGCTCGGCGTATATGCCTATACGGCAGCCGGCAGCGGTGCGACGGCGTCGGCCGGCGGCCGGGCGGCAGCGAGCCGTGACGAGCTGTACGCGGGGCAGGCCGAAGCATTCCGCCTGCGGCCACGCACGTCCGAGATCGCCGATGCCGTACACATATACCTGGGCAGGGGGAGCACGGCTCGCGCTGTGGCCGTGGGCATCTACAGCAATGCCGGTGGTCGCCCGGGTTCGCTGTTGAGCGCCGGTTCGGGATCGTCGGTGGACGTGCGCGGATGGAGGGTCGTGCGGGTCGGCCGGACGCGACTGAAGTCCAAGAGGACCTACTGGCTCGCCGTGCTCGGCGAGCGTGGAACACATCGCTACCGCAACCCTCGCCACAAGCCGTGCCTGAGCAACCTGAGCGTGCAGACCCATCTGCGCAAGCTGCCGAAGCGCTGGCGGACGGGCAGGGTGCGCTCTCTGGCCCACTGTCCGATCGTCGCGTATCTCGCCGCGACCGACTACGTACCGTCCGCGCGTCAGCCGGCATCCAACCCGACGGGCTCCTCGCCGGCACCCTCCGTGTCGCAACCATCGCCTGTGGCGGTCGTCCCGGCCCCGGAAGAACCGTTGCCTCTACCGCAGGCCCCGGCGGATGTCGTGCTGCCCGCGATCAGCGGTCCCGCGATCGTCGGCGAACAGCTCAGCGCCTCGCCTGGCACGTGGATCGGGGATCCCATCTCCTACGCCTACCAGTGGGAGGGCTGCGACGCCCTGGGTGAGGGCTGTTGGCCCATCGGTGGGGCGACGGAATCGAGCTACACGCTTGCCCCGGGGGACCTTTCGAGCACGATCCGCGTGGTGGTGACAGCGAGCAACGCCAACGGATCGACGGCCGCGATCTCGCCGGCGACCGGAACGGTCTTGCCGCTCGCGCCGGCGAACGAAACGCCGCCCGTCCTCACCGGCACGGCCGAAGCGGGGGAAACGCTCAGCGCCTCGCCGGGCACGTGGACGGGGAGTCCGACCTCCTATGCCTACCAGTGGGAGGACTGCGACCCCGCGGGCGAAGAATGCTCAGAAGTGGGCGGAGCGACATCACCGAGCTACAAGCTCACGGCGAGCGACGTCACGCATACCGTCGTCGTCGTCGTGACCGCGACCAACGCCGGCGGATCGACGCCGGCGGCCTCCAGCCCGACCGCGGTCGTCGTCCCCGAACTCGCGGCTCCGACGAACGAAACGCCGCCGAGCATCAGCGGGTCGGCGCTCGTCGGCGAACAGCTCAGCGCGTCGCCTGGCACGTGGACCGGGCGTCCGACGTCGTATGCCTATCGGTGGGAAGACTGCGACGCTGCGGGCAGTTCATGCTCAGAAATCACCGGGGCGACATCCTCAAAATACACGCTGACGACCAGCGATATCGGACACACGATCCGCGTGGTCGTGACGGCCAGCAACACAAGTGGACCGGCGTCGGCGAGCTCGGACGCGACGGCGACGGTCGTCGCGAAAGCGCCCGCGGCTCCGACGAACACAGCGCTGCCCGCGGTCAGCGGGTCGGATGTCGAAGGCGACACGTTGAAAGCAAGCACGGGGACGTGGACGGGGAGCCCGACGTCCTACGCCTATCAGTGGGAGGACTGCAACGCCGCGGGCGGGAGCTGCTCGGAAATCAGCGGGGCGATCTCCTCGAGCCGCAAGCTGGCGTCGAGCGACGTGGGGCATACGCTGCGGGTCGTGGTGAAGGCGACCAACGCCGGCGGTACCGGAAAAGCCACGTCGGCCGCGACGAGCACGGTCGTGCCGCCCGCTCCGACGAACACGGCGGTGCCCACGATCAGCGGGTCGGATGTCGAAGGCGACGCGTTGAAAGCGAGCACCGGCACGTGGACGGGGAGCCCGACCTCCTATGCCTACCAGTGGGAGGACTGCAACACAGGGGGTGCGGCCTGCTCGGATCTGGGCGGGGCAACGGCGCTGAGCTACACGCTTGCGCCGAGCGATGTGGGGCACACGCTGCGGGTGATCGTGACGGTGAGCAACTCGGGCGGGCACAACAACGCCACTTCGGCCGCGACGAGCGTCGTGACGGCCAAAGAAACAAGCAAAACGGGCACGCCGACGGGCTGCTTCGAGGACCCTGAATCCGAAGGCACGTCGCGGTTCGAAGCGTGCGGCTATCCCGGCCCGAAAGACACCGGCGTCGCGGAAGTCAGCGGCAAGACCGAATGCTCATCGTTACCCGAATACACGGGGTCGAAGGGGATCAGCTCCGAAGGGACCACGATCGAAGGAAAAGAGATCAAGATCGACACCGCGGCCAAGGGCGGCGGCGGCATTTCGATCAAAGCGAATAAAATAACCTTGAACAAAGACTGCTTTTTGATCAAAGGCGAATGCGGCTGCCTGCAGGAAGGCCCGGCGATCGCCGTGGAAGGTGGGTATGCGCTGACGGTCGAGAACTCGACCTTCCGCTCCCCCAGCACGACCGAATCGTTTGAAAAGGACATCTGGTTCAACTCGTCTGGGTCCGATATCGTCGCCAAGAACGATCGCTTCGAAGACTGCGGAGAGTGCTTGAACGGCCTCGGCACGGTCGAAATCACCGGCAGCTACATGGACGCCTCCCAATGGGAGGGACACGAACCCGAGAACAACGAACTGCACCGGGAGAACGTCTACATGATGCAGGGCACGGCGACCGTCAAGAACAGCACGATGTTCGTGCCCGACGACGAGGTCGCCGAGATCTTCGACGAAGACAACGGGATCGCGTGCGATACCCACGTGACGTTTGAAAACAACCTGCTCGCGGGATCGGGGGGGATGTTCCAGCTGTGTGGACACTCAAACGGACAAACTGGAACGGGCTCGACGATCATCAACCGCAACCGCGTCGCTCGCTGCCTGACCAAGCCGGTCGTGGAGCCCAGCGACGGGATTCCAAACTGCTCTGGCCCGTACATCGAAGGCGCCGATTCCCATGGCTTCATGCCGTCTGGAGGCTCGAGCCAGATTCTGGGCAACGGCGAGGCCAACCCCTACGGGGCGACGAAAGAATTCGAAGGCAACTATTGGGACGACAATCTCAAAACGATCACGGTCAAAGAAGCCGAAGAATGAGCTAGGGGCGCCTGCCGCGCACCCGCGCCGCGGCGATGACTTCCCGAGCGCACGAGCAGCGCGCGTCGCGATATCCCGGGCAATCAGGCCGCGACGGGCAGTGACGTCTCCGGCCGCGAGACATCGGCCATCTCCCGCTGCCACAGCTCGAGCATCAGCAGCGTCCAGATCCCGCGCCCGTGGTCCTCGACGCCGTCGGCGTGCTCGTCGAGCAGCCGGCGGACCTCCCGCTCCTCGCACCAACCCCGCGAGCTCGAGCCGGGATCGAGCAGCACCTCGCGCGCGTACCCGCGCAGATCCTCGCGCAGCCAGCGCGCCACCGGCAGCCGGAAGCCGCGCTTGGGGCCGTCGAGGATCTCATCCGGGATCCAGCCGCGCAGCGCGGAGCGCAGGATGCGCTTGCGCTGTCCGCGCGCGGCCTTCAGCTCCGGCGGCAGCGAGGCGGCGAGCTCCATCAGCTCGTGATCGAGCAGCGGCGAGCGGCCCTCGAGCGAGTAGGCCATCGTCGCGATGTCGATCTTCGGGAGCAGATCGTCGGGCAGGTAGCTGTTCACGTCGACGTCGAGGAGCTGGTCGAGCAGGTTGCCGGCCGTCGAGGAGCGCCAGGGATCGAGCAGCGGCTCCCCCGCCCGCGAGGCGCCGAGCATCGCCCCGTACTCGGGCGTGTAGAGCCGTTCGCGCGCGGTGGCGGTGAACACCGACCGCGCCGCGAGATAACGGTCCTCCCGCTCCAGCCCGCCCGCGATCGCAAACCGCCCGAGCCGCGAGCGCAGCCTGCGCTGATCGCCGCCGAGCGGCGCCCGCCGCGCCGCGGCCGCGGCCGCGTGTCGCAACGCGCGCGGCAGCCGGTCGAGCTGCGCGAGCGCGAGGTTGGTCGTGTAGCGCTCATAGCCGGCGAAGCTCTCGTCGCCGCCATCGCCGTTGAGGGCCACGGTCACGTGCTCGCGCGCGAAGCGCGACAGGTAGAACGCGGGCATCGCCGAGTGGTCGGCGAACGGCTCGCCGTAGTGGCGCACGACCTTCGGCAGCAGCTCCACCGCGTCCGGGCGCACGATCAGCTCGTGGTGGTCGGTGGCGAATTTCTGAGCGACGATCCTGGCCTGGGGCAGCTCGTTGAAGCGCTCGTCCTCGAATCCGATCGAAAACGTCTTGACCGGCTCCGTCGAGCTCTCGGCCATCGCCGCGACGACCGCCGAGGAGTCGATGCCACCCGACAGGAACGCCCCCATCGGCACGTCGGAGACCATCCGGCGTCGCACGGCTTGGCGGATCGAGGAGCGAATCTCCTCCTCCACCTCCTGCGCGGGTTGCGCGGGGCGCTTGCGCGAGTAATCCAGGCGCCAGTAGCGCTCGATCCGCGTCGCTCCGTCGCGATAGAGGAGGGTGCTTGCCGGCATCAGCTTGCGCACCGCCGCGAACGCGCTCATCGGCGCCGGGACGCACCCGTAGGCCAGATAGGAGTCGAGCGCCTGATGGTCGAGCTCGCGCGGGATCTCCGGGTCCTGCATCAGCGCCCGCAGCTCCGAGGCGAAGCTGAGCGCCCCCGCGCGCTCTGCGTAGAACAGCGGCTTCTTGCCGACGCGGTCGCGCGCCAGCAGCAACTGGCGGCGGCGGCTGTCCCACAGCGCGAACGCGAACATCCCGTTCAGCTCGCGCACGCACGCGGGGCCGAGCTCCTCGTAGAGGTGGACGATCACCTCGGTGTCTCCCTCGGTGGCCAGCGTATGCCCATTCCCGCGCAGCCGGCGCCGCAGCTCTTCGAAGTTGTAGATCTCGCCGTTCAGCACGACGGTAACCGTGCGGTCCTCGTTGTGGACCGGCTGATCGCCGGTAACGAGGTCGATCACGCGCAGGCGCTGGATGCCGAGCCCGATCCCATCGTCCAGATGCAGCCCGCGAGCGTCCGGCCCGCGGTGGGCCTGCGCCTCGCACATGCCTTCGAGCGTCTCGCGCTCGACGGGAGCGCCACTGGCGCGTGCGATGCCCGCGATCCCGCACATCGGCTGCTCCTCAGCGTCCGCTGGTGGAGACGGGGACGAAACCGCCGTGGCCGCGACCGCCGCGTCCGGTGAGCTCCCGCCGCGCCCGCGCGCGTAGCTCGCGCCGCATGAACCCACGGAACTCGCGGTCCTCTACGCGCTGAGTGCGCAGCACGGCCGAGCGCAGGTAGCCGTAGAGGAACGCCACGCCCGAGATCCCCCGCGGCTGCAGGCGCGCCATCTTGAACGCGCGCAACGTGACCCACGGCAGCGGGTAGTGGACGATGTAGGCGCACTGGCCGTGGCGCGCGCGGCCGCGCAGAGCGCCGTCGGCGCTGCCCCACGGGCGGTGGTGACGGGCGACGAGCTGCGGGAACGAGCGCGTGCGAAATCCGCGCATCCGTGCGTAGGTCACGTCGATCGTGTCCCAGCCAAGCCGCTCCTGCATCCCGCCGATCGCCTGAAAGCATGCGAGCGAGTAGCACTTCAGCGAGCCCATCACGTGGTGCTCGAGTGGGATCGGCTGGGCCTTCCAGCCGTCGCCGTCGCCATGCGGGTCGGGCTCGGCCCAGATACCGCCCGCCACGCCCAGCTGTGGGTCGCGCTCGAACTCTGCAAGTAGACGCTCGAAGTAGTCACCGGGCAGCTCGATGTCGCCGTCGAGCTTGGCGATGTGGGTGAAGGATTGCCAATCGACGCTGCCCAGCCCGAGGTTGAACGTCCGCGGTGCGGCAGCCGTGGCCAGGCGATCCTTCACGGGAGCGCTCGACCGCTGCTCGGTGGCGCGCACGACCCGCAGGAACCCGATCCGCTCCGCCAGCTCCGCCAAGATCTCGGCGGTGCCGTCGGTGGAGCCGTCGTCGACGAGCACCCATAGATCCGGGGGGCGCGTCTGGCGCGCCATCGCGTCGGCGACCAGCTCGATGTGGGCGGCCTCGTTGCGGACCGGTGAGATTACGAGCAGCCGTTGCGCCATCCCCTGGTTAACGCCGCCGGTGAGCTCGAACTTGCTCAACGGCCGGGGTCTCAGCGCAGGGTCTGGAGACGGTCGCGTCCCTCGGCCAGGGCGCGCCTGATCGGCGACCACGGCCTGATCCCGGGCGCGGGCACTTCGTCCGCGAGGAGCGGACGATCGGCGGCCAGCGTCAGGTCGATCCTCCTGACTCCATCGACGGGCAGTGGCTGTGAGGTTCCCAGGCCGTCGTCGAAGGCGATGTCGGCGAACCCACCGGCATGGGTCAGTCGATGCCCGGCCGCCCCGCCGTGCGGCTCCGGGACGAGCACCCGCAGCGAACGCACGCCGGCGGGAACCTCCACGGCGATCTGGGGTGCGTGCATCCTCACGAGCAGCACATCTCCCAGCCGCCGGGTTGCGTAACTGCCGCGGGCGATCCAACTCAAGGGTCCCCATTGCACGTCCCCCAGATCGTCGATCTCGCTTGCGGCCTGCGCGAGCACGTCGAGACCCTGCGCGAAGTCCTCGTGATGCCCGTAGAGGATCAGGGGCTGGCCGAGCAGGGCCCGCAGGGCGAGCTCGTCCCTCGCTTCGTTGAGGTGGTAGCGGGGGAGCACGGACAGGCCGCCCGCGACGAGCTCCGCCGGATGCCAGGCGGCGAGTGGCGTCGACGCCGGCAGGCCCTGGCGCCACGGGTAGGGGGGGCTGACGGCAATCGCCTCGAGTCCCAACCTGTACATCGCGCGCAGCGCCGTTTCCGAGCAGGCGCCGTGAGGCGGCGTGATCACACGGTCCACGCTCACCCCGGAGCGGCGCTCCAGGGCGGCGATCCGGCGCAGGGCCTGCGCGATCGTCGCTTGCGCCCGCGCGTCGTCGCGCAGGCGACCCAGCTCTTCGGCGACGTGGTCGTTGCCGTGTACCAGCAGCGACAGCGCGGACGTGTTCTGAGCGAGCAGCGACGCGGCCTTCCGATCGGCTCGCCAGCTGTCGAGCGGGACCGTCGCGAACCCCACGTGGTAGCCGTGTCGCGTGGCGTGTGCGACCAGCTCTGGGTAATCGAGGAACCCGTAGGAGCGCCAGTGAAGGTTCGGATCGTCGACGATGAACGACGCTCGCGGCGACGGTAGTTTCCAGCCGTCGGCGCCGAGCAGCTGCCCGAGAAAGTGAATCAGCGGCAGCAGTCCCATGAAGCAGCCGGCCCGCAGTTGCTCGCGCAGCGCTTCGCCGTCGCGCAGATCGGCGAGTGGATAGGCGCTCACGCCAAGCGCCGCGCCGGCCTCGCCGGTCTGCCACCAGACGGGTCTGTTCTCTGACTGGGCAAGCACGGTGGCCCCGGCGGGGATCGTCGGCAGCGCGCCGGCGGGCGTGTGCTCTGGGATCGTCCTTCCCCGCAGCGGCCGGGCAAGCTCGGGCCCGTCGGCCAGGACGACCCGCGGCGCGGCGCCGGAGGAGACCGAGGCGTTCGCGACGCCGTTGTGCGCGCCCGAGCCGGGTTGCGGCTCGTGGCACGGCAGGACGAGCCCCGGGAGACCGGCGAGAGTGCTCTGGAAGGACACCGGGCCGAGCACGAGCACGCCGTCCACGCCGTCGAGATTCGGGGTCTGAGACAGCGCGAAGCGCACCGGGAACACACGCTCGAGCGCGGCCAGCGTTCGCTCATGGTCCGGAGTCAGCCGCGCGGCGATCACGGACACGCGCTTACGCGGCTCGTCGAAGTTGTCGAGGTTGGGGTCTGTCGGATCGATCGTCATTGGTGAAGCTCGTGCGCCGGCGACCGCCCGCGTAGGCGGTGAGGCCTCAATCAAACGATTGCCGCGCGCCGTCTCTTGCGTCGATCAGCGGGAGATCTACAGAACCAGATCGGCGCCTGCAAGAACCGCCCGGGCCTGTTCGTTGGATCGTTGTGGGTATTCGCGTACTGCACAGCTTCCCCCATAAGATCGGCGCTGCCCGGATTTGCACGACCGCCTGGCACGAGGCCGCGGGCGTGGCGGACGCCGGCGGCGATCTGATCGTCTACGCGGGCGCCGTGCAGCGGCCGCTGCCCAGCAGTATCGAGACGCGGACGACGCTCGCGCGAGGGCGCTGGCGCCTGCCCTACCGGGCGCTCGGCACGCTCCGCACGATCGCCCTGCACGACCGTATCGTGGCGCGGGCGCTGCCCAAGCTCGGCGACAGCGTCGACGTCGTCCACACCTGGCCGCTCGCGGGCTTGGAGACGCTGCGCGTCGCCAAGCGCCTGGGCATCACGACCGTCGTCGAGCGCCCGAACGCGCACACCCGGTACGCCTACGAGGCCGTGGCCCGCGAGTGCGAGCGTCTCGGCGTTGCCCTGCCTCCGGGCCAGGAGCACGCCTACAACGCGAGCAAGCTCCACAAGGAGGAAGCGGAATACGACCTGGCCGATCACCTGCTCTGCCCGTCCGACTTCGTCGCCAAGACGTTCCGCGACGAGGGCTTTGCGCCGGAGCGGCTAGTGCGTCATACCTATGGATACGACGAGCGTCGCTACTTTCCCACCCCCGGTGAGCGCGCGGGACAGCTGGGGGGAGCAGCGCAGCCGGGGCTGAATGCGCTGTTCGTGGGTGTGTGCGCCGTGCGCAAGGGACTGCACTTCGCGCTCGAAGCGTGGCTGCGCTCACCGGCCAGCCGGACCGGCGTTTTCCGGATCGCCGGCGAGTTCCTGCCTCAATACGAAGCGAGGCTCGCCGAGATGCTGTCGCACCCCAGCGTCCACGTGCTCGGGCATCGCGACGACGTCCCGGAGCTGATGCGGGACAGCGATGTCCTGATGCTGCCCAGCATCGAGGAGGGCTCGGCGCTCGTCTGCACCGAGGCGATCGGCAGCGGCTGCGTGCCGCTCGTCTCCGACGCTTCCACAGGCGTGTGCGTCGACGGTCGGGATGCGCTCGTGCATCGGGTCGGTGACGTCGATGCGCTCAGGCGTCACATCACCCTGCTCGACGCCGACAGAGACCGGCTCGCCGAGTTGCGTGCGGCGTGTCTGGACGCGGCGCCCGGCCTCACCTGGACGATGGCGGGACGTCAGCTGCTGCGGGTCTACGAGGAAGTCGCGTCGGGCCCGCGCTCGCAGGCGAACGTGCCCAGCGTCCTCGTCGCCTGACCGAGCAAATCCAAAGCGCTACGGCGCGCTCCGCGACGCTAGTCGGGCTACGCCAAGCTGCGCGGCGCAACGTCGCGCAAGCAGTCGGCCGGCTCGATCGCGGTGCTCGGCGGCGTGCCAAACGGAGGCTCGGCCCGTCCGATCAACGTGAGCAGGGCGCGCCTTGCGCCCTCGCGGCGGGCCATCTTGTCGGCGTCGCCTGAGCGTGGACTCGCGGCGCGAATCAGGTAGCGCGCCCCAAGGGCGGTGAGGAACAAGCCGCGGTAGACCGGGTTGAAGTGCTTGTGCGCATACTGCTTGCGCGCGTACGCTTCCTGGGCCAGCATCCGCGGCGAGGCGCGGTGCTTGCCCGCGTGGTGGAGGATCGTCATCTGGGGAAGGTGGCGGACCTGCCAGCCGGCACGCTTGATCCGCAGGCACAGGTCCGGCTCCTCGCACAGCAGGAAGAAGCGCTCGTCGAGCAGCCCGGCGCTCAGCAGCGCCTCACGACGCGCGAGCAGGAAGGCCCCGGTTGGCCAGTCGCACTCGTCCTCGCGCTCGTACGCGTTCCGATCGAGCTCACGTTCGCCCGACCACGCCGGATGCACCGGCCAGCGCTCGGAGAGCAGCGCCTCGCCGAGCGCGCGGCTGACGGTGGGAAAGCGGTGGATCGAAAGGCCCCGCGTTCCGTCGGGCTTGAGATGGCGCACGCCGGCCACGCCGACCTCTGGTTTGGCGTCGAGCACGGCGAGCAGCTCGCCGAAGGTCCCGTCGATCACCTCGGTGTCGGGATTGAGCAGCAGTAGGTAGCGAGCCGATACCTGCTCGAGGCCGCGATTGTTGCCGTAGGCGAAGCCGCGGTTGGGGGAGCTGATCACCCGCACCCGCGGGAACATCGATTCGACCAGCTCGCGGGTGCCGTCGGTGGAGGCGTTGTCGACGACGACCACTTCGAGCGTGGCGTCGCCGGCCTGATCGAACACGGTCGACAGGCACCGCTCGAGCCACTTGGCCGAGTTGGCGGAGACGATCACGATCGCCAGGTCGACCAAGTCACTGTCCCGCTCGGCCCCCGGGTTATCCGTCATCGCTGGATTTTGTTGGGTCGACTGCGGCACCGATCACTGAACGGCGAGCGCCCCGTCTTCCTTCTGCCGGGCATCGAGGTCGCGATAGGCGGCGATCAGCTTCTCGCGCTGCGTCGGCCACAGCAGCTGCATGCCGCGCGCCCTGGCCCGATCGGCGCTCGCGCGCCATTGCTCGGTCGAGTCCAGCAGCTCGAGGAGCGGCGCGACGAACGCCTCGGCGGAGTCCTCCTCGAGCGCCACGATCGCGTCTGCGCCGGTCACCAACGTCTCGCGCAGGGCGGTCGCCACGACTGGGAGTCCGACGACCAGGTACTCGCGGATCTTGACCATCGTCGAGCCGTTGTTGACCTCCGTCGCGGGGGCCGTGTCGAGACCGACGTGGGCTGAGGCGAGCAGGACCGGAACCTGCTCGTAGGGGACCCAGCCGGTGATCGTCACGCGGTCGGACAGTCCGAGCCGCGCGGCGCGCTCCTCGACCGCGGCGCGGCGCGGTCCGTCGCCGACGATCAGCAGCTCCACGTCCATCCCTCGATCGTTCACGAGCCGCGCGAGGATCTCGACTGTTCGCTCCACGCGGTCCTGCTCGCCGAGCTCGCCGAGAAACACGAGCCGGGCGCGAGCAGTGGGCGCGGATGAGCGCTGATCGGCGAACCACACGGGCGGGCAGTTGCGCACGATCACGACGCGGCGGGCGTCGGCCTGCACGAGCTCGCGCTGCGTGTCGTTGGTCGTGATCGTCAGATCGGCGGTGCGAGCCGACTGCCTGCGCATCCACCCGAGCAGCGACTCGATCAGCGTGGCGCGTCCGAGCTTTGCGCGCAGCATGCCGGCGGCGTCGTCGTGGTGGTCGAAGACGCTCGACCAGCCTCGCCGGCGTGCGATCCAGAGCAGCGGGAAGAAGAGGTCCGGGGGATTGTGCACGTGCAGAGTGCCGCGGCGCGTGCGCGCCAGCCGTGGCAGCAGCATCGCGGTGATCGTGCAGCAAGCGACGAGGTACTCGATCGCCGTGCCCGCCAGCGTGCCCCGGCCGTCGGGGAGCCGAAAGCGCGTTACGCGAACCCCGCGGATGGTCTCGCTGGTGGGCCGGTCGGGCTGGCGCGGGGCCAGAACTTCAACCGAGAGGCCACTCTCGGCAAGGCTCTCGGCCTCCTGACGCACGCGAGCGTCCTGCGGGTAGGCGTTGTTCTCGAGCACCATCACGACGTCCGGGGCTCCTCTGTCACGGGCGCCGGTTGCAGGTATGGCGTGCGAGATCGATAGGTCTGCTGGTTGGTAGCTCACGTCGAGACAGAACGGTGTCGCGATGCTCCAGCTTCCAGCCCTCGCTCGCGTTGCGCAAAGGACGGGCCGGCCGCAAAAAATGCCGGCCTCGCACCGTTGCTTGCCACTGAAGAGCCTCGCACGGCCAGGGCGAGCTCGATCGCAGCACCGTCAGCCACATTGACCATCCAGGCGCATCACGAAGGCACGCATGGACATCGCACCACCAATCACTACAGCCGGCAGAGGAAGGAAGAAGATCTAAATGGAGCTAGCACGCGTGCTACGCGAACTCATGAAGCGCCCGCGCCTGCTGGCGCTGGGCGCGGCGATCGCCGTGATCGCCGCGGTGTTCAGCGTCTATCACCTCGATGGGGGCAAGCTGAAGCCCAAGTCTCTGCAGTATTCCTCCGCCAGCTCCCAGGTGCTCGTGGATTCGAACGCCTCGGTGCTCGGCAACGTCTCGCAGGCGTCCGAACCGCTGGCGATCCGCGCGCAGGTCTACGCGAACTTCATGACCAGCCCCGCCTTCCTCGATGTCGTCGCTCAGCAGGTGGGCCTGTCGGGCTCACAGCTCTACGCCGCCGGGCCGAACAAAACGACCGAGCCGCGCGTGGAACGGGAGCCCACCGATCTCAAGCGCAACGTCGAGATCACGGGAGAAACCAAGCCATACCGGTTGGATTTCGAAAGCCAGCAGGAACTGCCGACGATCACGATCAACACCCAGGCTCCAACGACCAGCCAGGCCGTCGCGCTCGCAAACGCCGCCGCGACCGGTCTGCAGCACTACGTCGCAAGCGTGGAGTCGGCCGCCGGCCTGCCCACGAACTCGAGGGTCGTAGTCCGTCAACTGGGCCCGGCGACCGGCGCCGTGGTCGATGGTGGGATCTCAAAGACGCTGATGGTGATCGTGTTCCTCGCGGTGTTCGCGCTGTGGTGCGTGCTCGTGCTCCTCGCGGGACGGTTCCGCGAGGTCTGGCGTGAGGGCGCGGCAACGCAGGATCTCACGCAGGCTGAAGGTGCCGAGGATTGGAGCCAGCTGGATGGGCGAGGTGCGCGCGGGGACGAGGTCGCGCAGGAGGAGGCCCACAACGGCCACGTGTATGACCCCGAGAGCGCTCCTCTGTTCGATTCCCCGTCCAAGCGTCCACAGGACCACCGTCCCGCCGCGGTCGCGGCGCGGGGCATCCGGTGAGCGTCTTCTTCCCACGCGCGACCACATAGGTCAATGAGCGACGAAGCAGCCGTCGTAGATCGGATTGGCGACGCGCGCCCACCGGTTGGGCCCGCGCGCTCGTCCGCACCGGCGTCGTCCCAGCCACGGACGGCGCCGGCGGCGCCCGAGAAGTCGCAGCCAAAGGCGCCGCGCGACGCCTTTCCCCACACCAAACGCCCGCTGCCATGGTTTCTGGCGGGTTTCGTCGCGATGGTGTTCCTGATCCCGATCGACGCGACCGAACTGAAGGTCAGCCTCGGGGTCGATTCGCACCCCGACCGTCTGGGCGTGCTCATTCTCGTTCTCGCCTGGCTGTGGTTCGGCGGCGATCAGCGGGCGTTTCTGCGCACGCGGCGTTCGAAGCTGTTCGTGACGGCGGCCTGCGTGTTCCTCGCGCTCGCCGTGGCGAGCCTGCTACTCGATGCGCCCCGGGTCATCAACCTCGGCGAGTTCCAACTCGCGGAGAAGCATTTTGCGCTGTTGATCTCGTTTCTGGTCGTCTCCTGGTTCGCGCTCACCGCGCTGCGGTTCGAGGACCTGCGTGGCTTTGCCAGCTACCTGATCGGGCTGGCCGTGCTGATGTCGCTGGGGTTGCTCGTCGAGCGTCACACGGGCTACAACGTCTTCTACGAATTGGGCCACACGATTCTCAGTCCGATCGCCACCGTCACGCCGTCGCCGACGGACATCCACCCCTCGCCGGAGATCGAAGAAGGACGCATCATCGTGGTGGGGCCGACACTGCACGGTTTGGCCGCGACCGCGATGCTCGTGATGGTGATGCCGTTCGCGCTGGTCAGGGTTCTGGACGCCAAGTCGCGCAGGTCGTGGTGGCTGAACGCGGCCGCGTTTGGGCTGATGGCGGGGGGCGCGGTGGCGACCGATCGCAAGACCGCGCTGCTCGTTCCGCTCGCGCTCGTGATCTACATCGCCTGCTACCGGCCGCGTCAGGTGCTGCGCCTGCTGCCGATCGGGCTCGTCGTCTTCATCGGCATCGCGCACCTGGCGGCGCCGGGCACGCTGGGGACGTTCCTCAACCTCAACGCGGACGCGAGCAGCGGCTCGACCGCTCACCGCGTGGGCGCCTTCAGCGTTCTCAGGCCCGACATCCTCGCCCATCCCGTGCTCGGTCGCGGCTACGGCTCGATCAGTGCGGAAGAGCCAGAACAGTTCCGGATCAACGACGACCAGTACCTCGACGAACTGTGGGAGACGGGCATCCTCGGACTGCTCGCCTTCGTCTGGATGATCCTCGCGCCGGTCGTCCTCGCGCGGGCCGCGATTCGCACGCGCGGGCCGACGGTATCCGCGCTCGCGCTCGCCGCGTCGGGCGGTTGCGTCGCCTTCCTGGTCGTCTGCGCCCTGTTCGATTCGATGGGCTTCACCGAGGCGCCCTACATGTTCTTCCTCCTCGCCGCGATGACGGTGATCGCCTCCGCCGGGCCGGAGGGCAACGTGGAGCCCTCCCGTCAGCTGGCGCGTCGGCTTGCCGTCGGGCGACCGCGCTCCGCGGTCGCCGGCCCGGTGGCCGTCGCCGTGGGTGAGTAGTTACCTGGGCGGAATCCGCTCGCTACCGCACGCTGGTCCTCGATCTTCATCTCCAAAGAGTCTGTCTCGAGGCCACGTAAGTTGGCTCCTTATACGCGCGTTATTTTGACGTGGCGTACCCCGCAGTCGAACAGAGTGCCCCATCGCCGAGCGCAGCCATCGCCTCGCCGGCGATCTCCATGCCGCAGAGTGGCGGCCGGTTTGTCGACGCCGGCTGCCGTGCGCTCGACATCGTCGGCTCGGCGGTGCTGCTCGTGCTGATGGCGCCGCTGCTCGCCGCGATCGCGATCGTCGTCCGGCTCGACTCCCCCGGTCCCGCCGTCTTTCGCCAGCAGCGCATCGGGCGCGGGCGCAAGCCCTTCACGGTCAACAAGTTCCGCTCGATGTCCGACGGTGCCGCACACGATCGACACCGTGAGTTCGTGCTGGGGCTGATCAAAGGCGAGCCACCTCGCCACGACGTACCCGATGACGAGCTCCCAGGCCAGGATTCGTCGGAGGGGAATGCCCCGCGCCCCTTCTACAAGATGATCGCCGATCCACGTGTCACGCGCTTCGGCCATTTGCTCAGGCGTTCTAGCCTCGACGAGCTTCCCCAGCTGTGGAACGTGCTGCGCGGCGACATGTCGCTCGTCGGGCCGCGCCCGGCGATCCCCTACGAGGTGGATCACTACCCGCCCGAGTGGTTCGATCGCCTGGCCGTCAAGCCCGGGATCACCGGTCTCTGGCAGGTGGGCGGCCGCTCGCAGGTGACGCTCGAGGAGATGGTCCGCCTCGATATCGAATACGCGCGCCGGCGGACGTTCTGGCTCAACATCAAGATCCTGGCACGGACGGTGCCCGCGGTTCTGGGCGGACACGGGGCCTGGTAGGTATGACGGAGGACTCGCCCACGACGGATGACTCGCCGTCGGGCGAGGAGCTGCGCACGGCCGCCGCCAGCGGCCTGCGCTGGTCGGCGATATCTCGTCCTCTCATAGAGGTCGTCCAGTTCGGCGGGATCGTCGTGCTGGCGCGCCTGATCGCGCCGGATGAATTCGGCCGTTTCGCGATCGCCTCGATCGCCGCGGAAGTGGCGCTGCTGCTGGTCGCAGGAGGCCTCACCAGCGCGCTCGTCCAGCGCAAGACGCTGGACCGCGAGCATGCGCAGACCGGAATGGCGATCGCGCTGATCGCCGGTCTCGCGCTGACCGCGCTGACGTTGCTCGCGGCGAGCCTCGTCGTGGACCCGATCTTTGGCGCGCGCACGGCGCTGTTCGTGCGGCTGCTGGCGCCGCTGTGCCTGATCGAAGCGCTGGCCGCGATGCCGGTGGCCGGCCTGCGACGGCGGATGGACTTCCGGCGTCTGAGCGAGATCGAAATTCTCAACAACGTCGTTCGCGTGGTCGGATGCATCGTGCTGGCGCTGATCGGGCTGAGCGGCGAGGCGCTGGTGCTCGGGATGGTCGCCGGCTCGGTCGCGTCGCTGCTCCTCGCCTGGATCAGCGCTCCACCGCCCCTGCCGCGTCTGCAGCGCGCGGCCGCGCGCGATCTACTGAGCTACGCCGCCCCGATGTCGCTGGCCACGATCAGCTGGGTCGGCTTCTTCAACGTCGACTACGCGATCGTCGGAGCGCGTCTGGGCCCGTTGCAGACGGGCTATTACTACCGCGCCTACACGCTCGCCGTCGAATATCAGAGCAAGCTCGCGGTCGTGATGAACCAGGTCGGCTTCCCGGTGTTGGCGCGCACGAGCAATGCGGCCGAGCTCGCCCAGCTCTACCGCCAGATGATCCGTCTGTTGACGATCGTGCTGTTCCCGGCGCTGGTGTTGCTGACGATCGCCGCGCCGGTGATCGTCCCGTTCGTCTTCGGCGCACGCTGGGAGCCCGCGGTCGTGCCCGTGCAGATCCTCGCTCTGGGCGGGGCTTCGACGATCATCTTCAACGCCGTCAAAACGGTCTGGATGTCGACCGGCCGTGTCGGAGTGCTCCTCGGGTTCGGATGGGGGCAGTTCATCGTGTATGGGATCAGCGTGTATCTGGTCGCGCCGCTGGGCATCGTCGCGGTCGCGATCGACGCGGCGGTGGTGCACGCGCTGTTCGCGATCCTCGCCTACGGCCTGATGCTGCACGGCTCCGGCGAACCCCCGATGCGGCGTCTGTGGAGCGACGTCGCGCCGGCGATCGTCTCCTGTCTCGGTCTCGTTGCGGTCGCGCTGCCGGCGAGCATCGCCCTGACGGCCGCGCGGATACCCACGATTCCCTGGCTGGTCGCGCTTGGGATCGCCGCCTTGGCGCCCTACCTATTGACCCTGCGCGTCTGCTTCCCGGAGACCTGGCGCGCGCAGTGCATGGTGCTGGAGCGCATCCTGCCCGGTCATCGCCGGCTGAACGGTATGAGGCGGCGCCTGGCGATGGCGGCGGCTCACTGAGGCGTGGGCGACGGATCGTACTTTCGCGTGAAGGCGTCGAGGTCGTTGCTCGTGAGATCGTCGACGCGTTCGAGGATCGCGGCGTCGTCCCAGTCCCACCAGCGGATTCGTAAGAGGCGCTCGACGATCTCCTCCGTAAAGCGCGTTCGAACGACTCGGGCGGGCACGCCGGCGGCGATCGCGTAGGGCGGAATGTCCTTGGTCACGACCGAATACGCGGCTATGACGGCGCCGTCGCCGATCGTGACCCCGCCGAGGATCTTCACGCCCCGGCCGATCCAAACGTCGTTGCCGATCGCCACGTCGCCTTTGGACCACGGTTCCCCGGGCTGTTCGGTGCCCGCCAGGCGCCGGCGGATCGGGTAGGTGGTGACCATGTCCGTCGGGTGGTTCCCGCCGGGCATGACCTCGATCGCCGAGGCCAGCGAGCAGAAGCTGCCGATGCTCACGCGCGCGGAATCCCCCGCGAACAGGATCACATTCGGTTTGCCGTAGGAATGACGACCGATGACGAGCATGCCGCGTTCCTTGAGCCAGGCTTCCGACTTGGTCGGTGGTGGGAACAGCCCGATCAAACCTCGCTTCGTTCGCCCGGCGAGGGTGCGCAACGTCACGCGATCCTTCGGTGGTTCGGGGGGTATCGCCGGCCGCGTCTGGGCGTCGCCGTGCGTCGGATCGGATGAGCCTGGGTGCTCGGACATGCGAGCAGCAAGCATATGACAGGCGCCGGTTTCGCCATCCGGGCGCGAGAAATTCCGGTGAGCCATCGTGAGCGCGAGAAATGCCGGTGAGCCATCGTTAAGCAGGTATGACCGACGACATCCGACAGATCCTCACCGAGCATGGCCGCCTGCCGATCGACGTAAGCACGCTCGAGGCGACCGCCGACCTCTACCAGGCGGGCATGACCTCGCATGCGAGCGTGAACGTGATGCTCGCGCTGGAGGACCACTTCGACATCGAGTTCCCCGACGCGATGCTCAAACCGAGCGTGTTCGAGAGCATCGCCGCGATCGAGGTCGCGATCAACGAACTGCGCGTCGAGGCGGGCGTGTCGTGAGTATCGCTGTTGATTGTGATCAGGTGTTTCTTGAGACTGTCTGTCGGGTGGCGGATGAGGTCGCTG
>Ga0182030_10009646_pt1 | contig 19744 bp, 17 predicted proteins | sample 812S3MmetaG_FD_121299 | JGI IMG/M metagenome (GOLD analysis project Ga0182030, IMG submission 121299) | Permafrost microbial communities from Stordalen Mire, Sweden - 812S3M metaG (Illumina Assembly) | ecosystem: Environmental > Terrestrial > Soil > Wetlands > Permafrost | place: Sweden... | reverse complement strand
CCCACATTCCCTCCGCCCCGGCCACGACTGCTAAGCTGACTCAAAATCAAAACCCGAAAGGACCTTCCCCAGTTCGCCCGACCTTCGCTCCCTTCAGGCTCATCCTTCAATTGGAAAAGACTCCGCGGCCCCTGGGTTGATAAACTCACCCGATGGGCCGTTTGATCGTGAATGCGGACGACTTCGGGCTGACAACAGGGGTCAACCGAGCCATTGCTGAGCTGCACCGGGCGGGATTGCTGACCAGCACCACGCTGATGGCGCGGGCGGGGGCCACCGAAGAGGCCATCGAACTGGCGCGCTCCTTGCCCTCGCTGGGCGTCGGATGCCATGTGGTTCTCGTGGACGGTCAGGCTGTGCTTCCGCCGCGGAAGGGAATTGCCGGCCTGGTCAACCCCGGCGACGGACGCTTCAGGCCCACTCTGGCCGGTTTTCTTGACTGGCTCTACCGCGGCTCGCTGGCCCGCTGGCCTTTTCGCTCCATCGCCGCCGGCGAAATCGAAGCCGAAGCTGCCGCGCAGATCGCCGTGCTTCAATCCCGGGGCGTTCGGCTCACCCACATCGACACGCACAAGCACACGCACATGTTTCCCGCCGTTTTGCGGCCGGTGCTGCGCGCGGCCAGGGCGGCCGGAATCCGTACGGTGCGCAATCCTTTTGAGCCGGCGTGGAGCTTGAATGCCACACCCAGGGCGCCCTGGCTGCGGCGAACCGAGGTGCGGCTGCTGCGCCTGCTGGAGCCGGCCTTCCAGCGCATTGTGGCGGAAGAGGGCTTTCTGACCACCGCAGGCGCAGTCGGAGTATTGGCTACCGGAACCCTGGACGCAGCCACGGTGGGCTCGCTGCTCAGAGCCATGCCGCCGGGCTCCTGGGAGCTGGTCACGCACCCCGGCTACAACGACAGCGACCTGGCCCATGCGCGCACCCGCTTGCTGGCATCGCGCGAAACCGAGCGGGAGGCTCTGGGCACGCTCAAGCGGTTTCCAGGCATCGAGCTTATCTCGTATGCCCAACTGGACCCCGAAGCAGTGTTGACGCGAGCCCATTAGATCCTGCGGCCGGCGCGGCCCATCGCTGCATCTTCCTCAGCCCCAAAGGCGTCCAAGAAAAGGCGGACGCAAAGAGAAAAATCATGCGCATTGGCATTACCTGTTATCCCACCTACGGCGGCTCGGGGGTGGTGGCCACTGAACTGGGCATCGAACTGGCGGCGCTCGGCCACGAGATTCACTTCATTTCCTATTCGCAGCCGTTTCGGCTGAGCGGGAGGGAAGAGGGCATTTTTTATCACGAGGTGCCCGTATCCAGCTATCCATTGTTTGAATTTCCGCCATACGACCTGGCCTTGGCGTCGCGGATGGCCGAGGTGGCCGAGTTCTGTTCGCTCGACCTGCTCCACGTGCATTACGCGATTCCGCACTCCGTCAGCGCTCTCCTGGCGCGCCAGATGCTCGCCACCCGGGGCCGGCGGCTGCCCTTAGTGACCACCCTGCATGGCACCGACATTACCCTGGTTGGCCTGGACCGCTGTTATTTGCCCATCACAAAATATGCCATCCAGGAGAGCGACGGGGTTACCAGCATCTCCAACTATCTAAAGGAAGAAACGTTCGAGCACTTTGGCGTCACACGGGACATCGAGGTGGTGACGAATTTTGTCAACTGCGATGTCTATACGCCGATTGTCGATGCCGCCGCGCGGGCTGAGGCGCGCAAGCGGCTGGCCGCGCCGGGCGAGGCCATCCTCATGCACCTGTCCAATTTCAGGCCGGTGAAGAGAGTGGTGGATGTGGTCAGGATTTTTGCGCAGGTGGCGCGGTAGGTCCCGGCGCAACTGGTCCTGGTCGGCGACGGGCCCGACCGGTCGGCTGCCGAGTGGCTCGCGCATGACCTGCAAATCCACGAAAAGGTGCACTTTATGGGCAAGCAGGAGCGGGTGAACGAACTGCTGCCGCTGGCCGACCTGATGCTCATGCCCAGCGAACTGGAGTCGTTCGGGCTGGCGGCGTTGGAGGCCATGGCGTGCAAGGTTCCGTCCATCGCCACCCGCGTGGGCGGGGTGCCGGAACTGATCGACGATGGAGTTACGGGGCTGCTCTATCCCGTGGGAAATGTGGACGATATGGCGGCCGGGGCGGTGGCTCTGCTCAAAGACCGCGACCGGCTCGAGGCCATGCGCGAGGCCGGAAGGCGGACAGCGCAGAAGCGCTTCTGCTCGTCGCTGGTGGTGCCGCAATACGTGCGTTATTACCAGTCGGTTCTGGATAATGCCGGCTGAAAAGGCAGGCTTGACGCAGGTGGAAGTCGTGCGGCGGTTAGTCGTGTCAGCCCGGCCCGCCGGTCGGCTCCAGTTCGAAGGTGGGAGTGAACCCCAGCCGCTGCCAGAAATCGCGGAGCACGGCGACAGTCTCGGGAGCGGTGCGGGGCGTGGTGCGGAGCAGGATCTCTGCGCCTTGGCTGCCGGCTGGCTGCCCTGAGCCCAGCGCGCCGGCGGGTTTGCCGGTCAGGGAACTGGCTTCGGCGGCAATGGCGATGCACTTCTCGGGCCGGTAGGTGCAGTGGGCCAGGTCGGCAATGGAAAGCCGCGTCGTAGGTGTGGCGAAGACCGTGCGCGGCGGAGCCATGCGGTCCAAAAGCCAGAGGATTTCGAGCTTCGACTCCAACTCATCCGGCACGCAGTCGATCACCAGGTCGGCCTGCCGGACGGCGTCCTCGATGGTGGAGACGAAGGCCATCCCGGCCAGTGCTTCCTGGCCCAGGGCTTGGGGATTCAACTGAAGGCGCAGGTACTCCTGGGCGTGATGGAGGTTGTTGGGCATCACGTCTTCCAGAAGCACGGGGAACCCGGCGCGAGAGGCCGCAAGGGCCAGCCAGCGGCCCAGCGGACCGGCTCCGATGATGGCCACCGTGGCGGGCAACGGAGCTACTTGGCGGCCAGGGCCTGGGCCACGTCTTCGGCGTTGGGCTTGGCCTGGAGCAGGTGGTCGGCAACGCGGGCCCGCTCCTCCGTGGTGAGCGTGGGGATGGTGGCCAGCACCCGGCGAAGGGTTACGGCAACGTCGTCAATGTAATTCATCAGGCGGATCGCTTCTCCGGAGAGCGGCATGGGTTTCCTCGAGGTTTGAAGTTCCGTTCCTATTGTAGGGCGTGGGATTGGCGTGAGGGAAGGCGGGGATTTCCTCGCGCGGCGAATTCGAAGTCGCCGCCAATGCGGTCGGGATAAGGCAAGGTGACCTTGACGTCGTTCCCTCTGCCGGCAAAGAGCGCTCGCGGGCAAAGGCTGAGGATCTCAGGCGCCAGGGACCAGCGTCAGCACCTTGTCGATCGCGGCAAGAATGTCGCCGGCCATCGCAAAGTGTGAGGAAATGGACGCAATCTGGCCTTGCAGGGTCTTCAGTCCGCTGTTTGTCGAGTTGATCTGATTGAGCAGAGCGCTGAAACTCTCCGTATTCGCCGCGAACCGGCAGATGTTGTCCTTGGTGAGGATGTCATCTACCTCCGCCTGCCACGGATTCAATGCTTCAAGAGTCGCGGTGTCTTCGGTGCTCTCGATGGCGGCTTCAATCTTGTCGGAAAGGTCCTGGTAGGCCGCTCTCACTTCGGGGGTCAGCGGGATAGTTGGCGGGGCGGGGATGCTGCCCGGTGGCGGGGTAGTCAAAGCTTCCTCCTCAGGGTCTAATTGGCCGGCAGGGATGAGTAATACTTTCCGAGGCTCTTTCCGGCCGCCGCGAGTTCGGCCAGTTTGGCGGTCAGGGACTCGGGATTGTTGCCCTGCGCCTCGGCTGCCAAAGCATGGTGCGTCAGTGCCAGGTTGACGATGGCCGCGCGCAGGTTGGCGAGCCTTTCGTCGGTCACGCGCTGCTGGCGCACAATCTCCGGGAGCTTCATGATTTCCAACCGCCGCTGCTCCCGGTAAAGATCGGCCGGATGCAGCTTGGTGTCCTCGCGGATGAACAGAGTTTGCAGGTTGATGATTCGGTTGTAATCGCGCTTTTCCTGGTCCTGAAGAATGCCGATGTCGTCATCGAGAAGCTTGCATAACTGATGGACATGCGGGTCCATGGCGACGATCTTCTGCGGCAGTTCCTGCTTGATCTTCCGGGCCACCAGGTATTGTCCGAGAGCATCGATGGCGGTGGAGATGCCGTTGCGGACTTCGGGCGAGATGGCGGGTGTGGGCGTGGCGGTGGTGGTCGAAGTCGAGCTGCTGGTGTTGCCTGCCGTGATGGTGACCTCGGTGTCGGTGGTTGAGGCCGGTGTGGCGGCGATGCCAAGAACGCTTTCAATGGAAGGCGCCAGGTTGTTTCCCAGCGAAGTCAGGTCGCCGGCTACCGAGGTCGAGGCCGCATCCAGCTCCGGCGACTCCGTGCCGTTGGTGATCTGGACCAGCGAATTCGCGTACACCTGGAGCGCCGCCAGCACCGCCAGCCGGGTCTGAATGTCCTTGTCAGGCAGCAGGACCCGGATGTCGCGGGGGTTATAAACCGGCTGGGCAAGGTCAAACTCCGCAACGGCATCGTAATCCACGCGCAGGTTATGCAGCGCCTGGGCGTCACGGTAGGCGGCGGATGCCTGGTCCACGACCGGAGCGGTGGCGGCCGAAAGGGCAACGCTGTGTTTGGCCAGAGGCGAAAGGCAACCCGCCGTGGAAAGGCTCAGAGCCAAAGTTAGCGCCATGGCGCCGAGGCGCCTCGGCCGTCCGGAAAGCTTGGCAGCGTGAAGTTCCAGCCCGCTTCGCATCCCTGTATGGAAAACCTGCTCCAGTCGCTTGTCAAGAGAAAATCTTCTCTTCTTGCTGGAAGTTTCACTGGCCACCAAGTCCATCCCGTGGTACAAGGAATGTGCATCAGGGGGGAGCTCGAAGTGCCATCCAAACGAATCGTCTTTTGCGCCGATGGAACGTGGCAGGCTCCGGTGAACAACACCAATGTTTACCGGCTCTATAAAGCGCTGACGGTGTCCGCCGACCAGATGACTTTCTACGACGACGGAGTCGGCGCCGATGCTACCGGGCTGGACCGCATCCTGCAAGGCGCTTTCGGGCAGGGATTGCTGCACAAGATACAGGACGGTTACACCCAGATCGCCCATGTTTACGAACCGGGCGACCAGATCTTTCTCTTTGGGTTCAGCCGGGGAGCATACACGGTTCGAAGCCTGGCCGGGATGATTGCCAATTGTGGCCTGCCTGCGGGGGCTTTCAGCGACGACTGCGTGACGCAGGCCTTCGCGGCCTACCGGGACCCGGTGAACCGGGCCTCGATTCTTGCCGGCCTGGGACCTTGCGGCCTGCAAGCGGCCACCATCCAGATGGTGGGGGTGTGGGACACGGTGGGTTCGCTGGGAATCCCGGCAATTTTCGGCGCGGTGGACGAGAAGGCGTTTGGGTTCCTGGACACGGGCCTGCATCCGGCGATCAAGAACGCCTTCCAGTGCCTGGCAGTGGACGAACATCGGGCGCAGTTTCCCGCCACGCTCTGGACATCGGCTCCGGCGCCCAGCCAGACCATGGAGCAGGTGTGGTTTGCCGGCTGCCACGGGGACGTAGGCGGAGGTACGGCGCTGGCCGGCGGGGTCGATGCGGGGACCAGGCTTTGCGATATCACCTTCGGGTGGATGTTGAGCAAGGCAATGGCGCTCGGATTGACGGTGGATCCGGCGATTGCCGCCCAGGCCGCGGCGATGCCCTCGGATTTTGCGCTCGATGCCATTCGAGAGTCCTGGGTTGCGGCCGATGGCCCCCCGCATTTGCGCCCCATCGATCCGAATGCCGCGGTCTCCAACAGCGTGGCTGTGCGTGTGAAGTACGCTCTTACTTACACGCCGGGAAACCTGGCGTTGCAGAATGGAGCGCTGGGCGATGGGTACGCGGTGGTGAACGTGGTGGACGAAAGCGCCGTCTAGCCTCCTGAACCGGGAAAACTCCGAGCGAGACCTGGTGCGCGCTCGTCCCGCGCTCCTTGCTTTTCAAGCGCCGCTGCGTTTAGATTCCCTGTGGTGACAGCACCTCGACCGCCGGTCTCCAAGAGCGGTGCGCGGCCGCCCGCGCAGGCCGTGACGGGGGCTTTGGCGCTGATCGGTTTCAGCGCCGCGATGGCCCAGATTCTCTTCATGCGAGAGCTGATCGTCGCCTTCAACGGCAACGAAATCTCGCTGGGAATCATGTTGGCCATCTGGCTCTTCTGGACCGCCGCCGGCAGCAGCCTGTGCGGCGTTCTTGGGCAGGGCCGAAGACCTGCCCGAGGGGCGGTTGCCGCTCTTGAATGCCTGCTCGCGTTGAGCCTTCCTCCGACGCTATGGGCATTGCGCGCCTGCAAGGGCATCTTTCAAACCGTGCCGGGTGAGTTGGTGGGACCAGCGCCGATGCTGATTGCTTCGCTGGCATGTCTGAGCCTGTTTTGCGTCGTCTCGGGTGCTCTCTTCGTCGCCGCTGTGCGCATGTACGAAACGGAATGCAACGTCTCGGCGCGCCGTGCGGCCAGTGCGGCTTACTTGCTGGAGGCCGCCGGTTCCGCCCTCGGCGGTTGCCTGACCGGCATGGTGCTGCTGCGATTTCTCGATGCCTTCCAGATCGCCATGGCGGTGGCAATTCCCAATCTGTGCATGGCAACCCTGTTGCTGTTCCGCGGGAGCCGCAAGCGGAGCTGGATTGCGGTTGCGTTCTGGACGACGCTGGCGATTCCCCTGCTGCTGTGGGTTGCGCCCTCGCTCGATCGAGCCGCGCAATCCCGTCTCTGGCGAGGCTTCAGCCTGCTGGGTTCGCGCGACTCGATCTACGGCAACCTGACCGTCACCGTCACGGGCGACATCCGCAGCCTGTACGACAACGGCGCAATCCTCGCCAATGCTCCGGACCCAGGCGCCGCCGAAGAGGCGGTCCACTATGCGCTGCTGGAGCACGCCGCGCCCAGGCGTGTTCTCCTCATCGGCGGCGGGGTCAAGGGCTCCATCGCCGAGGTGCTGAAGCACCCCACCGTGGAACGAGTCGATTACGTCGAAATGGACCCGGCGATCATCGCCATGGCGCGGCGGTTCTTCCCCGCGCAAGTTGCCCCGATCGCGTCGGACCCACGTGTGCGCGTCCATTACGCCGACGGACGCGCCTATCTGATGACGGCTCGCGACTCCTTCGACGTGATCGTTCTGGATGTGCCGGACCCGCAGTCCGCGCAGTTGAACCGCTTCTACACCGTGGAGTTTTTTCTCTCGGCCCGCGAACATCTTGCGCCTGGCGGGCTGGTGGCCCTTTCATTGCGCTCGTCGGAGGAAACCATCAGCCCCGATCTTGCGGAGTATCTGCGCTGCATTCGCCGCACGCTGGCTGAAGCCTTCCCTTACGTTGTCGCCATCCCCGGCGAAACCATGCACCTGTTCGGCGCAACCCGCCCCGGCGTCCTGACCGGCGATCCGCACACGCTGATTGCACGCCTCAAGGAGCGTCGGATTCAGACGCAGTACGTGCGCGAATACTTCATCCCATTTCGCATGATGCCCGATCGCATGGCGCAGGTCGAGCAGCAACTGCGGCCCTTGCCCTCGACGCCCGTGAATCGGGACTTTGTGCCGATTGCCTATTACTTCGACGTGGTCCTTTGGAGCGAGCAATTCAAATCAGGCGATTCCGGATGGTTCCGCGCCGCGGCGCGTATCGCTTTTCCCAAACTGCTGGGCGCGGCTGCGATACTGCTGGCCATCGCGGCCTTCGTTCTGGCCTTTGTCCCACGCCCTCGCGGTCGCGCCCGATGCTCCGCGTTGTGTTGCGCGGGCGCAACCGGCTTCACCGCCATGGCTCTGCAAATCATTGTGCTGCTCGCCTTCCAGTCCATCTACGGCTACGTCTTTCACGAGCTCACGATTCTCATCGGTCTGTCGATGGCGGGCATCGGCTGCGGATGCTGGCTGGGCATGAGACAAGTTCGCCACTGCCACGGCGCGCCATATCGCGCCATGGCCGTGGCGCAGTTTCTGCTCGCGCTTTCCTTGCCCGCGCTAATTTTGACCGCGACCCTGCTCGAAAAGATTTCAGGCGCGGTGGCCATCTGGATGGCAGCGCAGTTTGTCTTTCCGGCCCTCGCCGCTCTTTCCGGAGTGCTGGCAGGCTATCAGTTTCCTGTGGCCATGGAGGTGTACCTTCATCAGAGCGACGCCCGGTTGCGGCCCGCCACACTCTATGCGGTTGACTTGCTGGGCGGATGCGCCGGAGCGCTCCTGCTGAGCACTTATCTTATCCCGGTGTTCGGCTTCTGGAAAACGGCATGGCTCTCTGCCGCCGTCAACCTCGCCGCGGCGCTGATCGCCGCGCGGGTCAGCATGGAAGCGAAAAGTTCAGAGCCGTAAATGCCTACGAAGCGGGTTCGCCGAAGACCACGGCTGTAAACAGAAAGATGTCGGTGTTTTCGTCCTTCCAGCAATCCGTGCTCATGCCTGCTTTGACGCAGGTTTGCTCCAGAAACTTCAGCCGGTCCCAACCCTGTTCGACGGGCACCTGGGGAAGCAGCAGGCCCTCTTTGTCGCCATTCTTCATCAGCAGGCCGTGCTCGCCAACATGAATCTGTTCCACGTCGACCGCGCGCCTCAGCGGCGACAGAACCGAGATTTCATATTTCAGCCGCGGCAGTTCCTCCACCGATACCTCATGGAATCGCGGGTCGCGTAGCGCGGCGAACATGGCCGTGTCGCGTACGGTGATGAACAGAGGCTTGACCGCGGAGGTATAGCCGATGCAGCCCCGCAGCCGTCCCGATTCGGTCAGCGTCACGAAAGCGCCGCGCTCCTGGTTCAGCGCTTCGCTCGTACTGGGTTTGGGTTCATACGCTTCTCTGTGCTCGATCGCGTGCTCCACCGACGTGCGGGCCAGGGCCAGCAACTCGCTCTTCTCCTGGTCGGTCAGCGAGAACGGCGCATCCGTCTTCTTGCCGCTGGGGGCTTTCACAAAAACGTCCGCGCTGTAGCCGACCACGCGCGAGCGATCGCCCGTGATGTCGCCCGAATTGGCATACTTCAGCACCCGCGCCTGGTTGGCGCCCATGCGCTCCGCGGCGATCATCGCCGCGACGATGGGCGCGCCGCCGCAGGCCTCCCAAACCCGCGTCTGAAAGTTGGCCGACATGCTGAAGTAGTCCCATGCAGCCAGAGCGTTCAATGTCTTGTGGTCGATCTTCTCGGCATCGTCGTAAGGGTGATAGTGAGACAAGTCGGAACTGGCCACGATCAGGGTGTCGCCGCCATGAATCAGTTTTGCCAGGGCCACCCCCAGCGCGCGGCTGTTCTCGTAGCTCTGATCTCCCATCACAATCGGCACCAACTCGAAGTTGCCCAGCACCCGCTGCAGCCACGGCAATTGCACCTCGACGGCGTGCTCGCCGCCGGCCGACGTGGGGTCGTGTCCCTGGCTGGAAAGGCGCAGGCTCGGATTCATCTTCGCCAGTTGCCGCGCAAAAGCCTTGTCCACAGGAATCGTTCCGAGCGGCGTCGAGTAAGCGTCGCCTTCGTAGACGGAAGTGAAGCCGAAGCCCACGTAATGCGAAGGGGCAATCACCACCACGCGCGAAAACTTGCGCCCCTTGAGAGCTGCGTATGTGTACGCCGCCACCGGCCCGGAGTATTGATAACCGGCGTGCGGCGCAACCACGGCGAGGATGGGGTCGGCGATCGGCGGCGGCGTTGCATGAGCCAGCATGTCGTCGATCATCGCGGAGAGCGCCTTCGGATCGGAGGGATAAAAGCTCCCGGCCACCGCAGCCTCGCGAACCTTTTGCGCATCGGCGGCAAGAACAGTCTGCAGCGGCGCGATCGCAATTAAAGCGGCAAGTTGAGCCATTAGGCAGAACATTTTGAAACTCCTTTCGAAACTCATGGGCCAAGCCTCCTCGACACCCTCATGCGTGCCAGACTCCGGGGATGGGGTGCTGGCAGAACGGGCAGCTATTCTTGCGGATCAGCATCGTGCTCGCGGTGAACCCCACCCGCTCCACCAGCAGCTTGCGGCACTTGGGGCAGTAAGTGTTCTGCGCCGGATGTCCGGGCACATTGCCGATGTAGACGTAGTGCAGTCCCTCGGCGTCGGCGATCGCCTTGGCCCGTTCCAGCGTCGGCACCGGGGTGATGGCCAGATTCTTCAGCAGATACTCGGGATGATACTGCGTGAAATGGAGCGGCACATCGACGCCCAGGTTCGCCTTGATCCATTGTGCCAGACCGCGAAATTCTTCATCGCCGTCGTTCATGCCCGGCACGACAAGGTAGACGATTTCCGTCCACTTGCCCATCTTCTTGAGCGTCACCAGCGTATTCAGCACCGGCTTCAACTGCCCGGTCACGACCTTGCTGTAGTAGGACTCGGAGAACGCCTTCAAATCGATCTTCACCGCGTCCATCTTGCCGTAGGCCGCCCGCAGCGCCTCCTCCTGCATGTAGCCGTTCGACACCACAATGCTGCGGATGCCGGCTTCGTGCCCGGCGTCTGCAGTGTCCATCAGGAATTCGCTGAAGATAACCGGCTCGCTGTAGGTGTAGGCAATGGTGGGGCAGCCGTACTGCTTGGCCAGGGCGGCAACCCGCTGCGGAGGAACGTATTCGGCGGGAATCTGTTCCGGGCGCGACTGGGAGATTTCCCAGTTCTGGCAGAATTTGCAGTTGACGTTGCAGCCGGCAGTGGCCAGCGAAAAGGCGACCGAGCCGGGCAGGTAGTGGAACAGCGGCTTCTTCTCCACCGGATCGACGTGCGCCGCGCACACCCGCGAATGGACCAGGGTGTAATAGGTTCCGCCGCGATTTTCCCTCACCCCGCAGTAGCCGCGCTCGCGGTCTCCCACTTTGCATTCGCGCGGACACAGCTTGCACTTGATCTTCCGGTCTTCCAGCTTCTCGTAAAACTTCGCTTCAACAATGAAGCGCGCATCGTCCTGCTTCTGCTCGCCGGCTGCCGTGGGCGTGGCGCCGGCTGCCGGAGCCAGGGCGCCCGCCCCCAGCGCTGCTCCCGAGGCCAGGGCGCATTTCAAAAACGAACGCCGCCCAAGCGGTGATGAGAATAGGTTAGGCTCGCCGCAGACGGCACGGTTCCCGGTTTCCAGCACGTCCAATGTATCTTTCATAGTGAACCTCCCAGGGGCGCAACAACTACACTTCGACTACACTTCGACGACCGAAATCTTGCTCGGATCGGCATTGCCCAGCCGATGTTCGCGATCCGCCGCGGCCGCAATGTAATGCGGCGCGCGCTTCTCGGCTTCCAGCGTCTTCAGTCCCTTTTCCGCCCGTTTGCGCTCGATGATCTGCCAGCCCGTGAAATCCAGCGCGACCGGATCTTGCGCTGCCAGCAGGGCATTCATCTTCCAACTGTGCTCCGGCTTGAAGGCCGGGCCGCCCTCGTACATCGCCGTGGTGGCGTCGCAGATAGTCAGCCGCATCCTGGTGCGAATCTCCGCCAGCATGTTCACGTCCGCGACAAATGGATCGCAGCCGTTGGGGTGATACTTGTTGGGGTTATGGATCACCCCGTACATGTTCTTGAGGGCGATGGTCACCCCGGCCCCGTCGTGATCCTTCAACACCGGCACATTGATCAGCACGTGCGTGCGTTGGGTCAGAATCTTCGACAGGCGGCTGCCAACACTGCCAAATGAGGCCAGATCCTGCTCGTAACCGGCGCGATCGGTGCCCAGGCACTGCACGCGGTTTGCCTCGGTCGACAGGTGAAATCCGGCGTGTTCGAGTTCGTCGCTGTCGCGGTCCCAGACCACAATTTCCCCAGCCCGTATGCCGGCCTGCTGAAGCCGTTCGCAAATGGCTTCGACGAGTTCCGGGCGGGTGGAGATGCCACGGCCCCCCAGCGCGTTGACCTTCAGGCTCACCATCTCGCCGGGACGAACCAGTCTCTTCCACGCCTCGGCGGGGTGATCCCGGTCGAACAAAGCCTGCATGGCGCGATCCAGCAGCCCCAGCATCCGCTCGGCATCGGGGGTCGAGCCCTGGCCGCGCAGGCGTTCGTCTCTGGCCACCACAACTCTTGATCTTCCAGGCGCTTGCTCCGCTGCCCCCAGCAGTCCTGTCTCGCCGCTTGCGCCAAGCAGGGCTGCGCCGGAGAGTGCCTTCTTCAGGAACTCCCGGCGGCTGGCGATGCGGCTTGTGTGCATAAGGGCCTTCCCCTGAGCCCGCGACCCACTGCGAGAGTCGGATTGCAGGAGGGTGCGGCATCGGCAGCCAGGCGAAACCCGCTCAGCGCATAGGGCCAACGGGACCAGCCCAGCGTGATCGGACCACCGGACTCAGCCAGGATTCGCGGCGAATTCCCGTCCCGCGCCGATTCGGCTGCCTACCTCAAGGCCTAAACCCATGCGCATTGCTTTTCAGTGATGAGCGACACTTGGGGCGATCGCGCTTGGGCGTCACGGCGCAGGGGTCCGCCGCGCCGGCTTGAGCGGCGCGCTCTGGACTGAACGCACAGGTCATTCAGGAAGTTGGCTTTGCGCAGACCCGGCCGCATCCTGGTAATCCATTACCGGGCGCCGGACGCTCACGCGCTCGGTGCGTCTCCTCAGCCATCGCGCGGTCTTGCAGTGGAAGCAGAACCAGGGAAAGAAGCCGAACAGCGGCAGCAGTTTCGTTTGCAGGAGGCCCACCCTCCTGGTCCGGCGCATCTTCTGGCTGTGGCACTTTGGACACACCATCTTGCTTGGCCCCCTGAGGCGGAGAGATCAGGGCGCGACGGCCCTTATTCTCCCATCGGGCAGAAACCCCATCGGGATGAGAGCTTTTCGGGCGCAAGGGATTTCCAAGGTAATTGGCCTGTGTCGTGGGCGTTGCGGGTCAGAACGGCTCCGCGGGTTGCGGGAAAACTCGGCTTTGAAATAAGGCGCCACTTCGGCGGGCGCTGTCCCCTTGGCGGCTTGCTCTAGCGCGCGAGCGGATTCCCAAGCGCGGCGTCCTCCAGAAATCTGCACGCAGGCCGATAGCCGAGTTCGCACCCTTGCTCGAATCGCTTCTGCGAGAGCGCTTCGTCCTGCGTCCCCGCCGACCCGCGGTGGTAGAGCATGGCCGCCGCCTCGCAACTCTGTCCCCAGCGGCCCGCGCAGGATTTCTCGAAGTTGGCCAGAGCCTTGACCGCATTCACCCCAGTTCCCTGGCCCTCCAGGTACATCTCTCCGAGTACCCCGCATGAGCGCACATAACCGTCCTTGCAGGACGATTCGAACACCCTGAGCGCTCGCTCATCGTCCTGAGCCACGCCCTTGCCAAGATGCAGCACCGTCCCGAGATAGAAGCAGTTGTAGGCATCGCCGCGGTCGCACGACTCCGCCAGCGCGCGATCGCCCCCATCGCTCACAAACTTGGCGAATGCCTCGCACGCGCCCGGCTCTCCCAGATCGCAGGCCCGGCCCAGCCCGCGCCCCGCCGCTGCCGGCTCCCGAGGCACCACCATTCCCAGATCCGTCACCTTGCCCATGGTCAAGCACGCGTCGCCCGCTCCCTGCTCGCACTGCGCATTCAACATCCCCACCCAGGTGGGGCATGCCTTGTACTCATGAGCGTTGCAGGCTCGTTCCCAGAACGCCGGGTCGGCGCCCGGATGCGGCGTGCCCACCACCTCGGTGGTCACAAACCCCGTCGTCATCATCACCGAGAACAGCACAATCCAGATGGACATGAACGCGAAGTTGGTCTGTCGCGCCGATCCCGCCCACACCAGCCGCGGCGCGCGCATCCGCTTGAAAAGCTCCACCGCCGATCGATCCAGCCAGGCTCCAACCCTGTCCAGCGCGCGAACACTCAAGTTCAGCGGCGGAACGCACAGCAGCTTGTCGTAGAAGCGCGGCGCGCCCATCCACGACAGCAGGCTATACAGCCCGAACACACTCGCCCCGTAAAGCCCTCCGAAGATGATCTTGCCGCTGTTCGACTTGGGCGATGTCGCCGGGTCCGTCACCAGCAGATGCAGCCCCAGGAAAACCGACACCGGAATATTCGAGTCCACAAACATGTAGACCCCGGTCGTGTCGGTATACACCAGGTTCAGCGCGTACAGCGCCGCCGCCGCCGACAAGGTCACCAGCGTCACTGAAAACAGGGCCTGCACCACCAGCCCCAGCACAAAAATCTCCAGGTAAATGTTGGGCGGCCGATGCAGCGTCTCGGCAATCTCCGCTCCCCAGCTAATGCTCGTGCTGTGGGTGGCGATCAGGATCACGGAGAAGATGAACAGCCCCACCGCGGACGGATTGAACATATGCGTGCTGCGCCCCTCCCGCTTCCAATGGACGTACTCCTTGGCCACTACCCCGAGGGAGATCATTACAAACTGCAGAAAGAACCAGTCGTCCCGAAACCATAGAAAAAGATTGGTGCTCAGAATGATGGGCACCGGCCCGAATCCCGCGATCCATCGCTCCCGCCTCGACCAGCAAAGCAGCATGTCCAGCGCATACGCGAAGACGATCTGAACAAGAATCAATGGGACATAGTGAAAGACCTCACGCCAATACCATCCCCAGTAGGTGTAAACCGACGTGTGCATGATCAACTGCACCCAATGCACCCGCTTCACCAGGACCTCGACCTTCAGCGTGCGCCCCGATGCAAGCACCTGTCGCCGCAGCAGCCCCGCGTACACCACCAATGCCGTGACCGCAAGGCCGATCGACAACTGCAGCGTTCGATTCGCCTGGGCTCGGGGCAGCAGGCAAAATACGCCCAGCACACCGGCCAGAAGCATCGGCAGCCAGAGCAACCGGACAGAGGTGTTCTTCTTGCGGATCGTTTGCGTCGACACAGGGTTCCTTCTCGGAGCGCCAGCCCTTCGGGTCCACAGGGCCGGCGCGTTCAATAGCGATTGAACAACCAATTCGTGGCCAGTAAGCAGATTTTCGAGCGACTTGCGGGGAAGGGCGATCGACCGGAATCTCCCCGGCTGCACGCGCGGCCAGCCAGCGAGATTCGCCTATTATGGCGCTTCCGGTTTTGGATGTCACGCGCAAAATCACCCGCCCGATGGGGATTGCTTGCGGCGGTTTCTCGAGGTCGCCCATCCTGCCGGACCAGCCATCCCGCTCTGGCCTGAACGAGTCTCCTGACCCTCGATCTCTTGTCCCGGAAGCGGTGCGCGCCAGGCTTCTCCGGCAGCCCCTCCCGCTAGTACCATGACCGCATGAACCGGTAATGGAAGGATCGTAGCGCTGACCTCCTGGCCAGCTGTAGCGCGGGCGTCCCCGCCCGCGCCTGTCCTGCGATAATGACCAAATCATGCAGTCTGACCGCTAGCTTCGACCTTCCCGCGGAAGGGGGCCGGCAAGGCTTGCCACAACTGCCGCCCTACGTCATATAAGTGATTTAGTTTCATAACCAACGCTCTCGGCGCGGGCTGACCACGGCGCCCTCCATCGAACTTTCTCCATGCCATCGAAACCAAGTCAGTTTCCACCGGCATGAGTACCCTCCGAGTTATTGAATAGAGAGTCAATAGCCAGCTCGCTTTTCCTCGCTTGTTACAAACTTTCGTGATCGGAAGCGGCTTTTTTGCACCGCCTATCTCTCGACGGCCTTCCTCCGGCAAAGTAAAATCGCAGCAACCCGCTTCAACGTCCTGCGGCGGAGTTCCAGCTATTGGAAAGCACGAGGACTTATCTCCATGCGCTTTTGCTCGTTCCTGCGCAACCTGCTTCTGCTCCCTCTCATCGCATCGCCCATCCTGGTCAACGCGCAGTTTCAACCGCCCGCCAGCGATGAACTCAAGATGACCGCCGATCCCAAGGCCCCCGGAGCTTCCGCCGTCTATCTTTACCGCGAAGAGACCACCGACGACGCGCTCCACTTTCACAGCATCTACGAGCGCATCAAGGTGCTCACCGAGAAGGGCAAGGAACTGGCCACCATCCGGATTCCCTACGAGCACGGCGCCGACAAGGTCACCGACATCCAGGGCCGCACCATCCACGCCGATGGAACCGTGATTCCTCTGACCGCCAAGCCCTCCGACCTCATGGACGTCAAGACCAAGACCTTCCAGGTCAACACCGTGGTGTTCACCCTGCCCAGCGTCGAGGTGGGCAGCATCCTCGAATACAAATTGCAGATTCGCTACAGCGACGATACCGTTTCTTCTCCGCAGTGGGAGATTCAGCAGCCCTACTTCGTTCACAAGGCCCATTACCTTTTCAAACCGGAGATGACCGGGGGGCGGTACATCACCAACAGCCGCGGGGATGTGCTGAGCCAGTTGATGTATGGCGGGCTCATCCTGGATCCTAACGCCAAGGTGGCCCGCGACGTCAAGGGATCCTATACGCTCGACCTGAGCGACATTCCGGCCGCCCCCGACGAGGACTGGATGCCGCCGGTCAATACCCTCAAGTGGCATATCAATTTCTATTACACCTACGCCCACACCGGACCTGAATTCTGGGAGTCCGAAGGCAAGCGATGGTCCAAGTCGGCGGAGGAGTTTACCAAGCCGGGCGGCCCGTTGAAGAAAGCGGCGGCCGACATGTTGGCGCCGGGCGACACGGATGCGCAAAAAGCGGCCAAGATTTATGCCGCGGTGATGAAGCTCAATAACACCGACTTCTCGCGCAAGAAATCCGAAGCCGAGCGCAAGAAGGAGAAACTCAAGGACATCCATAACGCCGAAGACGTGTGGAAGCAGCAAGGCGGATCGGACGATGAGATCGCGCTCCTCTACGTCGGCCTTGCCCGGGCCGCGGGGTTGAAAGTCTGGCCCATGCAGGTGGTCAATCGCAACCACGCCATCTTTGACAGCAACTACCTGTCCGTCAGCCAGTTGGACGATTACATCGCCATCGTCCAACTCGATGGGAAAGAGGTGTACCTGGACCCCGGCCAGAAAATGTGCCCCTTCGGATCGATGCATTGGAAGCACACCCTGGCATCCGGCTTCCGTCTCTCGGACAAGGGAGCCGTGATGGCGACCACTCCCAGCATCACCTACAAGGAATCGGTGGTCCATCGCATCGCAAACCTCAAGATCGAGGAGGATGGCGGCGTCAAGGGGACCGCTCGCCTCGTGATGAGCGGCCCGGAGGCGCTCCATTGGCGGCAGAAGGCCCTTGAAAACGACGAGGAAGAGGTCAAGAAGCAGTTCAACGAATCCATCCGCGACAGCTTTCCCGAGGGCGTGCAGGCGGATTTCGACCACTTCCTGGCCCTGGACGACTCCTCTTCCAACCTCATCGGCATCGTCAATGTCACCGGCAGCTTGGGCACCATGACCGGAAAGCACTTCTTCCTGCCCGGACTCTTCTTTGAAGCGCGCGCCAAGCACCCCTTCGTGACCCAGGACAAGCGGGTCATTCCTGTCGATGTCCACTATCCCCTCGGGGAACAGGATGAGGTGACCTACGACCTGCCCGCCGGGTTCAACGTCGAAAGCCTGCCCCAACCCGCCAATACAAGCTGGCCCGATCACGCCCTGCTCAAGATCAACGCCGGCGCAAAGGACGGCGCGGCGAAAGTGGTGCGCCTCCTGGCCTACAACTTCACCCTCCTCGATCCCAAGGAATACTCGGACCTCCACGACTTCTACCAGAAAGTGGCCGCGGCCGATCAACAGCAACTGGTGCTTGTCCGCGCTCCGCAAGCGAAAGGAAATTGAAGATGCGCACGCCGCGCTTGTCGAACTCGCCGCTGGTCCGCATGGCCCTCGCCGTCCTGCTTCTGGTAACCGCCAGGCCGGGCATGGCCGGCTGGTTCAGCAAGGGGCAGCCCGTGCCGCAGTGGGGCCTCGACGCAGCCAAGACCCACACTCCCGACTACGACAAGGACGCCGCCTCCGTCATCCTCTTCGATGAGTACGTCGAGACCATCGACGGCCAGGGCCGCGCCGTCGAGCGCGAGCGCGAGGCCATTCGCATCCTCAAGCCCCAGGGCCGTGACAACACCTGCGCCGTCAGCTACGACGTGGACGAGAAGATCAACTACTTCCGCGTGTGGACCATCGCCGCCGACGAAAAGCAGTACCAGGCCCAGGATACGGACTTCGCCGACATAGGCGACACGGACGTGCCCATCATGCTCTCCACGCGCAAGACGCGCGCCGTCCATCCTCCTGCCGTGGATGTGGGCGCGATTGAAATCTGCGAGTCCGAAGAGCTGATGCCGCCCTATTCTCAAGAGAAAATCTGGCAGTTTCAATCCAGCATCCCCGTCGTCTTCCAGGCGCTCGAAGTGGACCTGCCCGCCGGCCGCCCTCACAGCGAGGCCTGGCGCAATCACCCCCCGGTCGGCGCCGTTGAAGCCGCTCCCAACCACTGGCGCTGGGAACTCAAGGACACCCATGCGCTGGTTTTGCGCGATGTGCCCTCCGCTCCGGAATGGGAGGCTCTGGTCGCCCGCATGTCGGTGCAGTGGGGCGACGCCGCCGTCGAAGGCAAGGACAACCAGTGGCGGGCCATCGGTCAGTGGGTCACCACTCTTGAGGCAAACCGGCCCGACCCGTCCCCCGAGATTACGGCCAAGGTTAACGAACTCATTGCCGGCGCGCCGGATTTCTATACCAAGCTGAGCCGGATTACCGCATCGATCCAGCGCGACGTCCGCTACTTCGTGGTCATGCGCGGCATCGGCGGCTTGCAGGCCAACCACGCCGCAGATATCTTCCGCAATCGCTACGGCGACTGCAAGGACAAGACCACCCTGCTGATCTCCATGCTCCAGGTGGCCGGCATCCACGCTTACTACGTGCCCGTGGATGACCACCGCGGCGTCGTCGCTCCCGACTACCCATCCCTGATCGGCGACCACATGATCACCGCCATCGAGATTCCGCCCGACGTGAAGGACCCGCGCCTCATGGCCGTGGTCAAAACCAGCGACGGCAAGCGCTATCTCATCTTCGATCCCACCAACGAGCGCACTGCGGTCGGCAATCTGCCCTCCTACCTGCAGGGCGGATTCGGAATTCTGTCCGCCGGCGCTGCCAGCCAGGTGATCGCTCTGCCCGTGCTCGGCCCGGACGCGAACGGCACGGAACGCAAGGGCGCCTTCACGCTCTCCGCCGACGGCACTCTGAGCGGCGCGGTCGATACCTCCCACTCCGGTCCGGAGGGCGCCGATTTCCGCATCTTCCTCAAATTCACCGACGAGAAAGAGCGCCGCGAAGCCTGGGAGCGCCTCGTGGCCGAGACTCTTCCCGGCGTCACGCTGGACGATTTCAAATTCACCCAGCCCGAGGCCCTCGACAAGCCCCTCGAATTCCACTACAAGGTGACCGCGCGCCAATACGCTCACCAGGCCGGCCCGCTGCTGCTGGTGCGACCCCGTGTGGTCGGCTCGGACAGCCAGCCTTTCAACGACAAGCCGCGCACCTTTCCCATCGACCTGAACGCCACCGGCCACTGGCACGACACCTACGACATCGCGCTGCCCCCAGGCTACGTCGTCGATGAAGTCCCTGAACCCGTCGATCTCGATCGGGAGTTCGCCAGCTACCATTCCCAGGTTACGTCCAAGCCCAATCAACTCCACTACGAGCGCGATTTCGTGGTCCGCCAGGTGGAGATTCCCGCCGCCCAGGCTGCCGCCTTCCGCTCCTTCGAGGGCGCCATCGTCGCCGACGAAAAAAGCACCGCGGTGCTCAAGAAGCAATAGGGAGCAAGGAGTAGGGAACAGGGACTAGGGAACAGGGAACAGACCAAAGCAGGACAGCGAACATTGAGCGGTTGCCGGTTGGCGGCTGCCCAGTATTCGCTGTCTCGCTGCCCCTGCACACTCACACTCACACTGCACACTGCACACT
>Ga0182030_10009645_pt1 | contig 19746 bp, 14 predicted proteins | sample 812S3MmetaG_FD_121299 | JGI IMG/M metagenome (GOLD analysis project Ga0182030, IMG submission 121299) | Permafrost microbial communities from Stordalen Mire, Sweden - 812S3M metaG (Illumina Assembly) | ecosystem: Environmental > Terrestrial > Soil > Wetlands > Permafrost | place: Sweden... | reverse complement strand
CGATCCGGTCGATCCGTAGAAGTGGGCGTCGCCGAAGGAGAAGATGCCCCCGTCGCTGGCCACCAGCCAATAACCGTGCCCATCGGGCGTGGCGGCCATGCCCACCACCGGTCTGTTGAGGACGAGCGATCCGGTCGATCCGTAGAAGGGGGCGTCGCCGAAGGAGAAGATCCCACCGTCGGAAGCGACACTCCAGTAGCCCGGGCCCGCAGATGGAGGTCCGGGCAGTCCTCCTGGGCCATGGAAAGCCCTGATCGAATCTGTGGTCGGAGCCAGGATGAGACCGTCAGCAGCAGACGGGGATGGGAACGATGACGCGGCAGGCCCCAAAGGGAATGTTGCGACGGTGGTTCCATTGCTGACGTTGAGTTCGTTGAGGTTGCCTCCACCGATGGTCCACAGCTTTCCACCGGCCACGATCGGGGTACCGCCTCCACCCGAGCCCGAACTCCACAGTGTCGCGAGCTTTACCGGGTGGTTGGTTACCCGGAGAGCCTCGGCGCCACCTGAGCAACCGGTGTAGACGATGTCGCCGACGTGGGCCGCGGCCCCATGGCCGAAGCAGGAGGCCCGGGAGATCAACGCTCCGCCGACCCCTCCCAGATGCGCCTGGTTGAGGACGAAAGCAGTGGACGACTTTCCGATGGCGAATACCAGGCCGTTTCCCACGATGACCGGGGGCGTCGACAGATCGAGGTCGGAGACATTGTCTCGATACCAGGTGGGTGGGGCGAACATTTGAAGCAGATGCATGGTCGGGGAGAGCTCCAGGACACCGTCGCTGTCGTCATAGGTGTCAGTCGAGGACTCATATTTACTGTTCCCGGTTGACACCCAGACATTGCCCGATGCATCGATGGCCGGTGCGCCTCCGCCCATCCACACAGCTCCCTCACTGTCTCCGGGACGCGAAGCCACCACGAAATGATCGGGGGCCGAGCCGTCCTCAGGGGCCGAGACCACGAGTCCGTGATAGGGCTCGCAATCCCCATCGTTGCCGCCGAAGCCGATGATGACTCGGCCAGCGGTGAGCGCAAGTGACGCCCGCTGCAGCTCATGGGCCGGGTCGAAGCCCGCAGGGTCTATCCGCTCGTTGAGGATGATGGCGCCGGAATAGATGTTCATCCCGATGAGATGATGGGTCGCATCACCCGGGGCTTGTTCGGCGGCGACGACGAAGATCTCCGAGCGCGCCGTGTCGATGACCGGGGTAGAGGTGATCCCGACCGTGGGGTTGATGTCGCCACAGAGACCGGGGACGGTGGAGGGGTTGAAGGCAGTTCCGACGTGCGCGGACCAGAGGACGGCGCCGGTATCGGCGGCCAGGGCGTACACGGTGTCGTTCTCGGTGGCGACATAGACCCGCCCGGCGGCAACGAGAGGCTGTCCGTAGATCTGGCCGTCCAAGGTGGGAGACGTCCAGGCGGGTGTGACGACGGAGAAGGAGCTACCGGAGGCATCAACCCCGGTACGAAGTCCGTTCTGGTTGTAGGTGGTCCACGCCGAAGGGCGGGCGACGGCTGAACGATCGAGATGCGCTCTAGGGGTGGCGGCGGAGCCGGCGTTTGTCGTGCCAGCTGCTGTCACTACCGTTCCGAGCAGCAAGAGGGCTGAGGCGCTGAGGAATCGTAGTGATCGCATGGGTCCAGTCTGGACCTTTGGTGGGCGTTTCGCACGGGGCGATGTCCGCTACGGGCTCCCGCCCCATACCATCGTCCGGTCATGACCCGCTTCCGCCCAGGTGGCACCGCCACTCGAGAGCAGGCCGGCCCGTCCTCGTATTCGATCCCTCGCCGGTTGGTGATCGCCTGCTCCGCTTTCGCCGGCGTCGGACTGGTGGTGTTCGCCCTGTCGTCACTGGCCGGGTCCTCCGGAATGACCCCCACGGCATCTACCGTCCGCTCCTACGTGGCCCTCGGTGATTCCTTCACGGCGGGCCCCGGCATACCGCTCCAACTCGGACCCGGCACCAGGCCCGTCGCCCCGAGCGGATGCCTGCGTTCCTCGGACAACTACCCGTCCCTCACCGCCCGGGCTCTCGGGCTGAATCTGCGTGACGCCAGCTGTTCGGGTGCCACGACCCGGGACCTGACGGCGTCCCAGGGGCCGGGAATTCCTCCCCAGCTGTCGTTACTCCGCTCATCCACCTCGCTGGTCTCACTGGGGATCGGTGGAAACGACCTCGGCTTCTCGACCATCGCCGAGAACTGTGTGGCGGTCACGCCATGGGGTGCCACCCGGATGGGATGGAGCTGCAAGTCGCACTACACCGCCAAAGGAGTCGATCAACTGGCCGTCGCCGTCCAGCGGGTGGGCTCCAAGGTGGCCACGGCACTCGAGGAGATCCGGGCCCGCGCCCCGCGTGCCAGGGTGTTCGTCGTCGGCTATCCGGACCTCCTGCCCCCGAGCGGGTCGGGGTGCTGGCCCGTCCTCCCATTTTCGGCCCACGACCTCGGGTACCTGCGGGGCGTCGAGACGCGGCTCGATTCGACCCTGGCCGGCGTGGCCTCTGCAGCTCACGACGTCTATGTCGACATGGCCACACCGAGCGCACCGCACAGCGCCTGCACTGCCGCCGGCTCCCGCTGGGTCGATCCCATCCTGGTCTCGTCGGACGGCTACCCCCTGCATCCCAGTGCGGTGGGGATGGCCGGCATGGCCAGGGTCCTGGAACGGGCCATCGGGCCGGTCGGGCCGCGGTAGCGGAAGGGCTGATCGCCAGAGCGTTCCTGAACGGTCAGGTTGCCTTCTGGCCTCCCTTCCACCAGGCGCTGGGCGAACTCCGGTCGGCCATCGAACCGGTCTACGCGGACGAACCAGGAGATGCTCAGGGCAGGAAGTAGCCACCGATCCGATGGCTCCGGGGCCGTCCTCGCACGGCGTTGGCCGCCTGCAGGCCTGACAGCACCGCGGCTTCGATACATCCGGCATTGATGCCCGAGTCGGTCCAGTCCCCGGCCAGGAACAGATTGTCGTAGCCGCTCTCGTCTGATCGCAGCCGGTACCGATCGGTGCCGGGTAGCGACTGCACGTAGCGGTCCGAAGGGTCGACGTTGGCGCGCCAGAACTGGCCATCGAGCGGGTCGGCACCATGGCCACGTCCGGAACCGCACAGGAGCTCCGACCGGAAGCCGGCGGCACCGACGGTGCCGGGGAGCAGGCCGCCCAGCTCACCATGGGTGAAGTCGGCGGCACGTCGGCGGACCTCGCCGTGCCACTTGGCCGCAGAGGCCGGATCAACCACGGGGGCGGCGTCAAGTGCACCACAGAAATAGGCGATCGAGCCCGGTCGATCGTCCGCCGGCCACTCTTCGACATCGATCAAATGGGACATCGAAGCCCACGTGCTGAACGGTCCCTCCATGGCACTCACCGTCGATCCGACTTGGCTCCATCCCAACGATCCTTCGGGTTCGCGCATCCAGAGTTGCAACGACTGGGTGGCGACGGTGCCGATCCTGGCCACCATGTCGCGCCACTCCGGCCGGTCGGCCATGAGCTCACTGCAGACGAACCTGGCCATGGCCGGGGGGATGGCAAAGACGACCAGGTCGAAATCGACGCCGTGTCGCAGCACTCTCCGCTCTGCGTCCCGCCACTCGCACCAGTGGGATTCGAGCGGGTGCTTCTCGATGCCTTCGGCATCCGAGAGCTGGCCGGCCAGGGGATGGGCCGGAAACCCCGGGAGCCCCCCGTACGGCACCAAGGGCTCGTACCGTTGCCGAACCGTGGCCAGCCGTACCTGGCGGCCGACCGTGATGGCCTCGATCCGGTTGCCGTCCCGAGAGGGGTGCAGCTGATCGACCCGGTGGAAGAACTCGAATTCCACCCCCCTTCGACGGAGGGCCTGGTAGAGGGGTGCGAACACGATGTCTCCCATCCCCGCGGTCATCTTCCAGATGAACGCCCCCTGGTAGTCCAGGAGGGACTTGCCGCCGAAGAGGACGGCCGTCCCGGCGCTCATCGAGGGTCGGGTCGGGTCTCCGTCGACGAACCCGAACGCCAGGTCATAGAGGCCGCGGACGATCGAGAACTCACGGAGTTCGGGAGGACCTCCATGGCGCTCGATCCAGTCGAGGTACTCCTCGTCATTGACAGCGGCAAGGCCACGGGGATCGGTGAGCAGTCCGTCAGCCAGGATGCCTCGGACGGCCGCCGTCATGAGCGCCACCCCCTGCCACGTTCGATAGAGGGCGGCCCCTCCCACTTCGGGCCCGATCAGGGGTGCGCCACCGGCCGGCGCGCCGGCCAGGCGGGCGGCCTCGGCGATGAGTGCGGTGGTGGACATGGCCATCCCTGCGGCTGTGGTCCGAACGGCGTCGAAGCCGGGGGAGTCCCCCGAACCGGCCATGCCTGCGAAGTAGTGCGAGACGAGCCGCACCGCCTGAACCGTGAGGTCAACAGCCGTCAACTCCCGTCCGGCCGGCTCCGATCCCACGGACGACCGACGGTTGGAGGGCATGTCGGTGGTCCAGTGCCGCACCGCTCCGGCGTGGCGTTCGGCCAGACCAATCACCCCGGAGGGAAGGAGCGCATCGCTGAAGGTCCGCACCGGGCACTCCGGATCGCGGACCGTCCGGTCGAGCTCCCCGTAGCACTCCCGAAGGAGCTGAAAGGCATTCTCGTACCAGCCGAACCAGACGTGGAGGCCGTGTTCCTCGATCCGACCGTGGACCCCCCGGCTGCTGGCGCCTTTCCCGCCGAGTCGCCAGCCGCGCTGGTAGACGGTGATCGAGTCGAACTCCGCTTCCCAGCCCGGTTCGCTCAGGCGCCATGCCGCCGTCAGTCCGGCCATGCCTCCTCCGAGCACGGCAACCTTCTTGCGCCGCCTCACCCCGGTCCGTCCAGCACCACCCGGGCCCGCGCCACCTCGGGGTACCTGGACCCGCCGGCCAGGCCCCGGAGGGCCGTCTCGAGCGTCGGGCGCTCACCGTCGCCGCAGTGCCCGACAAGATCGATGGCGGCCCGAACCTCGAAGAGCGCGCCACCCTGGCTCCTGGCCAGCGCCAGGGCCTCCCGCAGTGCCATCTCCCTCCCTTGGGGATGAAGCTCGAGGTTGGCGAGGTGTCGCAGGGTCTCGGCGTCATAGAAGTGCATCGCCGTGTCACCCGCCAGTTTGAGGGACTCCTCGAAACGGCTGAGAGCCAGGTCCTTGTCGCCCCCTGCGGCGTGGAGGAGGCCGGCCGTCGTGAGGTAGTACGGGAGGAAGTAGCGGGTGTCGAAGGCCTTCCAGATCTCGATCATCGAGTCGAGGATGGCGGCATGTGACGCCGAGTCCTTGGCGGATGCCGATCCCGTCTTCACAGCCTGGACTGCAGTCAGCACGGTCATCTGCATCTGCGCCACCATGGACCACGAGTCAAACCCGTGCCGGACGGCGATGTCGCTCATACGGGTGATCCGCTCATCCGCCTCATCGAACTGCTCGAGCTCCAGCCTCATCCACGCCTCATGAGCCAGGGCATGGGCGACGCTGTACGGACCTCGGGGAAAGTCCATTCCTCCTGTCCGCGCCGCCGCCGCCGCGAACTGCTGCTCGGCCCCTGCATTGTCGCCGGTGAGGAACCGGACGACCGCCGAACACACCAGGGCCCCGCCCACCGGTTCGTTCGGGTTCAGCCACTCGCCGGCAAAGCGCTCCTCATCCTCGTTCACCCGGGTGGCGTCGAAGACCTCGAGGAGATCCCTGGCTGCCCGAAAATGGCCTTCCCAGCACTCGAGAATCCCGAAGGAGGCCAGATTGAAGCTGCGGTACCACTCGCGTCGGTACAGGCTCCGGTAGGTCAGATCGCTGATCGCCTGGGCCTTGGCGATCTCGCCCCGGGTGAGATGGTAGGTCCACAGGACGATGACCGTGCTGAACCACTGGTCACCCTCTGGATCGGTAGCCGTGAGCTCGAGACAGCGCTCATAGTCGACCGCGGCCGCCGGACTCGAGTGGCCCTCTTCGGACACCGCCAGGTAGCCGCGTTGCAGGCGCAGATTGACTTCGTAGAGATCACGTTCGGGATTGTGGGGAAGGCCTGACTCCAACAGCTCGACGGACCGGCTGAGTTGCCGCTTGGCCTCACTGAAGGATCCTCGCCGGCGGGCCGATGAGGCTGCGCTCTCGTAGGACCTGACGGCAGCGGCCACCCTGCCGGCCTTCTCGAAATGGGCGGCGGCATTGCTCCAGTCGATCACGTCCCCATCCGCGGTCGTTGTCAGGGCATCGGCAAACCTGCCGTGGACGAAACGCCGTTGCGAGGGGGGCTGGAGCTCATAGGCGACTTCCCGGAGCAGCTCGTGACGGAACCGATACGACCCGTCCTCGGTCGCCGGGGCCTCCAGGATGCCGTGTGCGCACAGAGACTCGAGCGAATCGGCGGTTTCATCTTCGGAGAGGCCGAGCACCGACTGCAGCATGCGGGGGTCGACATCGCGTCCGGTCACCGCCGCGGCCGAGGCAATGGAAACGATGTCCTCGTGCGAGCTCAGTCTGGCTGCCAACAGGTCGTACAAGATGTCCGGGACGGCACCGGAGGGACGAGCCGCTACCCCGGGTTCCAGTGAGGACGGCATGCCGTCCGTGGCCGCCGCCACCAGCTCTTCGATGTAGAGCGGAATCCCGTCGCTGCGGGCGATCACTGTGCGTCGATCCTCCGGACTGAGGGCGGGTGCCGCCCAGAGCGCATCGACGAGCAACGCACTCTCGTCCTCGGAGAGGGGCTCCAACTCGACCAACTCCGCTCCAGCCATGGGCAGTACCCCGGGGCGGGCCGTCATCACGAGTAGGCATGGCCGTTGGTCGTGAGCGATCCGCTCGAGCATCTCGAGCGTGGACGGGTCGATCCACTGGAGATCCTCTGCCAACAGGACTGACGGACCGGCGCCGAGACGGGCACCGATGTAGCGGTAGGCGGCGTCGGCAATGGCCGCGCTCAGCTTGCGGGTGTCGAGCGGCTCGGGCGCGTATCCGGCCTCCGGTTCGATCCCCAGCACCGGGGCCAGGAGAGGAACGAACTCGCCGGGTTCGAGACCTTGTGCGTGCAGTTCGTGGCGGAGCAGACGGAGCCGCTCCGGCCCATCGGAGTCGCTCCGTATTCCGGCTGCCAGTTCGATGAGTCGGCGCACCGGATGAAGACCCGAGTCGACGAAGAACGCCGATCCGGCCAACTCGACCACCGGTGCCGGCCGGTCCGTGGCGGCCCGGGTCACCCTGGCGGCCAGGCACGACTTTCCCACCCCCGCCTCCCCCTGGAGCAGAATGGCTGACGCGTGGTGGTCCGGATCGGTGGAGACCTCGTCCCACAAGGTCGCCAGCCGCTCCCATTCGGACCCTCGGCCGATGAAGGGAGCCGGTGAGGGCGATGGCGGAACTCCGAGCCGCTCACCGATCACCTGATGGGCGTCGATGGGCTCGGTCACCCCTTTGACCAGGTGGGGGCCCATGGAGACGGTCTCGAAGGTTCTGCCGATCATGCGCTGCACGTCGCTGGAGATCACGATGCCGTCAGGCGGTGCCAGCTGTTGCAGACGGGCCGTGACATTGGTGGTCAGGCCGTAGGCGGCGTCGACGTCCCGATAGATCTGACCCCGATGGATGGCAATCCGGACGGAGAGCTTCTCGCCCACCTCACGCTCGGTGTCGATGGAGAGCACGTTGACGACTTGAATGACTTCGAGTGCGGCCCGGACGGCTCGCTCGGCATCGTCTCCGTGGGCATCGGGCGCCCCGAACAGGGCCAGGACCCCGTCTCCTTGAATCCCTATGACCCGCCCGCCGTAGCGATTCTCCAAGGTGGCCCTGACGACGGCGACGAACCGTTCGATCAGCTGTCCGTACCGCTCGGGCTCGTGCCGCTCCGAGAGCTCCGTGGAACCGACGAGGTCACAGAACATCACCATGACACGCGGCTGTGAGCGCCCGGGCCGGAACGAGCCCGCCTCGGTGACCCGTTCGGATTCCACGCCTAGTCGATCACGGGATGACAATCCACGCCGCGGACCTGACCGCCGCGGCGTTGAGGTTGGTCTGGGCCGCCACGGTCCCGGTGTAGGTCCCTCCAGGCTGCAGGTGAAGATCGCTCTCCTTGACCACCAGTCGGTACTCGTTCTGAGCTCCGTGCTTGGCCGGCTCGCATCGAACGATCTGCGCGGCGATCTGCTCGCTCGAGGACCCGGGGCCGGTCTGCATCAGCCCGGGCTCGAGCACGGAAGACTCGAGGGCGGTGGCCGACCCGGGTGATGCCGCGGCCAGCGCCGAGGGCTGCGGGACGGCGAGGGGCTCGGACACGTACGTGCCATCTCCGGATGTGAAGCCCCCCCTCTCCTTGCTCTGGTTGCCGGAAACGAGTCCCGAAGCGATGCCCAACAGGTCGCCGCCGTAGCGGGCAACGTGCTTCACGAACTTCGCCAGATCGTCCGAGTACTGGGCCGCGCCGTAGTTGCCCTTCTGTACCATCCCCAGCGTCGACTCGATCCCATTGACACACTCGGCTACCTCGCGTTTGAGGACCTTGCCGAGCTGGTCTGACGCGGATTTACCCGAGTGGTGTGAGCTCTGGCCCGATCCGGTCCCGCCCGTCACCTGGATCTGCTTGTCCAGGGCGACCCGGTTCACGAAGTACTCGGCGAGGGACTCGTATCCGAGCGCCCAGACGAATTGCGCCAGCCAAGCCGCCTCGATGGGGGGCATCCCTTTGAGCACCCGGAATTGGATGCGTTTGGTGGTGATCAGGTGGATGGCCCCCTGCCACGCCCGGGCGACGATGCTGCCTTCGTCCACGGTGACGAGCCCGTCCCCACCCTGGGCGGACCAGTCCGGTGACAGTCGGTACTGGAGGCAGGTCCCCGTGGCGTCCGGGAGCTGGCCCACGGTGAACTGCAATGGCGTGCGGAGGCAGAAGGGCAGCCCCGGAGGGCAATCGGCTCCCAGGACCTCGAGGTAGACATTGTGGCCGTTGTACGGCGTCTGGGCGGTCATGTCGCACCACGGCGGGGAGAAGTTGGTCCAGTCCGGCGGCTCGAAGAGGTCGTCGAAGTCGCTCAAGGTCAGACCGACGATGCGCTTGTGCGTCTGGAAGGCCACGGCCAGCCCGACGGCGGTCTGCTTCACCGTCCACGAATCGGCGGAGCACTGCAGACTGGCGGTCAAGGGGCTGATCAGTCCCTTGTCCGCGGCCTGGGCGAGGAGGCCCTCCCAGGGCTGCCCCGGATGCTCCTGGTCGCTGACGAGGAGACTGAGCAGGCGTCCCGCGGTGTCCTTGTCCCCATCCGTCGTGAGCGGCTGGAGGGCCCGCACCAGGTCATCGAGGCCGACGTCCGCTCCGGCGAGCTGTCGGGCCAACGGTGAATGGGCCTGGGCCGGTGAGGGCCAGATGCGGCCGAGGACGGCAAGAGCGAGCAGCCGACGAGGCACGAGGTCGTCGTGCGCCACCAGCCCCTCGGTCGAAAAGGCTGCAAAGGCAACCAGTGCGGCCTTCATCTTCGAGGTGGCCACGTCGGCCCCCGAGTCGTCGGTGCCGCGCTCGGTGCCACGGGGGGCCTCCGGCTCCGGGGTGGCCGCCGCCTCGTCGGACCTCTCCACCTGCCGAAGGGCTGACGGGATCCACTCGGACACGCCCTGATACCAACCGGCGGCACCCTGGTCGTAACCGGGCAGCAACGGGGACACCTTCGGGCCGAGCCCGGGGTCGGCCACCACGGCCTGGTCGATGAACCCGAACACTGCCACGACATCCGATAGTCCTGACATCCACCGCCATCCTGTACTCACCTGACGTCCTGAGCTTACCCGATAGCCTCTGCGGAGGTCCCAAGCCCTGGAGACCACTCCGTCCAACCGACACCTCTGGCTGGGGAGGGAACGAGTGATGCCCGCAGGAGACGAAACGGCCAGCTCCGGCTCCGGACTGCCCTGGGCCTTCGTGCTCGATCCTGTGGCGAACGCCGCGGCCCTCAGCGAGGTGCAGCGCCGGGGCATCGAGACGGCCCGGCGGCTGGTCGACCGCGCCCTGGCCAGATCGGACCAATCCGCCAACGGGGGCTCACCCAGCCCGGACAACCGGGGGCCCGGGGAGGACCAGCACCAGCCCGAGCTGGTCGCCGAGCTCATCCGTTGCTGGACCGAGCTGACCACCCAGGTGCTGGCGAAGCTGGCCGAGGATCGCCGCCCTCCTCCGGCCGAGACCGGCCACCACGGGAGGACCGTCGCGGCCGTCGACGATCCGGGCGGGAGTGGCTCGGTACGGCTCTGCCTGGACCATGACGTGGGGGGCCGGCTCAGCGGCGCCTCGGAGTTCATGGTCGACAATCCCTCCGACCGGATCGTCGGGCCCCTGGTCTTCCGGGTGTACGGCTTGCACACCGCCGACGGCAGTGAGCTCGTGGATAGCGGTGTCCACTTCGACCCACCGGTGCTCGACGAACTCGTCCCCGGCTCGAGCCGGGCGGTCTGCGTCACCGTGTCGGCGGACCGCCCGATCGCCCCGGGAACGTACCGTGGGGTCATCCAATCCGTGGGGGTGCCGGCGTTCAGCCTCGCCCTGCAGGTCGACGTGAAGGCTCCGGGGCCGTGACCATCGCCGTACCGACGGTCGAGGAAGTCGAATCGGAGCTGCGTCGGGTGAGCCAGGAGGTCCGCCGGGCCATGCTGGTGGCCATCCCCGATGGCGAACCTCACCGGTGGCTTTATCAACTCGTCCGCTCGTATCCGAGCCGACCGGGAAAGGCACTCCGCCCCACCCTGTGCATCCACTCCTGTCGCGCCTACGGAGGTTCCGACGCGGATTCATTTCCGGTCGCTGTGGCGATCGAGATGCTCCACAACGCCTTCCTCGTGCACGATGACATCGCCGACGGCAGTGAGCTCCGGCGTGGCCGACCGACCCTGCCGGCCGAGTACGGGTCGGCGCTGTCGTTGAACGCCGGTGACGCGCTGGTGGTGCTGGCCAACCACGTGCTCCGGCGCCACACGCGAGCGCTCGACCAGGAGATCGCAGACCGGGTGCTCGACGAATTCGACAACATGGCGTTGCGGACCCTGGAGGGCCAAGCCACCGAGTTGGGGTGGCGCCACGAGCAGGTGGTCGACCTGACCCCCGAGGACTATCTCGATCTCGTACTGCACAAGACCTGTTGGTACACGACGATCCATCCCCTCCGGGTTGGTGCCCTTCTCGGCTCGGCCGAACCGCCGGACCTACGGGCCATGGTGAGCTTCGGCTTCTACCTGGGTGCCGCGTTCCAGATCCGGGACGACCTGTTGAACCTGACCGGTGCCGAAGGCGTGTATGGAAAGGAGATCAACGGAGATCTCTACGAAGCCAAGCGCTCCCTGGCATTGATCCACCTCTGCGGTCAGGTGGCGGGGGATGACCGGTCCTTCGTACGGGACTATCTGGCGGTGGACCGTGCCGAGCGGACGGCTCGAATGATCGGCGAGGTCCGCCGCCTGGTCGACAAGTATGGAAGCATCGATTTCGCCGTCGACTTCGCCCGCGGCATCGCCGGAGCCGCCCTCGAGGCCCACGAAGCCGCCTACGGCGACGCCCCGGATCAACGGAGTGCCGAGTTCCTCCGGGCGCTCGTGCCGTTCATGTTGGGACGCTCCTCCTGATGGGTACAGGGTGAAGGGCGTAGCATCGGGACATGCCTGACGACGAGACCGACGAGCTCATCGAACAGATGGCTGATGCTGCGGTGCGACTCATCAATTCCAACCTGGCGCTGGTCAAGCGGGTGGCCGAGGGGGGTAGCAGGTCCGTGGAGCCCGACGAGCAGGCCGGGCCTGTTCAGGACGCCTGGATGACCTGGGCCGACTGTGCCGGCGACGTCGTGACCATCTCGTACCTGGCGGCCAACCTGGCCGATGTCGTGTGTGGATCTCATCGGCCGAAGGCTCCGGAGACGTGATGGCGCTCGGCCCGGCCCGGATCGAGCCAGGTGGCGGATCTAGTCACTGAGGGCAGGGATGCCTTCGTACGGTTCTGGTCGACGCTTCACGAGGCCACGTTTCGGGTGAGCGGGGGACGGGCACTCACCCGGATCCTGGGCATGTCGGTGATCCAACTCACGACCACCGGTCGCCGGACCGGGGAGCTGCGCTCGACGATCTTGACCGCTCCGGTGATCGAGGAGGAGAGGATCGTTCTCGTGGGGTCCAACGGTGGCGACGATCGGCACCCCCAGTGGTATCTGAACATGGTGGCGCAGCCCACGGTCCGGGTTACCCGTGGAGGTGTGGAACGCCAGTTCAGGGGGCGAGTGGCGCACGGAAGCGAGCGGGCCGATCTCTGGCGCACCATCCGCACCGTGACCCCCGTCTATGAGCTGCACCAACGCAGGACGTCGAGGGAGTTGCCGGTTGTCGTACTCGAGACCGGTCGCCTGCCACCGGACCCGACGGCGTAACAGAGCCATGGTGGCGATTCAGCTGGCGGAGGGTCGGGGGCGGAGCCAGTGGCAGGGGCAGTCGAAGGGAACCATGAGAAATACCGTTGGCTGTCACCTGGGAGACAGACGGCTGGTCCGGCCGCCTTCATACTTGATTGTGGGCGGCGGAACCCGCCGAGTGATCATGTGCCGGTGCCAGCTTTCCCCCGTGGCGACCGGACATGATTGCTCGGGTCTCTTCCCAGGTCGGTTCGGTGGCGAAGACTCCCTGCCTGCTCCCGGGCCCGGATGGCTGATCAGCCATCCGGGCGCCACCCCGTCGGTCCAGGGCTTGACGGCACGGCCGTGACCGAGCTGGGAGACGACCCCCTTGCCGGTGCGACCATCTTGGGTGTCCTCGAGGAGTCGGAGCGGAGGTACCTCGCTTCGAGGAGCCGACGGAGAAAGCTCGACAAGGGTCAGATCCTCTTCTCCGAGGGTGAGAACTCGAACTCCGTGCTGGTCCTGCTTTCGGGGCACCTGAAAGTCCTGCGGTACTCCCAGGACGGCGACCCGTTCATCGTCGACACCGTGGTGCCCGGGAACAGCATCGGTGAGGTCGGCGTGTTCTCGAAGGGCCCCCGCTCGGCGACCGTACAGGCCAGCGAGGAGAGCGTGGTGCTCGAGCTGCCAGAAGCGGTGATCATGGACCTCATCTCCACGCGACCGGCTGCCTGCATCGCGCTGCTGGAGCGGGTGTCGGCCATGGTCCGAAGGCTGACCGGTGTGGCGGCAGATCTGGTCTTTCTCGACCTGAGACAGCGCGTGGCGAAATACCTCCTCGACCGTCGTCCGGCCGATTCCCGCTCCAGCAACAACCGCCTGACCCAGACGGAGGTGGCCGCCAGCATCGGCGCCAGTCGCCAGCGGGTGAATGCCTGCCTACGCGAGTTCGAACGGCAGGGCTGGGTCAGCATGGAGTCCAGACGGCTCCGGGTCGTCGACCCCGACGGCCTGGCCCGGGGCGTCCGCCTCTCCTGACGCCCGGCCCGTCAGGTCGGCGCCGCCTCGAGATCGTCAACCAGACGCGGAACTGTCCCCGAGGGGACAGACGGGAAGCCATCCAGGGCGCATGCTTGGATCAGGACCTCACCTGGTCCAGCTGAAAGGACTCCGGATGAGAATAGGCACAGCCATTGGCGATTGCTCCGCCGTATTGAAGGAGATTGACCTCTTCTCCTCGTGCACCAAGCAGGAACTCGCACGAATCTCGTCTCTGTGCTCGACGATGTCGGCCGAGCGTGGGGAGATGCTCACCAGGCAGGGTGGGTACGGCAATGAGTTCTTCGTCGTCATCGAGGGCACGGCGACGGTATTCCGGAACGGGCTGAAGATTGCCACGTTGGCCGGAGGGAGCTTCTTCGGTGAGATGGCCCTTCTGGACGGTAAGGAGCGGACCGCGACCGTGATTGCCGAGACCGATGTTCAACTGCTGGTTCTGTCTCGGACCGAATTCCGGTCCTTGGCCCGGGTGGCACCGGCGGCTCTTGAGAAGATCATGGTCGGCCTGAGTGCCCGGCTGAGGCAGGCGGACGAATGGATCGCCGACGATTCTCCGTCTGCTCGACTTCGGGCCATCTGAGATGCTGGGCTATGCGTACCGACTCATCCCAGGGGAACCATTTCGAACGTGCCTGAGCCGGCCGGTCTCCAGACCATCAGGTGACGCAGTTGAGGACACCACGGCAGCGGTAGAGGCCGATCCACCGGTAGGGGCGGACCGGACCGAGCTGGCGAACCGTATCCCTCGGGACGGGGCGGTGCCCTTGAGGAAGAACGTTGATCCGGTGGGCTGAGCCGGCCCGGTTCGCCACGGTGCACTCTGGCACCAGGCGAGCGCCTCGACCGGCCGCCGAAGAGCGGGGCAGAGCCTCCATTGGTGGCTGTCAGGCTGGGCGGCGGGCCTCTTCGAAGCGGGCCAGGGCCTCGTGCCGCTCGGCCGCATGGTCGACCAGGAGTTCGATGGTGGGAGCCGGGCTTGACTCGGCACCTGCGGTGGCGGCGCCATCGAGCTCGTACGGCCTTTGGAGATAGCGATTGACGTAGGCGCCCGTCGGGTCGAAGCGCTCCTGTTGACGTGATGGATTGAGCACCCGGTGGAACGGGGCGGCGTCAGTCCCCGTACCCGCCACCCACTGCCAGCCGTGTTGGTTTGATGCCAGGTCGCCGTCGACCAGGTGCCACATGAACCAGCGGGCACCGAGCCGCCAGTCGATATGGAGATCCTTCACCAGAAAGCTGGCCGTGACCATCCGGACCCGATTGTGCATCCAGCCCTCGGCGAGTAGCTGGCGCATACCGGCATCGACCAGGGGGTAGCCGGTCGTCCCGGTGGCCCAGGCCGCGAACCGCTCCCGTGCCTGCTCGTCCGTGTCCCAGCGGAGCCGGGCCCCGAAGGCCAAGAGTGGAGCGCGGGCCGAATCTGGCCGGTGCCAAAGCACGTCGGCGTAGAACTCACGCCAGGCCAGCTCGGTACGCATGCGCTCGGCCCCGGCCCCGGACCCGAGGAGCGACAGCACACGGCGCGGATGGACGCAGCCGAAGCGCAGGTAGGGCGAGAGACCCGAAGTACCCGGCACTGCCGGCAGGTCACGGTCGTGGTCGTAGTCGGCCACAGGCCCGGCCAGGAAGTGCTCGAGCCGGTCCGACGCTACGGCCGGCCCGGCCTCGGGGAGCGATGCCGCGGGACCGAGCGGCAGGCCCTCCCACCAGTCGGGTAGACCATGGGACCCCGGGGTGGCCGGGCCTGGCTCCAGCGAGAGGTCGCCCTGGTCACTTCCGAGGCGGCGATAACGAACATCGGGCGGGAAAGACGGGCCGGGCCAGCCGGTTCCTTCCCAGGCCCTCTTGTAGGCGGTGAACACCTTGAACGGCGCGCCCGCACCGGTGCGGACCCGGCCCGGGGCCACGGCGTAATTGGAGTCGACCGTCATCAGCTGGCGCCCCTGGGCCGACAGCGCCCGGGCCACCGCGGCATCGCGCCCCCGGCCGTGGGGACCGAAGTCGTTGGTGGCGACCACCACGGCCGCCCCGGCCTCGGCGGCCACCGCGGGGACCACGCTGATTGGGTCGCCCCGTCGTACCACCAGGGCGCCTTCGAGTTCAGCATCGAGGGCGGCCACAGCCGCGGCCAGGAAGTGCCGCCTGTTCGGCCCGGCCGGCCCGAGAAGGGCCGGGTCGGCCACGAAGAGCGCCACCACACCGTCGGGTCCGGCTTCGCGGGCGGCCCGCAAGGCGGGCAGGTCATCGAGGCGCAGATCCCGCCGGAACCAGAGGACGGAGCTGGCCATCGATCAGGGGGACCGGGTCGATCCGACGGCACCGGCGCTCCGGGCGGTGAAGGCCACCGGGCTGGTCTTCAGTCGGACCCGGCGGACCCGGCCGCGGACCATGACCCGGAAGACCAACTGGTGGACGGGCCAGAGCACCCACCAGTAGGCCAGTCCGAGGAGGCCCTTGGGCCGGAATGCCGCGGCCTGTTCCACGCACGGCGGTGCGTCGGCGATGTGTAGTGCGAGCCACCCGTCTCCACAGAACCACCCGACCGAAGCGAGCACCAGGTGATCGGGATCGGTCCGCACCACCTGCCACCAGTCGGCCAACGCTCCTGGAGCGAGCCGGTCGGGCCGCCGGATCCTCAGCCTCTCGCCGAAGAGCCGGCCGAGTGCCACCCGCAAGGCCCAGGCCCACGCCGTGCCGTACCAGGAGAGGTCCCCGCCCACCTGGGCCAGATCGTCTCGTGCCGCCTCGATCCGATCGGGCTCCAGCGGCGCCGTGCATCGCATGACGTAGACGCCGGTGCCGAGGGGCTCCGAGCGGTTGAGGAGTCCGGCCGAGACCCGGTCGCCCTCGTCACTGATGGCACGGCGGACCGCGTCTCTCACCGGTAGTGGGGTGATGCCGAAGGCCTCGAAGGTGCGCTCGGGATCGTGGACCAGCACTTCGTTCACCAGACTCTCGATCAGGGCATGGCTGATGCGCCGGTCGACCGGACTGACCAGGTCGACCCAGCGGGCCGACAGCGAGGGTGTGACGAAGGGCACGGTGAAGACCCGCCGGGGCCGTAGTCCCCTCTCCTCGGCGTAGCAGCGCATCATGGTCCCGTAATCGGTTGCGTCAGGCGTGCCGATCTCGTACGTGCCCGGGGGCGCGACGAGGGCTCCGGCGAGGTAGTCGAGCAGGTCGCTCTCGGCCAGTGGTTGGAGCCGGGTGGTGATCCAGCGCGGGCAGACCATGACCGGCAGGCGCTCGGTGAGCGAGCGCAACATCTCATACGAGATGCTGCCGGCACCGAGGATGACCGCGGCCCGGAGCTCCACGACCGGCACACCGGAGGCGGCCAGTACCGCGCCCACCTCCTGGCGGCTGACCAGGTGGGCCGAGAGCTCACCCCGGCCCAGGCCGCCCAGGTAGATGATGCGCCCGACGCCGGCCGACTTCGCCGCCCGGCCGAAGGTCTCCGCCAGCTGGCGGTCGCGGGCTTCGAACCCGGTGCCGTCGGCCATGGCATGGACCAGGTAGTAGGCGGCGTCGGCACCCGCCAGTGCCAGGGCGGTGCTCTCGAGGTCGGCCACGTCGACGGTCCTGGGCGAGATCCGCAGGCCGGTGGGCAGGGCGTCCGGATTCCGGCCCAGGGCAGACACCTGGTGGCCGGCCCCGGCCAGCTGGTGCGCCAGCAGTCGGCCCACATAACCACTGGCGCCGGCGATGACGATCCGGCTGGGCTGAGCCACGGGGCCGGTTTGTCCCATCCCGCCCGGACCGGATGCCGCCGGACCGGTCATGGCCTTGCTCCCGGCACCGGCGTCTCGATCCCGGTGCGGGCCGCACACCAGTCGAGAAGGCGCTCTGGATCACCGGGGCGGCTCGGCCGGGTGACCGGGAAGCGGTGGTCGGAGCGGGGATGCCGGTCGTGGAAGAAGCCCGAGGTGATCGGCTCGGATCCTGCCGCCCGGGCGGCAACCGTCGGTCCGCCGGCGGCCAGCCAGACCGCGGTGTCGGCCCCTTCGGCCGGCGTGCGCAGCAGCGGCCGCATGAGGGTGGCGAACCTCGGTAGGCCCTCGGCCAGGCCTGGAGTGTCCACCCAGCCCGGGTGCATGGCGTAGCTGGCCACCTGGGCCGGAGCGAAGCGGGCGGCCCACGCGTCGGCCAGCACCAGTTGGGCCCGCTTCGCCCGGGCGTAGGCGATGACGCCGTCGTACCCGTCGGGCCCGGACTCGAGGGCACCGAGATCGAAGCGCTGCGAGTACATGCCCCCCGAGCTCATCGTGACGATGGTGGCCGGGGCGCCGGTCGGGTCGTTACCGCAGGCCGAGAGGAAGAGCAGGGGGGCCACGGCCGCAGTCAGCAGGTAGGGGCCGAGCACGTGGGTGGCGAGGGTGCGCTCCACCCCACCGGCGGTGGTCTGATAGTTGGGGGTGAGGGCCCCGGCGTTGTGCACCAACGCGTCGAGGCGCGCCACACTGCTGCTGAGGTTCGCACCCAAGGCGGACACGGCGGCGGGATCCGACAGGTCGTTCAGGTGGAGGCGGGCCCGGCCCGGGCCCGCGCCGTCCACCGCGTCGAGGGCGGCGGCACCCCGGGCCGGGTCCCGGCCCACCAGATGCACATCGGCACCCAGGCCGGCCAGCGCGGTGGCGACGGCCAGGCCGATACCCGAGGTGGCCCCGGTGACCAGGGCCACCCACCCTTTCATGGGGGGTGGGTCGTCCCACTGCTCCAGGCGGCGACGGAGCCCGATCCCCACCCGGCTGAAGCTCGGGGCCACCGTCGCTTCGGCCACGGCGTCCGTGGCCCGGGCCAGCGCCTGCCGGGCGACGTCCCCGCCCACGTTCAAGCCGCCAGGGCGGCGCGCAGACCGGCGGTGGCCCGATCCCCGATGCGCCGGAACGAGAGGCCGAGCAGGGGAGTGAACAGGAGAGCTCCACCCTTGAGCTCCAAGGTTGCCTCGTAGGTGAGGATCGAACCGCCGTCGGGTTCGGGAAAGACCTCGATCACGTCGGTGGATCGGACCATCGAGTTCTCCGCCCGGAGCACGACCCGGTGGGGCCGGTCGTAGCCGTCGATGCGGTAGCTGAGGGGGACGGCCCGACCGTAGATCCGAACCATGAGCCGATAGGTGGCTCCCTCGCCGGTTGCCCCGGGTTCGGCCTCGGTGGCCTCGGCCACTCCAGGGTCCCACTCGGCCGCGTTGGAGAAGCGGGCCATGTAGTCGAAGACCTCAGCCTGGGGCCGCAGAGTGGTGACGCGTGCACGGTAGGTGGCCATCCCACTAGGTTAGTACTAAATATAATCCGTGGCTCGTGCCGTTCCGAAGAACGGGTGTCCGACAGCACGAAAGAGGCAGGTCATGCGGATCGCCATCATCGGTAGCGGGGTATCGGGCCTGGTCACGGCCCACCTGCTGCGCGGCCACCACGACATCGTCCTCTACGAGGCAGACGAGCGCCCGGGAGGCCACTCACACACCCACCGGATCGAATTGCCCGAGCTGACCTGTGATGTCGACACCGGGTTCCTCGTCTACAACGAGCGCACCTACCCCCTGTTCTCGCGCCTTCTCGACGAGCTCGGGGTCACCTCCAAACCCAGTGACATGAGTTTCAGTGTGGCCGACCAGCGCACCGGCCTCGAGTGGCGGGGAACGTCGTTCTCCACCGTCTTCGCCCAGCGGCGCAACCTGGCCCGGCCCGACTTCTTGCGCATGCTGGCCGACGTGGTCCGTTTCAACCGGCTGGCCCGGGGGCTTCTGGCCGACCCGCCGCCGGACCGCGTGACCCTGGAGGAGGTCCTGGCCCCGCACTGCTGGTCGGCCGGCTTCCGCGAGTGGTACCTGGTCCCGCTGGGCTCATCGATCTGGTCGGCCGACCCGTCCACGTTCACCCAGATTCCCGCCGCCACCTTCGCCCGCTTCTTCGAGCGCCATGGATTACTCCGTCTGAGCGACCAGCCGAGGTGGCGGACGGTGGACGGCGGCTCCCAGCGCTACGTCGACGCCATCCTGCGCCCGTTGCGGGACGAGGGCCGGCTCCGACTCGGGAGTCCGGTGGGCAAGATCCGCCGGGACCCCGGCGGCGTGGAGGTGGTCAGCGAGACCGGCGTCGAGACCTACGACCATGTCGTGCTGGCCACCCACAGCGATCAGGCCCTGTCCCTCCTGTCGGACCCCGACCGGGTGGAGCGCCGGACGCTCAGTGCGTTGCGCTACCAGTCGAACCGGGCCGTCCTGCACACCGACGTCAACCTGCTGCCGACCGAGCGCCGGGCCTGGGCCAGCTGGAACTACCACCGACTCGAGGCTGAGCGGGACGAGGCCACGCTCACCTACTACCT
>Ga0182030_10009644_pt1 | contig 19748 bp, 20 predicted proteins | sample 812S3MmetaG_FD_121299 | JGI IMG/M metagenome (GOLD analysis project Ga0182030, IMG submission 121299) | Permafrost microbial communities from Stordalen Mire, Sweden - 812S3M metaG (Illumina Assembly) | ecosystem: Environmental > Terrestrial > Soil > Wetlands > Permafrost | place: Sweden... | reverse complement strand
TGCCAAGGGCGCGGCTTTGCGCATCTGGGGGACCGCCTATCTGGGCGCATTCACCGTCAACCACAAAGAAATGCAGGCCGCCGCGGTGATCGCCGCCGGCCCCTATCGCTACGTACGCAATCCCCTCTACCTCGGCAGCTGGTGCATGTTCGCGGCCATGGCCTTCATCATGCCGCCCACGGGCGCGCTGTTTGCGCTGCTGCTCGTCACCGTCTTTCAGCTGCGCCTGATCTTCGGCGAAGAGGCCTTCTTATCCGCCCAGCTTGGCGAACCCTACCGCGCTTATCTTGCTGCCGTGCCGCGCCTGTTTCCGCGCCTGCGCAGCCCGCTCGCGCCCAGCGGCGCAGTGCCGCACTGGCTGCGCGCCGTCGTCGCCGAGCTCAACCCCATCGGCGTCTTCATCGCCCTGACAGTTTTTTCCTGGAGCTACAACCACTGGCTCATGATTCAAGCCATCCTGGTCAGCTTCGGAGTCTCCATCGTTGCGCGCGCGTTCCTGCCCGCTGTCGATAGTCAGACCGCCTGAACCGACGCCGCGCGCCGATCCTTGAACCGGCCCTGCAGCCGTCCCAGGTGCGTCCACTGGAACCCAGCCGGATACTTCAGCCCATAGCCCAGCAGCCGATCTACGCCAATGTGGTTCATCCAGATCAGCGCGTAAGGCAACAGCGCGGGGCTCTGCAACAGCAGCGCCGTCACCGCCAGCGTGGCCGGCGTCACGTAGCTGTGAATCGCGTTGTAAATCCGCGCTCCCAGCTTGGCGCCGCCCAGGTAGCCCAGCATGCTCAGGTCAGGCGCCAGCCACAGCGCCGCAAACAGCCACCAGCTGGCCCCGGTGCGCGCATAAAACACCGCGGACAGCGCCGCCGCCGCCAACCCCTCCAGCCGCAAAAACGAACGCACAAACCCGCTCGCCGCGGGCACAGATCCTGGGGCCGCCTCGCCTATCGTTGCATCTTCCGTGGTCATACTCCATCCGATGCCTGGCTCCGGCCCGCGGATGGAGTAATTTCTCCACGCGCATCCAGTCCGTCATCAACTCTCGCTGTCCCAAGAAAGACAAAGGGGAAGAGCTCGTCGCTCTTCCCCTCATGCCCACAGTCCGGAATGCCAGCTAACGCCCAAACACTACTTCTTGACAGGCGCGATCACGTCCTTGGCGGCCTTGGCCACGCGGAACTTGACCACCGTCTTGGCCTTGATCTTGATGGCCGCGCCGGTTTGCGGGTTGCGGCCGATGCGCGCCTTGCGCTCTGCCTTCACCAGACGCCCGATACCGGGAATCACGAATACACCGTTCTTCTTGGTTTCCTTGATGGCGGTCTCCGCCAGCAGGTCCAGGAAGGCTGCGCTTTGCTTGTTGGTCAGTTCCAGCTTCTCGGCCAGGTGCCGCGTTAGAGCGGTCTTGGTCAGTCCAGTTGCCATTGTGTATTCTCCTTCTGGGCCAGCCCTCGGGGCTGCCTTCTGTTGCCTGGGTTTCCGTCGCTTGTGGCGTTCCGCATGGAGGGAGTGCGACCGTGGCAACTTGCACTTTTCCCCTGTATTCATGCGGGTTCTCGAGAACCCTGTCGTTCGTTACAATGCGACTTTGGACGGGGTAAAGTCAACCCAAAAACCCTGATTTCCACAAGAAATTACTGATTTTCTCGGGATTTGCCCTGTTTTTGCCCGATTTTGCCCGGTTTTGACCGCATTCGCCGCCCCCGGGAAGCCCGTTCCATCTATCTACACCTCCGCATCAACGGAGGGAGCAACGGGCTTCAGCCCGCAGAAAGAGGCCCTTTGGGGCAGGGCCTTCAGGCCCGGGCTGTCGCCATTTCCAACTCTCTTCCCCAGCCTCGCTCGCGCACTACTTCAGCCCGAACAGCACCTTCTTCTTCGGCGCAAGCGAAGCGGCAATCGGCGTATTCAAAGCGTCCACCAGCGGCGCCAGCAACTTGAAATGCTTGATCACCGTCTGGGCAAAGTTTGGCTCCAGAGCCGTCTCTGCCGGCAGCGTGGTACTCAACCCCCACTGCTTCTGCTTGATCAAGTCCATCGCCGGGTGCTCGCAGGGAAACCCCTGCGGGGGGCGGACCAGCGGGCTTCCTTCAAACTCCACAAAGGTCTTCTTCACCGCCGGCCGGTTCAGGACCTTGCGAAACTCCAAAAAATTCTCCAGCAGCCAATGCCGGATCGCCGCCAGCTGCTCCTTCTCCGGCATGTACGCGCCCGCGGCAATCACCACGCCCTTGGCGCTCACCTGCACGTAATACCCCGCGCCCGAGGTCTTGTCCAGCCCCGTGTGCGTCCACCACGCCGCCACGTGCGTCTTGTAGGGCAGCTTGTTGTTGCTGAAGCGCGTGTCGCGATAGATGCGGAACAGCGACTTCTCCGCCGGCCGCACATGGCTCGGCGCAAACTCCAGCATCGCGTCCGTAACTTTGCGGATGACCTGGAGCATCGGTTCCTTCAGCTCCGCCTCGTAGACAGCCTTCCGCTGGTTGAACCATTCGCGATCGTTGTTTCTTTCCAGGCCGCGCAAAAACTTCAACGCGTCAGGCTTGAAGTGAGGCACGGCAGCGGCGAGTGCGGGTTTCTGGTTGGTGGCCATTAAAGAGAAGTGTAACGCGGAAGGCAAGCGGCGGTGCTAAAGTATTCGCCATGAAGTGCACGATCAATTTCATGCTTCTGCTGGGGTTTTTCTTCTACGCGCACGCCTTTTCCCCAACCGGAGGCTCAGCTCGCCCGGGTGACGGCAGCTCGGCGTTGAAGGCTCAGATTTGTGATCCGACGGCGATCGCTATCGCGCGCGGCGCACTATTCGTTGCCGAAGGATGCGGATACTACGCCATTCGGAGGATCGACCTGGAGTCCGGCTCAATCACGACTTTGACAACCCTCCCCCCAGACGCATTCATTTCCGCATTCGCGGTAGACGCGGACGGGAACCTCATTGCGGCAGACGAACCATTTGATCGCGTTCTCCGGATCAATACGAACAGCGGTTCCGTCGACCTGATCGCAGGGACGGGGCACTTTGGCTTTTCCGGAGATGGCGGCCCTGCCGCAATAGCGGAGTTTGAGCAGCCCAGTGGCGTGGCCGTGGATCAGGCCGGCAATATCTTCGTCGCTGATAGTGGAAACTACCGAATTCGCCGCATCGACGCTCGCACGGGTGTTATCACCACTGTTGTGGGGGCCGGCAAAGGCGGCATCGCCGGGGATGGCGGTCCTGCTCGTGAAGCCGGTTTGGAATGGCCCATAAACGTTGTCGTAGATCATGCTGGAAATCTCTTCATCGGGCAGAACACGAACGACGAATCATTGGACCGTATCCGAAGAGTCGACGCCCGGACCGGTATGATCTCAACCTACTTGGCTACCGACGCGCAGCCAGATGCAATGTTAATCGATGGGCAAGGGAATCTGATCTTCGCAAAGGTCCACTGTATCAAGCGCATCGATTCGGGAACCGGCGCGGTTGAAACCATCGCAGGCTCCGTCAAGGGGCTATCGGGCGATGGAGGCATGGCAACCAAAGCCAGATTGGAGGAACCTTCTGCGCTCGCATTCGACGAGTCCGGGAACTTGTACATCGCTGATTTCGTGAGCCACCGCATTCGGCGTATTCGCTCCAAGGATGGAGTGATCGAAACCTTTGCGGGAAATGGAGAACCTCACCACATCCACGTGGAGATGTAAGAAAGTCGCTGCAAATTCAACCTACCGAATCACCTTCAGCGTCCCCTTAAACGAAGCCGTCCACTTCATTCCCGCCAATTCGTCAACTGACAACTAAAAACTGAAAACTGCTTCTCACCGAATCACCTTCAGCGCCCCCCTGAACAGCCCATCGAAATCCCCAGCCAGCGTCGCATCTTTCGCGACAGCCTGCTCAATCGCCTTCTCCGCCGCCGGCCGCTGGTAGCCCAGGTTGGTTAGCGCCGAGAGCACATCGTCCACTGCCGCGCCCTGCACGCTGGTCTGCACGGGCGCCACGGCAAAGTCATCCAGCTTGTCTTTGAGCTCGACCACCAGCCGCTCCGCCAGCTTTTTGCCCACGCCGGGGATTCGCGTGAGCTGCGCATGATCCTGCCCGCGGATGGCCTGCACTGTTCTCTCCGATGAAAGCCCGCTGAGCATCTTGATGGCCAGCTTGGGGCCAACACCGCTCACCGTGATCAGCCGCTCAAACAGCCGCTTCTCCACGCGGTCGAGGAATCCGAACAGCGCAATCTGGTCTTCGCTCACCTGGGTGTGGATGTGCAGCGAAGCCTCCGCGCCCACGCTGGGCAGCGCTGTGAATGTGGGCACACTGATCACCACGTCATACCCCACCCCCGCCGCCTCCACAATGGCCTGGCCGGGCTCCTTGAAGATCAGCTTTCCCCGCAAATGAGCAATCATCGTGGCCTCATTGTAGGATGCCTGACCGCTTGGCCACGCTCTCAATGATCTCCAGCGCCTGGTCGAGCTGCGCCCTCGTGTGCTCGCTGGTCAGCATGAGCCGGATGCGGGCTTTCCCTTCGGGTACTGTCGGAAAGGCGATCCCCGTCCCCAGTACGCCCTCATCAAACAGCGCCCGCGAAAACTCCATCGTCTTGCGCCCATCGCCAATAATCACCGGCGTAATCGGCGTCTCCGTGGCCGGCGTCGTTACTCCGCCCACGTTGAACCCCGCCAGCCGCAGCTCGCCCTGGAAGTAGCGCGTGTTGGCCCAGAGACGCTCGATCCGCTCCGGCTCCTGCTCCAGAATGTCGAAGGCCGCAATGCACGTCGCCGCCACGCTGGGCGGGTGCGACGTCGAAAACAAAAACGGCCGGGCACGATGATAGAGATAGTCAATCAAGTCGCGGCTTCCGCACACATAGCCGCCCAGCGCGCCAATGGCTTTGCTCAGCGTGCCCACCTGCACATCCACCTTGCCGTGCGCGTTGAAGTGGTCCACGGTGCCGCGCCCGTTGCGCCCCAGCACGCCGGATGCATGCGCGTCGTCCACCATCATGATCGCGCCATACTTCTCCGCCAGCGCCGCCAGAGCGCCCACCGGCCCAATGTCCCCGTCCATACTGAAGACGCCGTCCGTGATTACCAGCTTCTTGCCCGGCTCGTTGGCCAGCTCCTGCAGCAACTCCTCGCAATGCGCAACGTCCTTGTGCCGGAAGACCTTGACCTTGGCCCGCGACAGCCGCGCCCCGTCAATAATGCTGGCGTGGTTCAGTTCGTCGCTCAGAATGAAATCCTCCTTGCCCAGAATCGAGCTCACGGTGCCCGCGTTGGCCGTGAACCCGCTTTGGAAGACCACGCACGCCTCCACATTCTTGAAGCGCGCAATCTTCTCTTCCAGGTCCATATGGATGCGCATCGTCCCGGCAATCGTCCGCACTGCGCCCGAGCCCACGCCAAAGGCCTTGGTCGCCGCCAGCGCCGCTTCAATCAACTTCGGATGGTTCGCCAGCCCCAGGTAGTTGTTGCTGGCCAGGTTGATCACCTGCTTGCCGTCGTAGTGGCACACCGGCGCCTGCTGGTCGTCCAGAATGCGCAGGTTGAAGTGCGTCCCCTTGGCGCGCAGTTCGTCCAGGACGGCGGTCAGGTGGGCAAGCTGGGGGCGGGTAGCAGTCTCGGTCATCGCGTTCTCCTCAAGCAAAGAGCATAACGCGCCCCCACCCAACGGGCCAATGGCGCAACCGGCCAGCGTAAGCCCTGCCGGAGGCAGGGAAGGACAATAGCCCAGGATGAAGTCCGCCAAAGCGGACGAAATCCTGGGAAAGCATCCAAGTCGAGGCCTTCGCCCCATAGGGGCGATGCGAAACCTGCCGCACAGCCCGGTCCAAACCCTTGCCACCGCGCCCCCGATTCGCCCATTCGCCGTCCCCGTCCCGCACCCTTCTCCCCTCCCACGCGTCAAACCAGAGCACCGCCCATAGCCCGACCGCGCCCCCGCCAGCTACAATGGTGTTCTACGCTTCGGCTTGCTGGGCGGCACACTTACTTTTTCTTGAGATTTGGAGCAGGTGCACGTGACAGGTTTGATTCGCCGCTGTCTGCGGCTTCAGTTGGTTGCAGCAATGGGCATCGCGCTGGCCGTGCCTGCCGTGTCTTTTGCCGGACAAAGCCCGGAGCTCACCCGTGATCGGGTCTCAGCCCCCGAGTCGCCGAGCGTCGCCACCCAGACCACGCTCGTCGCCGAAGCCCGTGACCGCGCCGGGCGCACCTCCGTCACCCTTGCCGTCTCCGTCCTCGGCGATGACAGCCTTCCCGCGGCAGGTGCCGTCACCATCACAGACTCCGGCCGCACCCTGGCCAGCGCAGCGCTCAACGCCAAAGGCCAGGCCCGGCTGGTGCTCGATCTCCCCGCCGGCGACCACTCCCTCAGCGCCGTCTACTCCGGCGACGCCACCCATCGCTCCTCGGTCTCAGAGACTTCCCCGGTGCACGCCCTGACCAGCGGCACGCCCGACTTCGGCATCACCATCGCGCCCGCCACGCTCTCGCTCACTGCCGGCAACTCCGGCCAGATCACGGCTTCCATCGCGCCGGAAAACGCCTCTGCGCTGACCGCGCCCATGTTTGTCACCCTCTCCTGCTCCGGCCTGCCCGACGAGTCCTCCTGCGTCTTCACGCCAGAGAATATCGAGATCCTGCCCAGCGCCACCACCGCCCTCACCAGCTCCATGGTGGTCATCACCCAGAAGGCCTCTTCCCTGTCCTACCCCAAGATTCGTCCCGGCTCCAGCCCCGTAACCCTGGCCCTGCTGCTGCCCGGAGCGCTCTCGCTCGGCGGCATCGCGTTTGCCTTGCGCCGCCGCCCCTGGCTGCAGCGGCTCTCGCTGCTGGCCCTGCTCGCCCTGGTCACCATGCTGGGCACCACCGCCTGCAACCCGCGTTACGACTACCTGAACCACGGCCCGCCCCCCAACCCGGCCACCCCTTCGGGCACCTACACCATTGACGTCACCGCGCAGTCCAGCAACGGCGTCACCGCCACCACGCACACCACCTCGTTCGCGCTGACCGTCCAGTAACTCCAGATGAAGCGGTGGCATCTCCTTCCCGCGCAGCTCTACACCGCAGTCGAGCAAGCGCCGGGGACCGTCCTGCTCGAGTCAGCCGCCCCCGCTGACTCCCACCCCGCCTCATCGCCCCTAACCCGCCTCTTCACCGTGCCCCTGCGCGTCTGCGTCGCCAACCACCGAGGCGAACTCGCCGCACTCTTCGCGGAGATTGAGAGCGCCGTCGCCGCCGGCCTCTACGCCGCAGGCTATTTCAGCTACGAGTGCGCCGCCTTCTTCGAGCCCAAACTGGCCGCCTCGTTTCCGAGCCAACCGGTCTCAGAGCCCTTAGCCTGGATCGGCATCTACCAGTCGCCCCTGGTCTTCGATCACCAAACCGGCGCATTCCGCGAAGCCCCCACAGAGGCCCCGTGCCCCATCGTTGTATCTCCGCCTGAACCGGTGGGTGCCCCATCCTTGCGACGTTCTTGTTCTTGTCACAACGGTGGGAAAGCACACCCGCTCGACTGCACCGTCGCCCTAACCGAGCCCGAATACATCCAGCGCATCGAGTCCATCCACGAGCTCATCCGCTCCGGCGACGTCTATCAGCTCAACTTCACCGTGCCCCTCCGCGTCCGCGCACCGGGCAGCTCGGCTGCGCTCTACCAGCGCCTGCGCAGCCGCCAGCCCGCCCCCTACGGCGCGTTCCTCCACACCCGGCCCGGCCGGCGCATTCTTTCCTTCTCGCCCGAGCTCTTCTTCCACATCGAAACTGAGAGCCCGCACAAGACTCCCGTGCCCCATCCTTGCGACTTTTTTCCGTCGCAAGGGTGGGACAGTACAACCCCCTCCCGCCGCATCACCACCCGCCCCATGAAAGGTACCGCGCCCCGCGGCCGCACCACCCAGGAAGACTCGGTCCAGGCCGCCTGGCTCGCCAACGACCCCAAAAATCGCGCCGAAAACGTCATGATCGTCGACCTGCTCCGCAACGACCTTGGCCGCCTCTGCCAGTTCGGCTCCGTCCGCGTCCAGGACCTGTTTGCCGTCGAACGCTACCCCACCCTCTGGCAAATGACCTCCACCGTCACCGGCCAGCTCCGCCCGGAAATCAACTTCCAGCAGATCTTCCGCGCCCTCTTCCCCTGCGGCTCCGTCACTGGCGCTCCCAAGATCCGCGCCATACAACTGCTCTCGCAGCTTGAGGGCCAGCCAAGAGGCGTCTACACCGGCGCCATCGGCTTTTTCTCCAAAGAGGAAACCATCTTCAACGTCGCCATCCGCACCCTCACACTCCACGGCGACCAGGGCGTCATGGGCGTCGGCAGCGGCATCGTCATCGACTCCAACCCCGCCGCCGAGTTCCACGAGTGCCTGCTCAAAGCCGCGTTCCTCACCGGCTCCGCCAGCAACCCCGCCAGCTTCTCTCTCGTCGAAACCATACTCTGGCAGGGCGGCTACCCGCTCATAGAGCTCCACCTCGACCGCCTCGCCGACTCCGCCCGCTACTTCGTCTACCCCTTCGACCGCGCCCAAACCAAAGGCGCCCTCGAATCCCACGCCGCCGAATTCGCCACAGATCTCCGTGCCCCATCCTTTCCGCAGCCTTTCGCGGAAAGAGTGGGAAATCTTGACCCTCAACCCGCCGTCACCCCCGTCATCCCGCTAACCCGCCATCCCCGCGCAGCGGGGGCTAGCTCGCCGCAATCGGAATCCCCCCACAAAGTCCGCCTCCTGCTCGACCCCGACGGCGCACTCCATATCACCTCCGAGCCCATCCCCGAGCCAACCGCCCACCCCCTCCGCATCCGCATCGCCGCACAGCAGACTGACCCAACCGACCCCATGTACTTCCACAAAACCACCCACCGTCCCCTCTACGCGCAGGCCCTTGCAGCCGCTCGCGCAGCCGGCTATGACGATGTCCTGTTTTTGAATCAGCGCGACGAAGTCACTGAAGCCGCCATCCACAATGTCTTCGTCGCAAAGGACGGCCGCCTGCTCACCCCGCCCGTCGCCTGCGGCCTGCTCCCCGGCGTCCACCGCCGCCACACCCTGGCCACCAACCCCATCGCAGAAGAACGCATCCTCTATCTCGACGATCTCCGCCACGCCGACCGACTCTATCTCTCCAACGCCGTCCACGGCCTCCGTCCCGCCCTCATCGACTGGGAAGCGTCCTAACCTCTCGTTCTGATCCGGAAACAGCAGGCGGCCGGAGGGAGCCGGACACTTCACAGCTTGCGGAAGAGCCTAATCCAGCAGCAATGCGCAAAGGCACTGTAACAGGGCATGACTTCAGTCATGCCGAACGAGCCCCACAAACGGAGGGAGCCGGTGGCTTCAGCCCCCGGAAACATGCGCCCAACACGCGGGCCTTCAGGCCCGGCCCCATGTCCGCCCCAAAACAAGAGCGGGAGCCGCAGCCCCCGCCTGATTCACTTAGCCCCTAGGCGCGCAAGCGCCGTCTGCCCCACCGCAGGTGGCTGCCCGACCGCAGGTGGTCAATCCCCGGTATGGATCTGCACCAGCCCGCCCGTCCCCGGGCTCACCGAACTCGTCTGCGGCGCACGCCAGTGGTCAATGTGGCTGATCCGGTGCACGCAGCCAATCGTGCAATTTGGCGCGCAACTCTTCGCAGTAAGAAACTCCCGCTTCACGTCCGCGGTCGTGTAATCCGCAATCGGAACCCCCGGATAGCCCCGCTGCTGGCTGCAATAGTGCACCAGCCCGTCCTCGCAGATATACAGGTAGCGCGATCCCGCCCGGCACCGCCAGTCGTTCTCGCGCCCCTCCACAATCGCCTTCTGAAACTGGTCAAACTGCGCGTAGTTGGTCTTCTTGCGGTTGCTCATCGCGTAGTAGACCTGCGCCTCGTCCGCCTTCAGCGGCTTCAGCTGCCCGCTCCCGTCGTGGATGATCCCGATGGTCGACTCAAACCCCAGCTCCAGCGCACGCCTGCCAATCACCAGCGCGTCGTTCGGGTCCTTGAATCCCCCGCCCACCACCGAGTTGATATTCACATGGAACTCGGCATGCTCGGCCAGCATCTCCAGCTTCTTGTCCAGCACCTTCAGGCTCTTCTTCGACACCTCGTCCGGCACCAGGTTGTCGATGCTGATCTGCATGTGGTCCAGGCCGGCCTTGTTCAGCCGTTCTATCCGGTCAACGTTGAGCAGATAGCCGTTGGTAATCATCCCGGCAATCGCGCCCGTCTTGCGCATGCGCTTGATAATCTCGTCCAGCTCCGGATGCGTCAGCGGCTCCCCGCCCGAGATCCCGATCATCGCCGTCCCCAGGCGTCCCAGGTGGTCAATCCGCCGCAGCATCTCGGGCAGGGGGACAGGCTCGCTCACCTTGTCATACTCATTGCAATACGCACAGCTCAGGTTGCAGAACCGCGCCGGCACAATCTGCGCCAGCACCGGGTGAGAAGTCGAGGCGAGCGCCTTCGCCACCATCGCATACTCGCGCACCTTCCGCCGAGCCGCAATCGCCCGCCCCCGCACCGTCGCTCTCCGTGGTGTAGCCATCATTACTATTGAATCACAGTCCGGGCGAGCGCCGTCTGCGGAGGATTTGAGTCTTACCCAGAACAGAATCGGTAACTAAAGGAACTTCTTGAACTCCAGGGGGATTGATTTCGAGGTTTTCGCAGCCGCTATTATCCGTTGAATTACAACCGCCTTCAAGGGAGGTTGCATTTTGACTTTGCTGCCGACGAGAGAATCGATCGCTTTGGACATCTTGGCATCGATTTCTCTCGCGTCTCTGAAAGAGACATACGAAACCTGAGTGATCCATTCATGGTCGCCTACGTTAAGAACGCACTCTTTCCCCGCTCGAATGTAATTCGTGGTGATATTAACGATGTGATAGGCACCGCTGTTCTTGAGCGGGTCTGAAATGACGAAGAATAAATGAGGAAGGTCGAAGTTCGGCGGGACGGCCATTGTGAACGCATCTCCAAGGTTCATCTTGCCGCCTCAGAGTTTACTGAATACGTCTTCGAGATGATTGTATGACTCCGTGGACTCTTCAATCATTCGGATCTCATCTTCGGTCCTGCCAGCATTCCTCAAAATAACCGTCGGATCGATCGGGCGGCTGCTCCCGTGCGGATCATTCCACTCCGGGCACGTTTGATGGAGCCACTCGGCAACGTCCCACGGTGCACAGCTGTTCACCTCTTTCCGGGCGTTTTCGAGAATCTCCATCTCTTCCTCGGAGAGTTTTTCGACATTCGCCGGCCTCAGAAGCCGAATGGCGTTGTTAACGGTCTCGCTGAAATAGGAGTTCCATTCCTTGAGGTTCTTCGGAGTTCCGATGCCTTTGAACAAATTGTAGGTTTTGCTCAGAACAGGGCCCCTAGGCAAAGACACAAAACTGTCACCCGTAATCGTCTTTCCCCAAGTCACAAATGCCTTCTTGTCCGCCAAGTAAAGCATCTTGATCGACAGGAACATGTCCAGCCTTCCGTTCTCCTGCTGCATAAGGAAAGCCACTGCGGCGATTGTTTTCTCAATGTCGTATTTGAAGTCAACGCTCATCGTTTTCGCCTTTCATTCGCTCCTGTGATAAATTCTACCATTGTTGCACCCCGCCTTTACACAGTTTTGACGCTGGCCGTGCAAATCTAGGTACCGATTCTTGAAGTCCGCGGGATGGCGCGGAGGAGAATCCCGATCTGGTATCTTCCGGCCTAATTTCAGAAAGATGACTGGCCGGCCAACAGCCCATAGGCCTCAACTCCTATTTCGGATCAGGCATCTCAGTTGGGAGGGTAGCCACCAACCTCTCCATAGCTATAAAATGGCGGGTGGCCCATGTCTGACAACCACGGAACTGGGTGCCCCAGGTCTCGTTTCTGAGACCTGGGAAGGCACGAACCCCATGCGAGCCTCCCGCGAGCGTCTGCTCCATGCAATGGGGGTCCGCCCCACCGCAGGTGGCTCCTGGAGGGAGCCAATGAAAATCGGGGAAACCGTCCCCGCCCGGGATCCGCCGTCCCGTAGGGCCGGCGTGATTCATCCCCGCACATACCGTGGGTCGTATTCGATCCGCCCCTCCGGGGCGGGTACATCCTGCTGGAACGCAGACCCAGGGTTTTACCCTGGGCTATTCTCACCGCCTCCCGCTGGGAGGCGCACCGAATGTTGCGTGCTCATCTGCCCCTACGGGAGGAATTGGCCCGGCACAAACCCCATGCGAACCTCCCGCGAGCGTCCGCCCCACCGCAGGTGGCTCCCGTAGGGAGCCAATGAGAATAGCCCCGGGTGAAACCCGGGGAACCCGCCCACCCCCCAGACCCGCTGTCCCGTAGGGCCGGCGTGATTCAACCCCACACATACCGCGCGTCGTATTCGATCCGATGTTGTTTCAAAATCGCCAAAAACTCCGCCTGAAAATCGCGCTTCCGATGATGCTCCTGCTGGCCGGCGATGTAGGCGACGGTCGCATCCATCTGCGACCATCCGATGCTGAACGCTCCGTAACCCTGCTGCCATTCGAATCCCGTCAGCCCGCAACTCTCGTGCAGCCACAACGACGACCCGCCCTTGATCTTCCGCATGGCCTCGGCGATACACGCCGACGACGGCAGCGAGAGCAGCAAATGGGCGTGGTCGTCCATCCCACCCACCGCAAGTGCCTTCATGTCGTTCTCTCGCGCGATTCCTCCCATGTATGCCCACAGCCGATCCTGCAACTCCGGCGCGATGGCCCTTCGGCGCTCCTTGGTTGAGAAAACGCAGTGAAACAGGGCAGAGCAATAGGTGTGCGACATAGAGAGCTGCCTCCGCCGGTATCATACCGCCCTTACAGGGCGGTGGATTGCAGGCTGACCCCGTACCCAGGGTTTTACCCTGGGCTATTCTCACCCCTCCCTACGGGAGGACTGCAGTAGATTCCTACTGCAAATGCAGTCAATTCACCGCCCCGACCCAGACCGCCGCTCGGCTTCCATCAGGTTGGCCAGAATGTCGTTGATGCGGGTCAGGTGGCCTTGGCCTTTGCTGCGCGGCCACTCCAGCACCTCCACATCCAGACGCACGCTCACCGGCACCTTCCGCCGCACGTCCCTGAGCCGGACCATGCTGCGGGTGGCCCATGTCTGACAACCACGGAACTGGGTGCCCCAGGTCTCGTCCGCCGCGGCGGAAGACCTGGGATCGCACGAACCCCGTGCGAGCCTCCCGCGAGCGTCTGCTCCATGCAATGGGCGTCCGCCCCACCGCAGGTGGCCCTTGCACATAATTTTCCCTCTCCGGCGCAAACTATCCGCAGGAGAAGCCATCATGCCCGATATCAAAGCCGCTCTTGGAAGCGCCATCATCCGTGCTCTTAGCCGGCCTGTCCCTGCCCCACTCTCGCCCACCCCGGGCCCGGCCTCCCCCCTTCCGCCCGCGCCGCCGTCAAGCGCTGCTGCGCCGCCTGGCAGCGCGCATTTGACGCCCACATGGAGCAGCTCGACAGTGATCCGTCCAAGTTCGGTGCCAAGCGCCAGGCCGAGGAGGCCTATCGCCACGCCATGCCCCCGCTCGTCGGCCGCAGCGGCGTGCGCGATTTCCTCGCCTGCATGGCCCACGGCATCCTCATTGAAGCCATCCGCCGCGAACAGGCCGGCCATCTGCTCTACGCCGCCCAGATCGCCCTCGGCGTCGCCCTCAGCGAGCCCAAAATCGATCTCCCCTCCCCCACCCCCCCGGCGAAAAATCCCCGCCTCCCAGCCAAAGTTGCCTGGAAATAGCTGAAAAAAATGACTCTGCAAATTCAACCTCTTTACCATTCAGCCAACACAAACTGCGAATTTCACCCCAAGATTCCGCTCTTCCCACGCAAAAAGCCCCGCCGGGTACCTCATCCTTCGCGCACCTTGCGAAGGGTGGGAACGCACGAACCCCCTGCGAGCCTCCGCCCCACCGCAGGTGGTCCCGTGGGGCCGGCGTGACGCTACGGTCGCAAGCCGAAGATTCCGGAGGGAGCAGGGGCCTTCAGCCTCCCGCAAAAGATACCGAACGCACGCGGCCTTCAGGCCCGTGCATTTCTCGCCCTTTCTGGGGCTTAGAGGAAATACAGCCGCATTGTTCAAAACGCGGTTGACGCGCGCGATCAATGAGCCTAACATCGAAGTTAGGGGTGAGTTATATATCTCCTCTTTCAGGTTCTCTGAACTAAGGCAGTTACTCTGAAGTAACTTATCTCTTAGCCCTTGATCTAGCCGAGGGTCCCCAATGATAGTTTCTACAGTTAAAAAACAGTCAAAAGTCAAAACCTCGCCAGCCAGCAAATCGGCAGCTCCGGTTATCTCTGCTTCGCAGGACAGAATCAGGCAGCGCGCATTTCATCTCTATGAAAGCCGTGGCAGCGAACCCGGATACGACATGCAGGACTGGCTCCACGCCGAGCAGCAAATTCTGGAGCGCTAAGGCAGCCCCATCTCAGCGATCGAAGGTCTGGCCGAGGGCCGGAGGGGGAAGTTGTGGCTTGTCCAGTCTGTAAGCGTTTGGAACGAACCTTCGAGGGTTGGAACACCGAGTGCATCCGGGCTCGTTCGTCTTTGTATAGCACCGTCAGCACCAGGTTCGCCGCCTACGACATTGTCGAGATGGAGCGCGCCAGAAGCGACCTCAAGATGCACCGCTCAGTTTGCGTCTTCGTCGACCCGAAGGCCATCGCCAGGGCCGCCGCTCCGCCTCCATCAGGCTCGTCAAAACATCGTTGATCCGCAGCAGATGCCCCTGGCCGGGTGGCCCATCCTTCGCGCGCCTTGCAAAGGGGGGGAGAGCACGAACCCCAACCCACCGGGCTCTTCACCATTGCAGTAGATTCCTACTGCAAATGCAGTCAATTCATCTCCCCGGCCCAGCCCGCCGCTCCGCTTCCATCAGGTTGGTCAGAATATCGTTGATGCGGGTCAGGTGGCCTTCGCCTTTGCTGCGCAGCCACTCCAGCACCTCCGCATCCAGGCGCACGCTCACCGGAACCTTCCGCCGCACGTCGCGGAGCCGGACCATGCGCGCTAGCTGCTCCTCCGTAAGGCGCGGGATGTCCTCATCTTCCTCTTCCGGCAAATCAAGCCCGGCGACCTGGGCCTCGCTCCCACTGCGCACCGCATCGATCTCCGCCTCAGTCCACTGCCTGTTCTTTATATCTTCTGAGTTCATTCTTACCAGCCCATCGTGCGCTGATGATGCGGATTGTCTCTTCGCCATCGAAGTTCTCCTTATACGCATGAACCACCAGCAAAACCACTACAGTTCCGGCACGGGGCGAAACGCTCCCCAGAGCATGCCATCGCTGCTCGCCCGTCTCGTCAACCCGATCAAGCTCGATCAGGCAGCATTCATCTTCAAACGCGAGGCCGCCAGTTCGAATGAGATTCCACCATGCTTGAGCTGGTTCAGCTGGTTCTTCCCTCGTCCCATTCGTAGCGCATTGTGTATATACATACTGTATCATAGATTGTATCGCCTGCGGCGAGCCAAGACCCGGCCCCGCACAAACCCCGTGCGAGCCTTCCGCGTGCGTCCGCCCCACCGCAGGTGGCTTCCGGAGGGAGCCCATGAAAATGGCCCTCGGAGGAACCCGGGGAATCCATCCCCTCCACAGACCCGCCGTCCCCCAGGGCCGGTGTGATCCAACCCCTCATACCGCGCATTGCATTTGCTCCGATGCCGCCGGGTGGCCGAACTCGCCGTGCCAGTCGCGGGAACGTCGCTAACGATGCCGCGATCCGCCCCTCCGGGGCGGGTGCATCCTGCTGAAACGCACACTTCACGATCCCGGCCCGGCTAACTGGGAGAGTTCTCGATGGGCCAAGCGAGGCAAGGACGGCAGTAAATTCCCCGGCCTTGTGCCACAAAGGCTGGCTGCTTCGGCAAAACCGTTCCTCGTGCCTCGCAATCTGCCTCCGGACGGTTACAATTGCGGTGATTCCGGGCCGCAAAGAGAGACTCCAGTTAACGCTTGAGGAGAATTCGCTTTGAGGTTTGAACCGGTCGGGATGTTTCAGCCTAAATACGGGGGAACGATGACACCTATACGCGCTTTCGCTCTGATCGGCTTGTTGCTCGCTGTACCAGCTGCGGGTTGGTCTCAGAATGCCCCGTACGACGGTCTTACGAACGGCCTCGGCAACATCTACCGGCTTTCGGATGCGCACTCCTATTCCATCAGCCCTGAAAATCCGACCGGCGAAAAAGGGAAAGGCGGCATGGCAACCGCGGGTACCGGCGCACACGCCGCGCGGGAGTTGGGCCAGGGCTGGAAAATCAGCCCGTCGATCAGCATCGAACCGGGCCAGACCGTTACTCTGGCCGACATCAGCGGCTCGGGTCAGATCGAACATATCTGGATGACCCCGAATGGCAACTGGCGCCTGTCGATTCTTCGCATGTATTGGGACGGCGAGAGCGATCCTTCTGTCGAAGTGCCTGTGGGAGACTTCTTTGCGATGGGCTGGGGCAAGTACGCGCGCGTCTCGTCGCTCGCGGTGTGCGTGAATCCGAGCAGCGGTTTCAATTCCTATTGGCCGATGCCGTTCCGAAAACATGCCCGCATCACGATCCAAAATCTCGACGACAAGCCGGTGGCGGTGTACTACCAGATCGACTACAGCAAAGCGCAGGTCCCTACCGACGCAGCCTATTTTCATGCCCAGTTCCGGCGTGTAAACCCGGTGCCGTATAAGCAGGTCTATACGATTCTCGACGGCGTAAAAGGGAAGGGGCAATACGTCGGCACTTATCTGGCCTGGGGCGTTCACAACAACGGCTGGTGGGGCGAAGGGGAAATCAAGTTCTATCTGGATGGCGACAAGGAGTTCCCGACTATCAACGGCACGGGAACCGAAGACTATTTCAACGGATCCTATGACTTTGAAAATCTGGAGAGTCACCAATACGAGGAGTTCACCTCGCCGTACTCGGGGCTGGCGCAGGTGATCAAGCCCGATGGGCTTTATCAGTCACAGGAGCGCTTCGGACTATACCGCTGGCACATTGCCGATCCCATCCGTTTCGATCAGGACCTGCGCGTGACCATACAGGACCTGGGTTGGCAGAGCGGCGGACGCTTGCTGCCGGAGATGGATGATATCTCCTCAGTTGCATACTGGTATCAGACCGAGCCCCATGTGCCCTTCCCCAAACTCCCTGACAGGGATCATCTTGAGACCAATTGAGCCCTGATACCCGCTCTCGCTCAATCTTTCAGAAAACCGGGGGCCTCGTCCTTCGATTCCTTCGATCGAAGGGCGGGGCCGCGCCAACCCCTCCCCATCCCGCCTGCCAGCCTCCGCGCCTAACCCGTTTGACAGACCACCAATTAAGTTGATATCAAGGTATTCGGTCAACCGGGCGTAGACGTGTACGCTGATCCCTAGGCGCGTCCGCCATGAAAAGGAGAACCCCTCGCCATGTTTACCCCCAAAGGAAAGTTCGCCTGGTATGAATTGATGACCAGCGACACCAAGGCCGCCGGCAAGTTCTACTCGGACGTTGTGGGCTGGACCACCCAGGAGATGCCTGGCGACGGCCCTCCATACACCGTCTTCAACCTCGGCAATGTTGGAATTGCCGGCATGTTGAGCATGACCGGGCACTCCGGCTGGATCGGCTACATCTCGGTCGACGACGTGGATGCTCACGTCGAAAAGATTGTCGAAGCCGGCGGCAAGCTGTGGAAGCCCGCCACGGACGTGCCCGGCGTGCTGCGCTTCGCCGTGCTGTCTGACCCGCAGGGCGCCGCCATCGTGGTCTTCACGCCCAACCCCGCCATGCCGTCGCCCGTGCGCCCCGCACCGCCCACTCCCGGCACTATCGGCTGGCACGAGCTCTACACCACCGACCTCGACGGCGCATTCAGCTTCTACAACCAGCTCTTCGGCTGGACCAAGGTCAGCGATATGGACATGGGCGCCATGGGCCTCTATCGCATCTTCGACGAAGGCGACCACAAGCAGATGGGCGACGGCGGCATGATGAACAAAGCGCCGCACATCCCCGTCTCCTGCTGGAACTTCTACTTCTGCGTCGACTCCATCAAAGCGGCCGTCAAACGAGTTGAAGCGGGCGGCGGCAAAGTCCTCAACGGCCCCATGCAGGTACCCGGCGGCGGCTGGATCATCAACGGCCAGGATCCGCTTGGAGCCATGTTCTCGCTGGTCGGCAGCCAGGAATAGATTCGCGAGGGATGAGGCGCGTGGTCCAGGCCTGAGGGCCTTCAAATTGGGTGCCCCAGGTCTCGATTCTGAGACCTGGGATCGCACGTTTTCCTCGCCACGCGCCCACCCCAAACCCGCGTTAAGCCACGCGCACGAAGCAAAAAAGGCGCCCGCCGCGGCGAACGCCTTTGCACAATCGTTATTCGCGCCCTTCAGTCCGGCGCGACCTCAAGCCCCTTGGGCTGCCAATCCTTCTGGAACTGTTCCATCTGCCGGTTCAGCTCTTCCATCTGCTTGGGGTCCACCTTGAACTGGCCCAGATAGAGGCCCTGCATCTGGTCCCGCAACGCCTCAGCCGCCGCCTGGCCATCCGGCGTCACCAGCAGCAGCGCGTCCGGAGCCGATCCCGGCGTCAGCGGCGCGGGCACGGCCAGCTCGGCCACCTGCGGGCAACTCCCGTCCGGGAACAGGTCTTCCATCCGCAACTCCCCGGTCTTGTGCTTAGAATCCACCTGCAGCGTCAGCGTCTGCTGCTTGCGGTCGCGCAGAATGGTCACCTGCACCGGCTTCCCTTGGTTGGCCCGCAGCGCCCGGTCCCAGTCGGACATGGTCGTCACCGCGTCGGGGCCCACTTTGAGGATCACATCAAAAGCCTTCAGCCCGGCTGTGGCCGCCTCGCTCTTGTGCGCCACCTGCTTGACCATCAGCCCGCTGGGAATGCCCAGGTACTCGGCCATCTGCCCGGTCAAAGGTTCCACCAGCGCGCCCACGTTGAGCGTGCTGCCAAAGATCGGCATGTGGAACATGCCCGGCAACGCGTTGTCGCCGCCGCCGGCCAGCACACCCATCCCCGGCGCCTGCGCAAACACATCGCCGTCATTGCCCAGCTTGTTCCAGACGTCGTGCTCCATCACCCGCCGGTCGGCCAGCTCCACTGACGTGGTCTGGATGTTGCCGTCACGGCTGAATTCGAGGCTGACTTTCCGCCCGGCCGGAATCTCCTTGAGCATCCGCCGCAGCTGCTCGGCGCCTTCCACGTCCTGCCCGTTCAGCTGCAGCACCACGTCGTTGACCTTCAGGCCGATCTGCCCCGCCGGCGCATCGTGATCGATAAGCGTGATAATCGCCCCGCGCACTTCCTTCAGCTTGAGCGCCTGCGCTTTCTCCTGGTCCACATCGGCCAGGTCCACGCCCAGATAGCCCTGCGAGCTGGATGTGTGCAGCAGCAGCGGGCTTACCCCCTGCACCAGCTCAATCATCGGCATAGCCTGCGCACCCGCATTCCCGGGTAGCGCAATCATCCCCGCGCCCAGCACCAGTGCGATTCCAACTCCCATTCCAATTGCGTTGTACGGCCTCAAAAAGGGTTTCATGTCGGTTTCCCTCGTGTTTCCTTTGCCCGCGGCCCACATTCTTGGCGATGCAGTCGCCGCCGGCGTGTTGTTTCCCTATTGAATCTCCGGCACATGGCTCAGCACTTCGCGTGACACCGTCCGGATATGTGGATTGTGGTCGGAGTTGGCCACCGTGTGCAATACCTGCCGCACGCTCGTGTCGGCCTCCACCGGCTCCAGAATGTTCACCGCCTCGGTGCGAATCCGCGGGTC
>Ga0182030_10009643_pt1 | contig 19748 bp, 15 predicted proteins | sample 812S3MmetaG_FD_121299 | JGI IMG/M metagenome (GOLD analysis project Ga0182030, IMG submission 121299) | Permafrost microbial communities from Stordalen Mire, Sweden - 812S3M metaG (Illumina Assembly) | ecosystem: Environmental > Terrestrial > Soil > Wetlands > Permafrost | place: Sweden... | reverse complement strand
CCTCCGCCGACGACGGTATAGGATGGCATGGTGTTGTTTCCCGCAGGTAGGACGAGGCAGAGGGCGGATTTGTGACATTGGTAGGCGCGGCAGGACTCGAACCTGCGACCCTCAGCTTAGAAGGCTGATGCTCTATCCACCTGAGCTACGCGCCCGCACTTCGATGGTAACAAGCGGGGCGGTATACTCAAAGCAACGAATGGATCATAACGCACTCCTCGTCGGCGCACTTGCCAACGTGCCGACGGTGATTACCGTGCTTATCGGGATTCTGATCAATAATTCCCGCATCAGCGATCTTAGCTCGCGAATCAGCGGGATGGACGGCCGCATCGGAGGCCTGGAAGGCCGTATCACGAACTTCGAAAACAAGATGGACACGCCTTTCGACATGCTGCTCGGCAAGGTCGTCGAGATCGACAACAGGTTGACCCGGATCGAAGCGCAGCGCCGTTAACGCGCGGAGGGCCCGGCGTGTTAGCCTATCCCTCTTATGCGATTGCTGCCGGTGCTGTTGTTTTCTACCGTTCTACTAGCCCAGATCCCGACGCCGGAATCGGTGCTCGGCCACAAGCCCGGGGACGATTTTTTTCTCGCCACTTACGATGAGTCGCTGGGGTATTTTGAGAAGCTTGCCGCGTCCACCGACAAGCTGAAGCTGGTGCGCGTCGGGAAGTCGACGCGCGGCCTGGACTGGTATATCGCCTACATTTCTTCCGCTAAGAATTTAGCGGAGCTGGATAAATATAAAGATACGGCCAGGAAGCTGGCGCTCGTAAAGGGGCTGAGCGACGCGGACGCGCACGCGCTGGCTCGGACAGGCAAGGCGATCGTGCATATCGACGGAGGCCTGCATGCCACGGAGGTCGCTGGGGCGCAGCACACCATACAACTCGCCTACAACCTGGTGACGAAAAACGACGCGGAGACCAACGCCATTCTGGACAACGTGATTCTGGTGCTGTGGTTCTCGATTAATCCCGACGGGCAGAATCAGGTGGCGAACTGGTATCGCAGCAACCTGGGCACGGTGTATGAAGTGAGCCCGGTGCCGGGGCTGTGGCAGGAATATATCGGGCACGACAATAATCGCGACGGGTACATGAACAACATGGTCGAATCGCAGACCATCACCAGGCAGGTGCTCGATTATTATCCGCAGGTGTTTTACAACCATCACCAGACGGCTCCCTTTCCGGCGCGCATCTGGATTCCTCCGTTCGCCGAGCCGATCTCGGCCAATCCACATCCTTTGATGTGGCGCTGGGTGAATAAATTCGGGACATCGATGGCGGCGTATCTGGACGAGCACGACATGCCGGGCGCGATGCATCGCGGGCGGTTCGACGACTGGTATCCGGGCTTTGTCGATCACGTGAACAGTTTTCGCAACACGGTTTCGTTCCTTACGGAGACGGCTCTCTATCGATACGCCACGCCGCATTTTTACACCATCGACGAGTTTCCGCGAGACAAGCAGGACCTGCGGGAAGAAGTGCTTTATTCGAGTCCGTGGAAGGGTGGATGGTGGCGTCTGAAGGACGCGACGAATTACATGATCGGGGCGTCGATGGCGGTGCTCGATACGGCGGCGAAGAGTCGCGAGGAGCTTCTCTATAACCGTTATCAGGCGGGTCGCGACGTGATCAAGAAGTTTGAGACCGATCCTCCGTACGCGTACGTGATTCCGCAACAACAGCACGATCTGCCCACCGCGGCCGTCCTGATCGAAAAGCTGCTGATCAATGGGATCGAGGTGCAGCAGGCGACTCGCGATTTCAAGATGAATGGGGAAGTTTATAAAGCCGGCGATTGGGTGGTGATGATGGATCAGCCGTTCGCCTCGCTGGTGAAGGAGTTGTTCGAGCCCCAGCATTATCCGGATTTGCGTCCGGCGGGCGCGGCGGCGGGAGGTCGCGGAGGAGCGGCTGCAGCGGCGGGAGGCGGTCGGGGCGGCGGTGGACGAGGAGGAGCGACGGCGGCGCCCGCGGCTCCAACTGCTCCGGCGGCAGTTCCGGCGGCGACACCGGCGACTGCAGCAGCGGCTCCAGCAGCGGCTCCAGCGGCTCCTCCGGCCGCGGCGGGAGGTCGAGGCGGTGGTGGACGCGGCGCGGCGGCGGGAGCGTCCGCGAATCCGACTGGCAGTTCGTTTGAAACTCCGTACGACGTGACCGGATGGACGCTGCCCATGCAGATGGGCGTGACCGTGGTCATGGTGGTCGAGCCGGTGCCGGCCGAATCGCGGGCGGCGCTGAAGAGGATCGACCGCGTTGCGCCGATTGTGGGCAAGGTGGAAGGCGCAGGGCCCGTGTTCGCGTTCTCGCACAATTCCAATGCGTCGATGAAATCGGTGAACGATATTTTGAACGCGGGCGGCACGGTGAGCTTCGGGAAATCCGATGCGATGATTTATGCCGGCGGCGGCGCGGCGGCGATTTTGAAGAATAACGGCGTCGATGCGAAGTCGATGAACGAAACGCCGGCGGGGTTCGCGGCGAAGAAAATCCGAGTGGGAGTGTACGAGCCGTGGGCGGGCAACATCGACGAGGGCTGGACCAAGTGGATTCTGGAACAGTTCCATTTTCCGTTCACTGTGATGCACAACGACGACGTGCGGGCAGGGCATCTGCGGTCGAAGTTCGATTCTATTCTTCTCGCCGAGATGCAGGCGCGGCAGATTGTCGACGGGATGCAGCCGGGGACCGTCCCGGGACGCTACGCCGGAGGCATCGGCGATGAGGGGGTGGAGGCTCTGCGGGAATTTGTCGAGCAGGGAGGCACCTTAGTCGCGCTGGGCAACGCGTCGCAATTCGCCATCGACCGGTTCAGCCTGCCGGTGACGAACATCGTGGCGGGGCTTCGGTCGGAGGAATTTTTCTGCTCCGGCGCGCTGCTGCGGGCCGACATAAAAGAGCATCCGGTGACGGCCGGCATGCCTCCGCAAGCCGACCTGCTGTTCGAGCGCAACGAAGTGTTCGACACCAAGCCGGGGTTTAAAGGCACGGTGCTGGCCAGCTACATCGCGAATCGCAATCCTTTGCGCAGCGGATACTTGATTGGCGCGGAGAAGATCGAAGGGAAGCCGGCCGCCCTCGATGTGGTCATGGGGCAGGGGCACGTGATTCTGATCGGGTTCCGGACGCAGTGGCGGGGGCAATCGCACGGCACGTACAAACTGATGTTCAACGCGCTTTATTACAACAATTCGATGGTGCCGGCGGTGACCGCTGCGCCCGCGGAGACGCCTCGCGAGGGTGGGGGACGCGGCGAACGAGGACGCGGAGGAAACGCGCCACAGTCACCTCAGCCCCCGGTTCCAGAGAATCATTTTCATGCGGCCACGCTGCCGGATCGAGCCCCCGCCCTTACGGGTCGGGGTTATAACCCCTGGCGTGAGCCGGGGGATTTGATTGACACGAAGGTGGCCCGATGAAGTTTTTATCCTTATTAACACTAACCGCGATGCTGGGCGTCGCGCAGATACCGACCCCGGAATCGGTGTTGGGGCACAAGCCGGGCGACGATTTTTATCTCGCCACGTATGAAGACGCGCTGGGGTATTTCAAGAAGCTTGCAGCGTCCACGAAACGCGTGAAGCTGGCGCAGGTGGGCAAGACGACGCAGGGGCGCGACTGGTATATCGCTTTCATCTCGACGCCGGAGAACCTGGCGCAGCTGGATCATTATAAGGAGGTCTCGCGGCGGCTGGCGGTGGGGCGGATGAGCGACGCGGATGCGCGGAAGCTGGCGAAGGATCAGAAAGCGATCATTCATATCGACGGAGGGCTGCACGCGACCGAGGTCGCGTGCGCGCAGCACATGATTAACCTGGGCTACGAACTGGCCGCGAGCGAGGAGCCGGAGATCAAACGCATCCGCGAAGACGTGATCGCGGAGCTGTGGTTTTCGATCAATCCCGACGGCCAGACGATGGTGGCGAACTGGTATCGCCAGAATCTGGGAACGCCGTACGAAGTTTCGCAGACGCCTTTTTTGTGGCAGGAATACGTGGGTCACGACAACAATCGCGACGGCTACATGCTGAACATGCTGGAGAGCCAGGTGGTGACCAAGGCGACGCTGGACACGCAGCCGCTGGTGTTTTATACGCATCACCAATCGGCTCCATTTCCGGGGCGGATTTTCATGCCTCCGTACGCGGACCCGATGTCGAGCAACATCAATCCGCTGATGCTGCGCTGGCTGAGCGTGACCGGGATGACGATCGCGGCGTATCTGGACGAGCACGGAATGCCGGGGTCGATGCATCAGGAGGGCTCGTATGATGCGTGGTACGCGGGGTATCTGGATAACGTCGGGAATTTCCGGCATACGCTGTCGTTTTATACCGAGACGGCGCTCTATCGCTACGCGACGCCGCACTTTTATACCTTGGACGAATTTCCCGCCGCCAAACAATCGTTGAGCGCGGAAATGTTTTACGCCAGCCCCTGGAAGGGCGGCTGGTGGCGGCTGGCGGATGCATGCCGCTACATGCTGGGAGCGTCCATGGCGGTGCTTAACATGGCGGCCGAATATCGCGAGCAACTGGTTTACAACAAGTACAAAGCGGCGCGCGAAACGATCGAGCAGTACGAAAAAGATCCCCCCTACGCCTACGTCATTCCGCGCGAGCAGCACGATGCGCCGACTGCGGCGCTAATGCTGGAAAAACTGATCCTGCACGGCCTGGAAGTGAAGCAATCGGCCGATCCCGATGCGTGGGTGGTGATGATGAATCAGCCGTTCGCCGGTCTGGCGAAGGAGCTGTTCGAACCGCAAAAATATATGTCGACGCGGCGTCCTCCGGACGTGACAGGCTGGACATTGCCCTATCAGATGGGGGTCGAGGTGCACGCGATGACGTCGCCTCCGTCGGGGAAATTCAAGGATTCATTGAAACCTGTGCCGATGAAGGGCGGGTCTATTGTGGGGTATACCGCGCCGTTCACGCACGCCGAAAACGCCAGCCTGCAGGCGGTAAATGAAATTCTGGCGGCGAAGGGCGCTGTCGCCTTCGCGGGCGATGAAATTTCGGCGACGGGAATCGATAAAGGAAAACTGGATTCGATTCTGGCGGCGAATCATCTGCGGCCGGCGGCGGCGAAGGGCGAGGGCAAGCCGGTGAAGGCGGCGCGCATCGGCTTGTACCGGTCGTGGACGGCAAATATGGACGAGGGCTGGACGCGCTGGATTCTGGAACAGTACCAGTTCCCGTTCACATCCCTTTACAACGCCGATGTCATTGGCGGCCATTTGCACGAAAAATACGACGTCATCGTTCTGCCCGATTCGCAGACGAGGCAGATCATGGAGGGCTTCCGCGCGGGGACGATTCCGGAGCGCTACGCCGGAGGCATCGGCGAGGAGGGCGTCGAGGCGCTGAAGGATTTTGTGAATGAGGGAGGCACGCTGGTGGCGTTCAACAATGCGACCATGTTCGCCGTCGATCAGTTCAATCTGCCGGTGACCAACGCTCTGGCGGGCGTGAGCGCAAACGACTTTTTCTGCAACGGCTGCCTGCTTTCGATTCATTTAGAGGATCCGAAGAACACACTCGCAGCGGGAATGCTGCCCGACCCCACGGTGATGTTCGAACGAGGCCCGGCTTTCGATACCAAGCCGGAATTTAAAGGCAGTGTCCTGGCGCGGTATCCGAAGGATCGGAGTCCGCTGCTGAGCGGGGCGCTGACAGGGCCGGCAAAAATCCAGGGGAAGGCAGCGGCGTTAAACGTCGAGTACGGGAAGGGTCACGTGGTCCTGCTGGGGTTCCGGCCGCAGTGGAGGGGGCAGTCGCAGGGGACGTATAAGTTTTTTATGAACGCGTTTTATTTGCAGTGAAGCGCTCATAATCCGGAGATCTGTGAGACGTTGGGGCATTATCCTCGCCAGGTTTGGCCTTCTCGGCGCGGCGATTATGCTCCTTTACTTCGGTGCTGTGTTCCTGCTGCTCGTTCCGGGCTTCCCCGGCGAGCCCTACCTCGTGAAGGAACGATGGCTGTACGGGGTCTTGCCGTTGGCCGCCGGCGTTCTGACCATGGGCACCTCCACTTGGCTGGCTCTCGCGATACCCGGATCGCGCACTGACTTCGTCGGGGAACTGAAACGGAGTTTCCGGTACGCTGGCATCGGCGCTACGGTGGTGTTCTTGGTGCTTTATGCGATTGATTCCTTCCGAGAGCATCCCAAGCAAGTTCCGGCTTTCACCAAAACCAAGATCGGCGCCGTGCCTCTTCGAGCGGATTTCCTCAACCCCTCGCGATCATACGTGGCCGTCGAGGTTCGTTTAGGCGTGGGCAGTTGTGACGACGATCCAGTCGTGCATGTGCAAAAGGTGAATGGCGATGCGGGCTGGGTTTTAGCCATTTCCGCGCTGCCTCAGGAGAAACTCTGCTGGCGTACGGCTCGACTGAGAAACGATAAAGAGGGCACATGGGGTCAGTGGCAGGTATTAACAAGAACGGGTGCGAGCAAGCCGGAAACGGAGACATACGAGGTAACGCTTCAATGACCGTTGCCTCTCGGCATCGGAGATAAAGGGCTCAGGCCGTCATTCAGGACGGAGAGCCAGAACCTCTTTCAAATCGCGGTTCCCGTGCAGCACGGCGATTACTTGCAGCGGGTTCGTCTCCGGCCTATAAACGATGACGTAATTCGGAAATTTCGTGACGGTCCAGAATCGAACTTGCAGCGGCGTTATGTCTTGCCGTCTGACTCCGATGAGCGGATACTTCGCCAGACGGCGGCACGCGGCCACGATTTCGAACTCTACTCGGTCTGCCGCGTCGCGGTTATCTTCCGCGATGAACCACCAGATGCGATCCAGGTCCTCAACCGCCTGCGGGGAGAGCTGAAAAGCCGGGTTCATCCCGTCTGGTTAAGCCGCCGTTGCCGCAGCATCTCTATTGCGGCGTCGCCGTCGGTCAGTTCGCCACGCTCGGCCTGGGCGAAGCCTCTTTCGATGTGCGAGGCGACCGCTTCGCGCTGGTCGAGCATCCAGCCTCCCAGGTCAAGCTGCTCGCGGATAATCTCGAATGCCTGATCGACCACCTCGGCCGGGTCACGGTAGGCGCCTGACTGGACCGCCTGGTCGATGACGCGCTGCTGTTCGGGTTTGAGGTCGATCACCATGCCTAATCGTACTCCGGTTCACAATCTCGATCAAACCCGGGAACAAATTCCCCCTAATTGCCGTCCTCATTCTTTATGCGCCTCTTGGAAGACGTCCGCTTTGGCTTTCGAACTCTTTCTAAGAACCCGGGATTCACGGCGGTTGCGATTACGGCGCTGGCGCTCGGGATTGGCGTCAATGCTACCGTTTTTTCGCTTTCCAACGCTGTCCTTTTTAAGAATCTGCCGTTTGCCAATAGCGACCACGTCCTCTATATCATCTCCACCAATTCCACCAAGCCTCGGTGGTATAACGCTTTCTCTTATCCTGACTTTCTGGAATTGCGGGCGCAGTTGAAGTCGTTTGACGCGGTCGGGGCATTCACCTATTCTTCGGCCAATATCAGCGACCATACGGCTTCGCCGGAGGGGTATAACGGGGCTCGCGTTTCGGTGAATACGTTTTCGCTGATCGGGCAGAAGCCGATCGCGGGGCGCGATTTTCTACCGGCCGATGGACAGGCGGGGGCGGCGCCGGTTGCGATCCTGAGCTACAAGGTTTGGGAGAATCGCTACGGCAAGGATCTATCGGTGGTTGGGCGGACGGTGCGAATCGACGAAGAGCCGACCGTCATCATTGGCGTGATGCCCGCGCGGCTCGATTTCCCCCGCGAGACGGAAGTCTGGAAGCCGCTGGTGCTCAACGACGAGTACATGAAGCGGGAAAACCGGCGCTTCACTCTCTATGGGCACGTGGCGAATCCGTCGATCCTTAAAGCGGCGAGCACCGAGGTCAATACCGTCATGCAGCGGATCGCGGCTGCGTATCCGATCACGAACAAGAACATCGGCGGACGGGTGATCGATTACAACGACTACTTCGGCGGCGCCGGTGATGGCGAGATCAAGATCATCTTCACGGCTATGCTCGGCGCGGTCGGATTCGTGCTGCTGATCGCGTGCGCCAACGTAGCGAATCTGCAACTCGGCCGGGCCGTCAGCCGGATGCGCGAAATTTCCATTCGCGTGGCGCTGGGCGCGGGACGATGGAGAATTATCCGGCAACTTCTCGTCGAGAGCCTGATTCTTTCGGTCGCCGGAGGACTGATCGGATGGATGCTGGCGATCTGGGGAATACGGACGTTCGACAACGCGGTGATTCCGTTCGGGAAGCCGCAGGCGCTCGATTTCTCGATGGACGTGCGGGCATTGATTTATCTGGCGGTCATTACGATCGGCACGGGGCTGCTGTTCGGGCTCGCGCCGGCGATGCGGCTGTCGAGGCTGGACGTGAATACGGCTCTGAAGGACGGCGGACGGGGGTCGAGTGGCGGAGGGCGCGGGAAATATTTGTCGGGACTTCTGGTGGTGGTCGAAATGTCGTTGGCGGTGGTGCTGCTGGCCGGGGCGGGGCTGATGATTCGCAGTTTTCTCAACGCGTATCGGGGCGACATCGGCATCCGCAACGACCACATTCTGAAGATGTGGATTCAGCTGCCGAACAAGAACTATCTGAAGCCGGAACAGCAACTGGCGTTCTTCGAGCGGCTGAAAACGAAGATCGACTCGCTGCCGGGAGTCGAGGTCTCCACCGTGACCTCGAACGTGCCCCTCAGCGGATCGTGGGATTTTCCATATGAGATTGAAGGCGAGCCGCAGCCGGACGCGCGGAGGCGTCCTAACGTGGACGCGGTGATCACGACGCCGGATTATTTTCGAGTGATGGGCGACCAGATCCTGGCCGGGCGCGATTTTACCGAGGCCGACGGGCTGCCCGCCTCGCTGACGGTGCTAGTGAACCGGCAATTCGCGCAAAGCGTTCTTCACGACGAAAATCCACTGGGACGGCGGCTGCGGCTCTATAAAAAAGATGTCGCGCAGCCGTGGCTGACCGTCGTGGGGGTGGTGCCGAACATTCCTTACAATCAGTCCAGAGCGAAGCGCGACCCGACCATCTATATCCCCTATCGCCTGGAAACTACTTCCAGCATGTCGGTGGCGGCGCGGACCTCGGTGCCTCCGTCGACGCTGAAGCAGGCGTTCCGGCGCGAGGTGCAGGCCATCGACGACGGGCTGCCGGTTCTCAACATGGTTACCATGGACGAGCAACTGGAGCAGCGCAACTGGCCTTATCGCGTCTTCGGCAGCCTGTTCGCGATCTTCGCAGGCATCGCGCTGATGCTGGCCTCGGTCGGATTGTACGCGGTCATCGCGCATTCGGTCAGCCAGAGGACGCAGGAGATCGGGGTCCGTATGGCGCTGGGGGCGACCAGTTCACACGTCCTGCGGCTGGTCTTTTCGCTCGGCATGACGCAGTTGGGCGTAGGACTGGTCATTGGCCTCGCGGCCGCGGTGGGCGTGACGAAGGTGTTGAAATCGCTGCTGGTGGACGTTTCGCCGACCGATCCTTTGACCTTCGGCCTCACGGCGCTGGTGCTGACGCTGGCCGCGGCGGGAGGCTGTCTCATCCCCGCGCGACGGGCGATGCGGGTGGATCCGATTGAGGCGCTGCGCCACGAGTAATCCTTCCGGACGGGCATCGAGACGAGTCTCGACGCGGCACGCAGGAGGGTTGCCATTGCGTTCCGCAAAACGATGGGCATGAAAACACCGGCTCGCGTGGAGGGGGCGAAAAAATGGGGACAGCCCGCTCTGTCCACTGGCGTCGCGATGGGGAGCGCGGGCGCGGGGAATCTTGGCGCCTTGGGACAGAGTAGGCTGTCCCCATTTTTTCGCAGGCTCTGCTGTTTTCGAGGGTGCGCGCGCCACGCCATCATAAGAAACGTTGAAACATTTCGCGACTCCAGCGCATCACTCCGGGTTAGTGTTACTTTGTGAATCGGAGGAGCAATGAAGTTAACCGCTTTCTTGAGCTGCCTTCTTCTGACGAACATTGCCGCCCAGGAAGCGCCTAAGCTCATCATCAATGTCGTCGAAGGAGAGGGCGCGCTCAACAATATCAAGCAGCGCGTGAACCGCGAGCCCATCGTGCAGGTGGAGGACGAGAATCACAAGCCCATCGCCGGCGCGGCGGTGGTCTTTTTCCTGCCCACCACCGGGCCCGGAGGGACGTTCGCCAACGGCTCCCAGACGTTGACCGTCACCACCGATAGCCTGGGACGCGCCTCCGCCAAAGGCATCGTCCCCAATCATCAGACCGGACAAATGCAGATCCGGGTCACCGCTTCGCACAACGGCCTCACCGCCAGCGCGACCATCACACAGATGAACGTGGTGGGAGCCAACGTCGGCGGAGGATTATCGACCACGGCGAAAGTGCTGATCATCGCGGCCGTCGCCGGAGGAGCCATTGCCGGAGTGCTGGTGGCCACCCATGGCGGCGGCTCCAGTTCCAACGGGGCGACGTCCACCGCGAGCGCGATTACCATCACGCCCGGCACGCCCAGCGTAGGAGCACCCCACTAATGCGCACCCTCATTTTTTCTACCTTTCTATGCGGCGCGCTGTCGGCTCAAGTCGGCGGACCGCTGATCGGGTATGTCGCTGAGGGCGCGCACATCCGGCCGATGTATGGATTGCCCGCCGCCGGGGCCATCGGCGCGCCTCTCGACGCGGGGCGCGATTTCGCCCTCTCCGCGATTGCTCCCGCCGGGAATTTTGTTCTCGTCACGACGGCCGATACGGGCCAGGTCATGGTGTATAAGCCAGCCTCCGGGCTGACCGCCGTTTCCGGTGCGTCGGCCAGTCCCAACGCGCTTGCCATCAGCCCCGGCGGCAGTTCCGCCGCGCTGTGGTTCCCCTTAACCGGGAAACTCGAAATCGTCACCGGCCTGCCGGATTCGCCGGCGGTGCGGACCATAGACGCGTCGTTTCTGAACGCGTCTCCGTTGTCAATCGCAGTCACGGACGACGGGCAGTGGGCGGCGGGATTGTGGGCGGCCGGCGTCTACTCCTTCGGTCCTTCCAACGTGGTAATCCCTTTGCAGACCGATCCGGGCGTGGTCGCGCTCTCGTTCTTCCATAACAATCACGACCTGGCGCTGGCGACGGCCTCGCGCGCGACGGCTATTGCCGATGTGGGCGGCGCGACGCAGATGTCCGTGCTTTACGATTACTCCGCGCTGAATCTCTCGCCTCGGGCCATCGCGGTGTCGTTCGATAACCGTACGGCCGTGGTCGCGGATCGCGGCGGGACGCTGGTCAATCTGTCGACTTCGACGGTTTCGAATTGCGGATGTTCGCCCACCGGCCTCTATGGCCTGGGCGGGGCGCTGTTCCGGTTGAACGCTCCATCCCCACGCCGTGAGCTGAAACTGTTCGACGCCGCGCAAGGCTCGGTGCTGATCGTGCCTCCGGCCTTGAACACATTGGGGAACCAGGCGGGAGGCGGGCAATGAAGACCCTCGGCTCTCTTGCCGTCCTGGCTCTGCTCGCGCTCCCCATGGCGCACGCGCAGACCATCACCACCAGCTCACCTCTGCCAACCGGGACCGTCAATGTGCCCTACTCGACCACGTTGAGTTGCACCAATTGCTCGAAAGGCAACTGGGGCGCCAGCGGATTGCCGGCGAATCTGACCATCAATTCGAGCACCGGGACGATTTCCGGCACTCCCATCACGGCCGGGACCTATAGCAACGTGGTGGTGACGCTTCAGGTAATCGGCGCTGGGCTGGTAACCAAGCCTTTCTCCATCACCATCGATCCGGCGCTGACCATCACCAGCACCTCGTTTCCTAACGGCACGCAGGGAACCGCTTATCCCTCCCAAACGCTATCCGCCACCGGAGGTCAGGGCCCGTACACCTGGCAAATCGGCGGGAGTGGCTTGCCCAACGGGCTGGGACTATCGGTCAACGGCACAACCACGTCTATCGCCGGCACGCCAACCGTCGCGAATACTTTTGCCTTCACCCTGATCGTCATCGACAGTCTCCAGAACACCACCGCCGTCCAAACATCGATCACCATTAACGCGCCTGCCGTACCCAGCATCACCACAACTTCGCCTCTGCCCAGCGGCACTGTCAATACCCAGTACGCCGCCCAGTTGAGCTGCACCAATTGCGCCAACGGAACATGGGGCGCCTCCGGATTGCCGGCGAATCTGACCATCAATTCGAGCAGCGGAGCCATTTTGGGCACTCCCACCACGGCCGGAACTTATAGCGCGACGGTCACGCTCCAGGTGATTGGGACGGCGCAAATCTCGAAGGTTTTCTCCATCACCATCAACGCTTCCGGGCTGACGATCTTATCCACAGCGTTCCCCGCCGGCACGGTGAACATCCAGTATCCGACCCAGACTTTATCGGCCACCGGCGGCGCGGCTCCTTACAGCTGGTCCGTGTCCACCGGCCTGCCTCCCGGGCTGGGCATCAGCGGCGCGACCATTCTGGGCACGCCCACCACGGCCGGAACGTATGCTTTCGTGCTGACGGTGGTCGACAGCCATACCAACACCGCCAGCGCCCAAGTGTCGATCACCATTAACCCCGGCACCGGCGGAGCGGCCATCAACACCAACTCGCTGCCCAACGGGACGGTAAACGTGTCCTACTCGGGGCAGCTGGTTTGCACCAACTGTCAGGGTTACACCTGGTCCATCTCCAGCGGAACGCTGCCCGCCGGCCTTCAACTTAACGGTGGGACCGGAATCATCAGCGGCACGCCCACCGCGGTGGGAATTTCCAGTTTTCAGGTGTCCCTGGCGGCGTTCAGCCAGACGAATTATATCCCGCCGCTGACCGCAATCCTGTCCATCACCATCAACGCCGGCGGACTCGCGATTACCACCGCGTCTCTGCCGGTCGGGTCTCTGAGCGCGCCCTACTCGGCCACGCTCACCGGCAGTGGAGGCACGCCCCCCTACACGTGGTCCTTGACCAGCACCGCCAACGACGGACTCACCATCGGCGCGGCCACAGGAGTCATCTCCGGCACGCCCGCCGCCACCGGCCAGTACACGCTCAGCGTGCTGCTCACCGACAGCCAGGGGCTGACGGCGTCACGAATTTTCACCATCACCATCTCGGCGGCTCTCAGTATTCTCACCACCTCGCTTCCGCCAGGATCGGTCAACGTGGTCTATCCCACCCAGACGCTTTCGGCCGGCGGAGGGCAGCCTCCGTATCGCTGGATCGTCGTGACGACGGGCCCGGGCAACCTGCCTCCAGGCCTGACGCTGGATGGAGTTTTCGGGAGAATTTCGGGCACGCCCACCGCTTCGGGCGTGTTTTCATTCCAACTGATGGTGACCGATAACAACTCCAATACGGCGACCGGGACGCTTACGATCACCGTCGGCGGAAATATCGTCATCACGCCGGCGACTCTGCCCAACGCGGCGGTCAACACCGCGTATTCGCAGACCTTGACCGCCAGTGGAGGCACAGCTCCCTACAACTGGGCCGTCACCGCCGGAAGCCTGCCGGTGGGCCTGACGCTGGGCGCGGCATCCGGAGTGATTAGCGGCACACCGACGCTGCCCGGCTCGGCGACGTTCACCGTGACCGCCACCGATTCCAACAAGATCACCGGACAAGCGGCCTATACGCTGACCGTCAGCGGGCCGGTGACGATTGTGACCACTTCCCTGCCCGATGGGACCATCGGCACGGCTTATTCGCAGACGCTGGCCGCCACTGGCGGCACGACGCCGTACACCTGGGCGGTCACCACCGGGACTTTGCCGGCGGGCCTGACGCTGGCCGCAGCGACCGGCGTTATCAGCGGAACGCCCACTACCGCCGCGACCGCGTCGTTCACCGTCACGGTCACCGACGCCGGCGGGGTCACGGCGAAGCAGCCTCTTTCGATCGCCACGGGGACTGCGCTCACCGTCACGCCCACCAGCTTGCCGGCAGCCACCGTTGGCACCGCGTTCACGCAGAAATTCACCGCGGCCGGAGGGAAAGCACCGTACACGTTCTCATTGACAGGCACCCTCCCGACCGGATTTACATTCACCGCCTCGACCGCGACCATCGCCGGAACCGCCCCGGCTGCGGAGAGTGGAACGTTCACCCTCACGGCAACCGACGCGTCGGGCCGAGTGGTCAACCTAGCGCTGACGCTAACTGCAACGGTCGCGCCGTTGACCGTTACGCCGACCACTCTGCCCACGGCGACCGTCGGCGTGGCGTATTCGCAGGTGCTGACCGCGTCCGGAGGCATCGCGCCCTATACCTTCGCGCTGACGCTGGGCACTCTGCCCTCGGGATTCACGTTCAACGCGGCCACGCACACCATTTCCGGGACCGCGACCTCGGCCGTGACCGGCAATTTCACCATCACGGTGACGGATTCGGCCGGGACCACGGTCAATGACGGGCTGACGCTCATCGCCAATAATGCCACCGCGCCCACCGTGACGGTCACGTTGACGGGGCCAACCAGCGCGGGATTCGAGCAGCAGATTCCGGTCTCGATCGTGATCGGCGCACCGTATCCGGTGGCCATCGCCGGGTCCGTGACGCTGACCTTCGCTCCCTCCGTCACGCCGGCCACGGGCGTCGACGACTCGATGATCCAGTTCTCGTCCGGCAGCCGCACCATCAACTTCACCATCCCTGCCGGCAGCACCGCGCCCACGCTCAGCGGCGCCAGCAGCATCACCGTGCTGACCGGAACCACCGCCGGTACCATCACGTTAACTACGGACCTGACGGCCGGCGGAATCGATCTGGGCAAGACGACCAAGACGATCGTCAACAACTCCGGCGTGCCCTTCATCAGCAGCGTGAGCTTCCAGCAAACTCCCGGAGGTATCACGGTCACGGTGGTTGGATTCTCGTCGACCAGGGACATGGTCAGCGGGCTGTTCCACTTCGCGCCGGCACAAAACATCACATTCACCTCGGGTGATATCACGGTCCCGCTGGCAACGCCGTTTTCGACGTGGTGGTCGAACACCACGCAATCGAATCCCTACGGCACGCAGTTCACGCTGACGGCGCCGTTCTCACTCAGCACGCAATCGACGGCGGTGGTGTCGGTGACGGTGACGCTGACCAATTCCAAAGGCGCGTCGAATCCGGTGACGCTGGCGCAGTGAGATTTTCCGTCTGTCCGCATGCTTACGCATGGCGGTTCCATGGGCTGAACCGCGACCGTCAGGGAGCGGACAGGCACGGCACAGAAAAAAAGCTCAGCGTGTTGTCGCCCTGCTTGACCACGCGCGTTCGCTTTAGTACCCCGTAGCTGTCCTTGATCGGAAAGCGCGACGAGTGCTGGGCAATCACCAACTCCGGCGGCTCATCGGCCAGCGCCAGCAGAGCTTTTTCGTACTCCTGCTCCAGCGGATAAGGCGGATCGAGAAACGCGATGCCGGCCCGTTCCAGCTTCGGGATCACGCTGGCCGCGCGCCCATGCCACACGTGCCCCTGCTGCTCCAGCCTCAGCGATTTTAGATTCGCCCGAATCACTTCGACGGCCGCCAGGCTGTTCTCGACAAAAATCGCGCGCTCCGCCCCGCGGCTCAACGCTTCGATCCCGACGGCTCCGGTACCTGCGTAGAGGTCCAGAAAAATCGCGCCATTGATACGCGGCGCCAGGATGCTGAACAGCGATTCCCGCATTCGGTCCGGCGTCGGGCGCACGTCGTTTCCGGGAAGACTTTTCAAAACCCGGCTGCGGAATTCACCACCTATGACACGCATAATTTATCCCACCAGAACCAGACCGTACCGACGCTGCCAGTGGTCGCGGATGAATTGGACGCCCCGGCGCAGCTCGTCCTCGGACGGCGGATGCGACACGAACGACGCTGCTTCGTTGCGGGCGATTTCTAAGATGTCGGCGTCGCGCAGGATGTTGCCGATCTGAAACGCGGGCAAACCGGACTGACGCGTGCCGAAGAACTCGCCTGGGCCGCGCAGTTTCATATCCATCTCGGCGATGTAAAACCCGTCGTTGGAATCGACCAGCGTGCGAATCCGCTCGCGGCCCGCCTCGCTCATCTTGCCGGTGACCAGGATGCAGTAGCTCTGTTCCGCGCCACGGCCGACGCGGCCGCGCAACTGGTGAAGCTGCGCGAGACCGAAACGTTCGGCCTGTTCGACGACCATGACCGTGGCGTTGGGAACGTCGACGCCGACTTCGATCACCGTGGTCGAGACCAGGATCTGCGTTTCCCCGCGCTGGAATTTTTCCATGGCCGCTTCCTTGACGTCGGCCTTCAGCTTGCCGTGCAACAGGCCGACGCTTGCGGTCGGAAAGACGACGGTCGAGAGCTGCTCATGCATCTTCTGCGCGGCTTTGATGGCCTGCGTTTCGGATTCCTCGATCACCGGATAAACGACGTACGCCTGGCGGCCCAGCTCGATTTGTTTTTTCAGGAAAGAATAAACCTGCTCGACCTTGGCATCGTCGACTTGTTTCGTCAGAATCGGTTTCCTGCCGGGAGGCATCTCGTCGATGACGCTGACGTCCAGGTCGCCGTAAATGGTCAAGGCCAAGGTGCGGGGAATCGGCGTCGCGGTCATGACCAGAACGTCGGGGTGCTCGCCCTTTTCCATCAGTTTCTGGCGCTGCTCGACGCCAAAGCGGTGCTGCTCGTCGACGATCGCGAGGCCGAGTTTCTTAAATTCGACGCCCGCTTCGAGCAGCGCGTGCGTGCCGCAGATCACGTGCGCCAGGCCCGACGCGGCCAGCTTTCGCAATCCTGCTTTTTCTTTTTGCGTATTCGATCCGGTCACCAGAATCGTCACGTAGCCCAGCTTCTGGAACAGTTTTTTGAAATAGAAAAAGTGCTGCGTGGCGAGGATTTCCGTCGGCGCCAGGACGGCGGCCTGAAAACCGTTTTCAATGGCGATGATGGCCGCTTCGGCCGCGACCAGCGTTTTACCGCTGCCGACGTCGCCTTGCAGCAGCCGGTACATCGGGCGAGGGGCGGCCATGTCATCGGCGATTTCCTTCAACACCCGCTTTTGCGCGCCGGTGGGCTTGAAGGGAAGCATTTCCAGGATTTTCGTGCGCACGCGATCGGTGAGCGAGAAGCCGATGCCGGGGTCGAGGCGCGCTCTTGCTCGTTTTAGCTCCAGCCCGCATTCGAGCCAAAAAAATTCTTCAAAGATAAGACGAAACTGCGCGGGCGAGCGGAAGGCGTTCAGCAGCCGCAAATCGGAATCGGGCGGAGGGAAATGAAGGTCTTTTATGGCCGCCCATAAATCGGGCAGCTTCAGTTGATTTGTGATTCGCCGCGGCAGTGGATCCGGGATTGGTTCGATGCTTTTGAGGATGCGGTCGACCAGAGTCCGAAACATGCGCGTCGAGACTTTGCCAACAGCGGTGTAAATCGGGACGATGCGGCCGGTGTGGAGGCCGTCGTCGTCATCGGATAGAATTTCAAACTCCGGATGCATGATCGACAGGTTGCCGGAATAATTGTCGAACTCGATTTTTCCGAACAGCGCGATTTTTTGCCCAGGCGCGAGGACGTCATTCAAGTAGGCGCCATGGAACCATTTCGCGGAGAGAACGCCGCGCGAGGCGTCGGTGAAGGTGGCTTGAAACAGGCCCAAATTGCGGCGCTGGAAGCCGGAGACCTTGGTGGAGCGGATCTCGGCCAGCACGGTGGCCATTTCCCCGGGGGCGAGGTCGCGGATGGTTTTCACGTTGCTGCGGTCTTCGTAGCGGAAAGGCGCGTACACCAGCAGGTCCTCGACAACCTTGAGGCCTTTCGCTTCGAGCATCGCCGCGCGCGCGGGGCCGACGCCCTTCACGTACATCAGTGGGGTAAGAAGATCCAACCAGTAGTGTACAATGCCGGTCATGTTATTCCCCCTTCTTTTATTGGCGGCCGATTTGAGGCTGGGCATCATTGGAACGGATACGTCGCACGCGGGGGCGTTTGCCGCGCTGTTGAATAGCGGAAAGGTGCCGGGCGCGAAGATCGTCGCGGCATACAAGGGAGGCAGCGCGGACGTAGAGTCCAGCCGGACGCGGGTCGACAAATTTTCCGAGGAGTTGAAGACGAAATACGGCGTTGAATTTGTAAACGACATCCCAACTTTGGCAAAAAAGGTCGATGCGATTCTGTTGTTGAGCATCGACGGGCGAGTGCATTTAGCGCAATTTAAACAAGTGCTGGCGGCGAAGAAGCCGGTCTTTATTGATAAACCGCTGGCATCGACGTTCGATGATGCGCGGGAGATCGCGCGGCTGGCGAAAGAGGCCAATGTCCCGTGGTTCAGCGCGTCCAGCTTGCGGTATTCGGAGATTGTCTCTTCAGTGGAGGGGCCTGGAATATTGGGCGCGATGACCTGGGGGCCAGGGCCGTTCGAGGAGCATCATCAACTGGAGTTGTCCTGGTACGCGGTTCATCCCATAGAAATTCTGTTCACGCTGATGGGGCCGGGATGTGAGGAAGTAACGCGCGTTTCGGGCGCGGATGCGGATGAAATTACATGCAAATGGAAAGACGGGAGAATCGGCACGGTGCGCGCGCTGCGGCCTTATGGGACTTATGGAGCGGTGGTGTTTCGCAAGGACGGGGTCGCGGTGAGCCCGTCGAAGCCTCATACGGACTACGAGGGATTGGTGCGGGAGATCGTGAAATTTTTCGAGACGGGAAAAGTTCCGGTGGCGAACTCGGACACGCTGGAGATGTTCGCGTTCATGGACGCGGCGCAGAGGAGCAAGGAGGCGGCGGGAAAGCCGGTGCGGGTTCGATGAGGACTCGTGGCGGGACGATGGTGGTAGAATTTTTGAAGCCATTTTCGGAGAATTACGGCTAAGATTTTTCAGACCACTTAGGAGGAACAAGGCATGAGTGAACTTAATACGATCCAGGCCGGCAGCTTTCGAGCCGTCGTCCTTTTACCGCTGTTAATTGGAGCCGCATCCATTTGCGGTGCGTCGCCGATAACCTACTCCGTCAATCAAACGGTCGGCGCCGGGAGCGTGAGCGGTTTTATTGAAACGGACGGTACGATTGGGACCCTCACCACGGCTAATATTCTCAATTGGAATCTGTGTTGAATGACGGAAGCGCACCCGCCTTTAGCCTCCTCGGCCCCTTGAGCGGCTCGAACTCGGTCGACGAGGTTGCCGGTTCCGATTTGGTGGCCACGGCGACCCAACTTTCCTTCAGTTTTGGTGGCGCCGACGGAGGCTTCGCCCTGTTTCAGTCCCCCGCATTGTTCACGGGTTCCGATTTTTGGTGCTTAGTCAGCGCGGAAACTTCTTCATCATTCTGCCCCCCTCCCCCTGGAGAGACAGTCAATGTCAGCCCCGACTCCAACCGTTCCAATGGCCTTTCGGGTACGGGAATCGTCGCGACCGCTTCCAGCGTTCCGGAGCCTTCGTATCTTCCTTTCGTGGGGCTCGCAGTCACGCTACTCTGCCTGCGTAAGGCGGCCCACTAGTGGACTGTAACAGGTGATTCGGTAGTAATTCTTCGAGTTGGATCAAAGTACTTCCACTTCACGGGCTTGGGCGTCTTGTTGTAGTGGCGGATGTAGCGCGGGAGTTTTCTTTTGAGATCGGAGACCGAAGTAAATACGCCACGAGCGATCACGTCGCGTTCAATCTATCGATCCGTTACTTTGTAACGCACGCGCCCCGCGTAGCGCGCAAACAATCCGGCCAGTCGTTCCGCGACAAATCGCTTGCTCCAGCGGGCAATGTAGCTGTCGCCGCAGTCGAGCTTGACGCGAATGTCACTCCAAGTCAGT
>Ga0182030_10009642_pt1 | contig 19751 bp, 14 predicted proteins | sample 812S3MmetaG_FD_121299 | JGI IMG/M metagenome (GOLD analysis project Ga0182030, IMG submission 121299) | Permafrost microbial communities from Stordalen Mire, Sweden - 812S3M metaG (Illumina Assembly) | ecosystem: Environmental > Terrestrial > Soil > Wetlands > Permafrost | place: Sweden... | reverse complement strand
CCGTTCGTCAAATGGGCGAAGCGGGTGCGGCGGGTGCGCGACCTCGGCCCGGCGATCGCCGAAGCGTTGGCGATCGCGCGCGAGGGCGTGCCCGGCCCGGTCTTCGTCGAATGCCCGGTCGACCTGCTCTACGACGAGAAGACCATTCGCCAATGGTATGGCGACGCGGCGGGCAAAGGGACTTCGATCGCCGACCGTCTGATGCGCCTCTATCTCGAGCGCCACGCCGCCCGCCTGTTCGCCGGCCTGACGCAGGCGCCGCCGCCCGCCCCGCGCGCGACTGTCGCGCCGGCCGCGACAGGGGCGCAGCTCGAGGCGGCGGCGACGCGCCTCGCCGCCGCCGAGCGGCCGTTGGTCGTCGTCGGCAGCCAGGCGCTGGTCGGCGCCGAAGACCCGTCGCGGCTCGCCGAGGCGCTGACCCGGCTCGGCGCGCCGGTCTATCTCTCCGGCATGGCGCGCGGCCTGCTCGGCCGCAGCCATCCGTTGCAACGGCTGCACCAGCGGCGCCAGGCGCTGCGCGAAGCCGATTGCGTGCTGCTAGCCGGCGCGCCGTGCGACTTCCGCCTCGACTACGGCCGCCATGTGCGCCGCTCGGCCGATCTGATCGCCGCCAACCGCAGCGCGCGCGAGGCGCGGCTCAACCGCCGCCCGGACGTCGCGGCGATCGGCGACGCCGGCGATTTTCTCGTTCGCCTCGCCGCGCGCGTTCAAGGCCTCGCCGAGCGACGCGCCGACTGGCTCGCGACGCTGCGCGCGCGCGACGAAGCGCGCGAGCGCGAGATTGCCGCGCGGGCGAATGCGGCCGGCGAATTCGTCAATCCGATCGCGCTGTTGCGCGCGATCGACGCAGTGGCGGCCGACGACGCGACTTTCGTCGCCGACGGCGGCGATTTCGTCGCCACCGCCTCCTACGCGCTGCGGCCGCGGCGTCCGCGCGGCTGGCTCGACCCGGGCGTGTTCGGCACGCTGGGCGTCGGCGCCGGCTTCGCCCTTGCCGCCGCGCTGGAGCGGCCGGGCGCAGAAACCTGGATCCTGTTCGGGGACGGCGCCTGCGGCTGGAGCCTGACCGAATTCGACACCTTCGCCCGGCACGGAATTCCGGTCATCGCGGTGGTCGGCAACGACGCCGGCTGGACCCAGATCGCGCGCGAACAGGTGAAAATGCTCGGCGACGACGTCGGCGTGACGCTCGCCCGCGCCGCCTATCACGAGGTCGCCACGGCGTTCGGGGCCGAGGGAATCCTGGTCAAGCGCGACGCCGAGATCGCCGACGGGCTCGCCCGCGCCCGCGCCGCCGCGCGCGCCGGCCGGCCGGCGCTGGTCAACGTGTGGCTCGACCGCAGCGATTTCCGTGACGGCTCGATCTCGATGTGAGCGGTCGGCGGCGCGCCGCGACATGATTCGGTCACGATTGGGGCGCGAGAATTGCTTCAGGTTTCGTCGCGGCGCGGGGGCCCCGCCGACGATGTCGCGCGGCGTCGGTCAGCGCAGCGGAGATGAGCGTGTCGCACCCTGAACCGTCCCCTTCCCGCCGCCGCCCCTACAGCGTGGCCGAGATTTTCGCCGACGGCGTCGTCCATACGGCGGCGCTGGTCGCCGGCGCGGCGGGTTTCACGCTGCTGTTCGCCCTCGCGCCGGTGAGCGGAGGGGCGCCGGAATATGCGGCGCTGATCGTCTACGCCGTCTGCTTCTTCCTCATGTTCGGCTTTTCCTTCGCCTACAACATGGTCCCGGATTCGCCGGTCAAGCGATGGCTGAGGCGCTGCGACCATTCCGGCATTTATCTGATGATCGCCGGCACCTACACCGCGCTGATGGCGCTCGTTCAGGCCCGATGGTGGACCGTGGCGCTGGTCGTGTTCGTCTGGTGCGGCGCCGCCGTCGGCGTCGCCTCCAAGCTGTTCATGCCGACCCGGCTCGACCGAGGCGCGGTCGGCTTCTATCTCGCGCTGAGCTGGTCGGCGATCGTCGCGATCAAGCCGCTCGCCGCAACGCTGCCGGCGACGGCATTGGCGCTGATCGTCGCCGGCGGCCTGATCTATTCGGCCGGAGTGCCGTTCTACGTCTGGCGCAGCCTGAAATTCCAGAATGCGATCTGGCATGCCTGCGTCGCCCTCGGCGCCGCCCTCCAGTTCGGCGGAGTCGTCGCCGCAATCGGCGCGTCATCTTGACGCCGCAGTCGCGTGGCGTCTTGATGGCCGCCATGAATCGCTTCGCATCCCTCTTGGTCTTCTCGGTTTTTGCCGCCGCCTCGCCGGCCGGGGCGGCCGACCTGCCGAGCCAGGCGCAGGGCGCCCCGCCGCTGTTCGCCGCCGATCCGGCGACCCAGACCCCGACCCCCGACTGGTCGGGTTTCTACATCGGCGCCGGGGCCGACGCCGTCGCTTTCAAAGGCGCCAAAGCCCAATTCGGCGGCGATGTGTTCGGCGGTTACGATCATCGCTTCGACAACAACGTCATTCTCGGGGTGCGCTTCTCGACCGGCTACAGCCCGTGGATCTTCGCCAACGGTCCCTACAGGGGCTTCAGCTTCGGCGAGGCCGACATGAAGCTCGGCTATGCGATGGGGCGGCTGACGCCCTATGTCGTCGTCGGCGCGGCGCTGGCGCGGCCAAGCTACGGGGCCGATTTCGGCGACCTCAGCCAATCGGTCAACAGTCTGTTCTCTGGGCCGGGCGCCGTGCAGGCGGTGGGGACCGCGGGCGTCGGCGTCGACTACGCGCTGACCAATAACATCACGGTCGGCGTCGAGGCGCGGGTGAATAACGGCGGCCCGTTCGGCGGGTTCGACCCGTTGCATTGAGCCGCCGACGTCCCGTCTTGCCTCGGTCGGTGGAGCGGGTTACGTGGTGGCGTCTGTTTCGAACGCCAGAGTCTCATGCTGCATCTCAGTCGCCGGACGTTGCTGGTCGGCCTCGCCACCGTATCGAGCGCACGGGTGCTCGCTCCCGCCTTCGCGCAGCAACAGTCGCAGGTCTTCGGCTATGGCGACGTCGTCAAGCGTGCGCATGACCTCGCCGCCGCGCCATTCGACGCGACCGTCCCGCCGCTGCCCGACGCCATCGCCGATCTGGACTACGACGCCTGGCGCGACATCCGCTTCAAGTCGGACAAACTGCTGCTCGGCCAGCCGGGCGCGAGCTTTCGCCTCGAGCTGTTCCACCTCGGCCATCTCTATCGCCGGCCGGTGGTGGTCAACGTGCTGCGCGACGGCATTCCGGCGCCGATCCCCTACACCGCCGGCCTGTTCGACTGGGGCCGCAACAAGCCGCCCGCCAACTTGCCGATCAATCTCGGCTTCGCCGGCTTCCGCCTCCACTATCCGCTCAACGCGCCCCATGTCATGGACGAGGTCATCGCCTTCCTCGGCGCGAGCTACTTCCGCTTCCTCGGCCGCGGCCAGCGCTACGGCCTTTCGGCGCGCGGACTCGGCATCGGCGCGGGCGCGCACGCCGACGAGGAATTCCCGTTCTTCCGCGAGTTCTGGATCGAGACGCCCGACCCGACCGCCGACCGCATCGTCGTCCACGCGCTGCTCGACAGCGAGTCGGTCACCGGCGCGTTTCGCTTCGAGATCGTGCCGGGGCTCGAGACGAGCGTCGACGTCTCGGTCACGCTGTTTGCGCGCAAGGCGATCTCGTCGCTCAACATGGCGCCGCTGTCGTCGATGTTCCTGCGCGGCAAGAACGACCATCGCGTCGACGACGACTACCGCGAGGAGCTGCATGATTCCGACGGCCTGCTCATCCACACCGGCGCCGGCGAATGGATCTGGCGGCCGCTGAGCAATCCAGCCACGCCGGCCGTCTCGACGTTCGTCGACGACAACGTGCGCGGCTTCGGGCTCCTGCAGCGCGACCGCACCTTCGACCATTACCAGGACCTCGATCTCGCCTATCAGTTGCGGCCGACCTACTGGATCGAGCCGCACGAGGGCTGGAACGAGGGCGGCGTCGAGCTCCTGGAACTGCCGACCGACAACGAAAGCAACGACAACATCGTCGCCGCGTGGGCGCCCAAAGAGGCTCTGGACGCTGGCCATTCGACCGCTTACGGCTACCGCATCACCGCCCTGTTCAACGATTCGCGCCTGACGCCGGGGGCGCGCGCGATCAGCACCTTCCGCGCCGAGCCGAAGGCGCTCGGCGCCGCCGAGCCCCTGCCGCCGGGCTCGACGCGCTTCCTCATCGATTTCAGCGGCGGCGACCTCGGCTATTACATCAGCGATCCGACGCTGGTGCAGGTGGTGGCGACGACCTCGGCGGGACGGGTGCTGCGCACCTTCCTCGCGCCCAACACCCACGTCAACGGCTTCCGCGCCGGCGTCGACGTCGCGGTCGACCCCGGCCAGAGCTGCGACGTGCGCGTCTTCCTGCGCGCCGCCAACAAGGCCTTGACCGAGACCTGGACCTTCCCCTGGCGGGCGTGAGGGCGGCGCGTCTCGGCGGCTTATCGGCCGCGGCCATCTCAAGACATTGACGACGAGGCTTTACGCGCCGGAAACGCTATGCGGCGAAGTCGCGCCGCAGGCGGCGCGCAGAAATAATTTGTCAAATGCCGCATGGTAATCCGCTGCCTGGGCCGTGACGGCCCGGCATGAGCGACGCGACGTCAGCCGCGCGGCGCACGCCGAAACGAAGCGCAAACTTTCAAGTCGTCGGAACCTGGGCCCACGCGCGCGCGGTCGGCGAGGCTGCGTGACGGCTCACCTTGCCGACCCTCGAACGATCGCGATCGAGAGGCAGGCCATGTTCGTCCACGCACAGCGTTTTGACGCAGCGCCGTTGCGCCCGGTCAATGCCGATATTCCAAGCCGCGATTACTTCGACGCTCGCGCGCCGCGCGTCCAACGCGCGCGGCCGGTTGCGCGGCGGATTTGTGCGCCCGGCGCGCAGAAGCCGACTTGTATCTGGGAGTTTGACGAGATCGGCGGGGCGAAACTCGCCGTTCGCCGAATTGGCTGTGCGCTGCGTAAGCGCCCCCAGCCGGCGATCGCAGTTTGCTTTGGAGGCAGAGAATGAACGCTTCGGCCTACGCCTCGAATCCATCGGCGGCGGCAGCGCTTCGCGATCCGTTTGCGACGCTGATGGCGCGCCTCGCCCGACTGGCGATCAAGCTCGGCGGCCCCTGGCTGGCTTCGCCCGAGGCGTTCGCGCAGGCGAGCGCAGCAGCGTATGACGCCGCCATGAAATTCGTCGTCACGCAGGACGCCCAGGAAAGCGGCGCCGACGTCGACGAACCGTCCATGGCCGAGCTTCTCGCCCGGCTTGCGGCGCTGGGCGAGAACATTCGCCGCGCGCGGCAGCGTTACGGCATGGACGGGCGCAAGTCCGCCAGCAGCGGCGACGGAAAATCTCGCGACGACGACGGCGAAGCCTGACGCGGCCGAGCCGGCCGTCTCGACGCCCGGATTTACGACCGATCAAAGCGCCGGCGCCGAGACAGTCGTAGGAGGTTGCCGCCCCGCCCGCCGCGACAACTGACCGCTCGCGTCGGCGGCGGCGGGCGATTAAGAACCTCTGATCGCCCAAGACCCTGCGAGCGCAGCAGGATGGCCGGCCGCGAACGGGCCGCCGCTGCGCGACGAGGGCGGAAAGGGATCGTGACCATGAGTTCGAGAACGCGCCAACGGATTTTCTATCTGGTGCCGGTGTCCGCCGAAGCCGGATTGACGTCGCTGGCGCTGAGCCTCGTCCGCGCCCTGCAACTCGCCGGCGTGCGCGTCGGCTTCATCAAGCCGATCTCGCAGCCGGAATTTGTCGCCGGTGAGCAGGACCAATCGGTTCATTTCGCCCGCGTGCTCTGCAGCGCCGAGACGCCCGATCCGATCCCGTTCGACCACGCGGCGGAAATGGTGCGGACGGGCCAGCTTCCCAGCCTGATGGAGGAAGTCGTCGCCCGCGTCGAGAATGCGCGCGACAAATGCGACGCCTTCGTCGTCGAAGGCCTGATTCCCGACGCCGACATCCAGATCGCCACGCGACTCAATATCGGCATGATCCAGTCGCTCTCCGCCGACATCATTCCGGTGCTCGCCGGTCAGGGACGCGGCGCCGAAGACCTGACGGCGAAAGTGGCGACGGCGATCGAACAATATGGCGACGACGGGCGTCGGTCGGTCGCCGGCGTGATGATCAATTTCTGCGACACCGCCGCGGCGAAAGAGATCGCCAAGGCCGGAACGGTCGCCATCGGCGCGGCGGCGAAGGCGGCGCCGATCCTCGCTTCGATCCCGACCGTCCCCGGCCTGTCCGCGCCGCGGGTGATCGACGTCGCCCGGGAGCTCGGCTTCGAGATCTTCAATCGCGGCGACATCGAAACGGCGCGCGTGCGGAAACTGCTCGTCGCCGCCCGCTCCTGCGACAAGCTGCTCAACCACCTGAGCTCCGGGACGCTGGTGATCACCGCCGCCGATCGATCCGACGCGATCCTCGCCTCGGCGCTGGTCGCCCAGCGCGGCATGCCGCTTGCCGGATTCGTGCTGACCTGCGGCGGACGGCCTGCCCCGGAGGTCAGCGCGATCCTTGCCAGTCCGCCGCTGAACCGTCTGCCTGTCCTGTTGACCAACGACGACACTTACATCACCGCGACCCGGCTTTCCGGCCTGTCGAAACACATCAGCGAAGACGATCTGGACGGGATGGAGAGCGTCATCGCCTTCATGGCCGACAAGATCGACGTGGCGCCGCTCGTCCGGCGCATCGACCTGCCCGGCGATGCGCTGATGCCGCCGCCGGTCTTCCGCCATCGCCTGGTCGCGACGGCGCGGATCGTTCCGCAGCGCATCGTCCTGCCGGAAGGCGACGAGCCGCGCACCGTGCGAGCGGCGGCGATCTGCGCGGAAAAGGGCATCGCCCGCTGCGTGCTGCTCGGATCGCCCGACAAGATCAACGCGGTCGCAGCCGCTCATGGCGTCGAACTGCCGCCCGGCGTCGAAATCGTCAATCCGGACACGATCCGCCACGCCTACGTCGCGCCGATGGTCGAGATTCGCAAGCACAAGGGCCTGACGCCGCTGCAGGCCGAGGTCGGCCTCGAGGACACGGTAACCCTCGGCACGATGATGCTGGCGCAGGGCGACGTCGACGGCCTGGTGTCGGGCGCGGTGCACACGACCGCCAGCACCGTCCGGCCCGCACTGCAACTGATCAAGACGGCGCCCGGCGACAGCATCGTGTCGAGCGTCTTCTTCATGCTGATGCCCGACCAGGTGCTGGTCTACGGCGATTGCGCGATCAATCCCGATCCGAAGGCCGAGGAGCTCGCCGAGATCGCCATCCAGTCGGCCGACTCGGCGAAGGCGTTCGGCATCGAGCCGCGCATCGCGATGATCTCCTATTCGACCGGCGCCTCGGGCACGGGCGAGGACGTCGACAAGGTGCGTCAGGCGACCGCCCTGGTGAAGGCGCGCCGTCCCGATCTCGTCATCGACGGACCGATCCAGTACGACGCCGCCACGGTGGAGAGCGTCGGCAGGCAGAAGGCGCCCGGCAGCCCGGTGGCGGGCCGCGCCAATGTCTTCGTCTTCCCCGACCTCAATACCGGCAACACGACCTACAAGGCGGTGCAGCGCTCGGCCAATGTCGTCTCGGTCGGCCCGATGCTGCAGGGGCTGCGCAAGCCGGTCAACGACCTGTCGCGCGGCGCGCTGGTCGACGACATCGTCTATACGATCGCGCTGACCGCGATCCAGGCGCAAGCCGCCAAGCGCAAGGCGAAGACGAAGGAGCCCGCCGAGGCGGCGGAATAAGGGGGGAGCGAGCGGGCGGGGTCAGTCCCGACCCCTACCCCCTGAGAGCCTGGTCCAAGTCCCGCCACAGGTCCTCGACGTCCTCGACCCCCGCCGACAGTCTGAGCAGGTCGGGCGGGCACGGCGATTCCGGCCCCTCGTAGGAGGCGCGGTGCTCGATCAGCGACTCGACGCCGCCGAGCGAGGTCGCGCGCTTCCACAAGCTCACCCTCGCCGCGGCGCCGATCGCGCCGTCGCGGCCTCCGCGCACTCGGATCGACAGCATGCCGCCGAAGCCGCCCTGCATCTGCCGCCGGGCTACCTCGTGGCCCGGATGATGCGGCAGGCCAGGATAAAGGACTTCGAGCACGGAGGCGTGGTTGGCGAGCCGCTGCGCCAGCTCGAACGCATTGGCCGCACAGGCGCGCACGCGCAGATCGACCGTGCGCAGCCCGCGGATCAGCAGGAACGCCTCGAACGGCCCGAGGATGAGGCCGTGCAGCTTGCGGATCTCGGCCGCGCGCGCAGCGAGCCCATCGGCGCGCGCAAAGCCAAGCGCACCGGCGATGACGTCGGAATGGCCGTTGAGATATTTGGTCGCCGAATGCATGACGACGGCGGCGCCGAGCGCCAGCGGGCGGGTGAATACCGGCGTGGCGCAGGTCGAATCGACCGCCAGCGCCGCGCCCGCCTGATGGGCGATCTCCGCCGCCGCGGCGATGTCGGTGACGCTCCACAGCGGATTGCTCGGCGTCTCCAGCCAGACCAGCCGCGTCGGCCTCGCGGCGACGGCGCCCTTCAGCGCCTCGAGGTCCTCGGGATCGGCGAAGGCGACTTCGAGGCCGAGCTTCGGCGCCTCGGCCTTCAGCCAGTGGCGCAACGCCCAGTACATGCGCCGCGGCGCGACGATCCTCGCGCCGGCGCCGAGGCTGAGAAACAGCGCGATCGCCGCCGACATGCCCGAGCCGAAGACCAGGGTCGCCGCCGCGCCTTCGAGCGAGCCGATCAGCGCCTCGGCTTCGCGCGTGGTCTGATTGTCGGGTCGCCCGTAGATCGGCGAAGTCCAGTCGGCGTAGGCGGGATCGCGGATGAAGGTCGTCGTGACGTGCAGCGGCGGCACCAGGCCGCCCGTCGCCTCGTCGATGCGCCCGAGCGCTTGCGCGGCGCGGGTGCGCGCGCTCCAGTCCTTTATGTCGTTCACAGCGCCAGTCCCCGCAGCAGCCGCGGCGCCCGAACGCCATCGCCCGCCGCTTCGGCGGCGAGCAGGCGCTTCAGCGGCGCCAGCCGGCCAACGACCCGCAGCCCGAAGTCGCGCGCCGCGCGCAGCGGCTCGGCGTCCTTGGCGAACAGCCGGTTCAGCGCGTCCATGCCGATGCTCGAGGCGACGACGTCGAAGCGGCGCGCGCGCTGGTAGGCCTCGAGCGTCGTCGCGTCGCCGGGATCGAGACCGAGCCGCATGCGATCGACGACGGCCTCGGCGAGCGCGGCGACGTCGCGCAGGCCGAGGTTGAGCCCCTGCCCCGCCAGGGGATGGACGACATGGGCGGCGTCGGCGAGCAGCGCCAGCCGCTCGGCGACGAAACGCCGCGCGAAGCGGAACGCCAGCGGGATCGCCTCGACCCGCGAAGCGAGCGCCAGCGCGCCGAGCTTCGGCGTGAAGCGATATTCGAGCTCGCGGATGAAGTCGTCGGGCGCGAGCGCGGCGATCGCCCGAGCGTCGGCGTGGCGCTCGTTCCACACGATGCTGGAAAGGCGGCCGCGCATCGGCAGGATGGCGAACGGGCCGGCGGGCAGGAAATGCTGTTGGGCGACGCCCTCGTGATCGCGTTCGTGGGCGATGGCGGCAACGATCCCGGTCTGCCCGGTGTCCCAGCCCACGGTCGACAGTTCGGCGAGCGCCCGCAGCCGCGAGCGCCCGCCATCGGCGGCGACGACGAGGCGCGCCTTGAGGCGCGCGCCGCCGGCGAGCGCGATCTCGGCCGTGTCGCGACCGGGCGCGAAGCCCGTCACGGCGGCGGAGATCGTCTCGACGCCCTGGGCGGCGGCCGCGTCGCCGAGCGCGGCGGCGAGATCGTCGTTGAACGCCATATGGGCGAGCGGCTCGTCGCCTTCTTCGCCGAATTGCAATTGCTCGATTCGGACCGCGTCGCGCACGCGCCCGTCATAGATCGCCATGCGGCGGATCGGCTGGGCCAGCGGCGCGAGCGGCGCCCACGCCCCGACCTGGTCGATCAGCCGGCGCGGCCCTTCGGCGAGCGCCACGGTGCGCAATCGGCCGTCGCGGACGCCCGGCCGCGGATCGACGACCGCGATCGCGACGCCCGACCCCAGCGCCTGCTTGACCGCCGCAGCGAACGCGAGCCCCGCCGGGCCGGCGCCGGCGATGACGATGTCGAAGATGCGCGCAGAAGCGGCGGCAGGCATGGCGGCCATTGTGGGGCGGCCGGTACGGCGAAGCAAGCGCCGGCGACGCGTGGCCGACAGCGCGAGAAAACGATGCCGGCAGAAAACGCCCGCAGAATCGGAAAAGCGGCGCGCGAACCGCGCGCCGCCTCGTTGTGGTCTGAACCCGCCCAGTGACTAGGCGTGCGCCAGCCTCGGCGCCACGTAGGCGTCGCCGCCATGCAGAATCCTGACGACGAGCAGGCACGCGCCGAGCGCCACCACGACCGCCGGAATCATCCACACCAGCACCATGCCCGCAGTGAGGCCGCCCGCCTGCAGAACGCCGGCGAACATCGGGCCGGCGATCGTGCCGAGGCGCCCGGCCGCGACTGCGCAACCGACGCCGCGGTTACGGACCGCGGCCGGATAGCACAGCGGCGCGAACGCATAGAGCAGCGTCTGCCCGGTGGTCGCGCCGATGCCGACCAGGAAGCCGGTCGTCATGCCGAAAGCCAAACCCAGCGCGACCGCGCCGAGGAAGTACAGACCCAACGCCAGGACGATATAGCCGACTGTGGCCACGCTGTAGGCGTGACGGCGGTCAAGCAGATAGCCCACGACGACCGCCGCGACCGTCGATCCCAGGTTGTACATGGTCTGGATGATCAACGCGTCGGTCGACGAGAAGCCGCGCTGCTGCAACAACGTCGGCATCCACAGGACGCATAGATACATCACGGCGAGCGTGAGGAAGGTTGCGAGCCACAGGGTGAGCGTGATCGGCAGCTTGCTCAGCCCGAGGATGTCGGCCCAGGTGCCCTCGACCCCGGCCGCGTCGGTAGCGAGCGCCGACTTCGGCCGCGACGCCGGGAGATAGGCGATCATCGCCAGCGCGACGGCGATCGGCAGCACGCCGCCGACGTAGTAGATCGGACGCCAGTCCGAACCGAGCCAGCCGGTGGCCATGATCGCCGCGCACAGCATGCCGCCGAGCGAGATCGCGCAGTAGACGATGCCGACATAGCGCTTCTTCTGGGACGCCGGGCTGTGATCGCTGGTCATCGCGATCACCACCGGCATCGCCGCGCCGAGACCGGCGCCAGTGAGAAAGCGCGCAACCAGCAGACTGCCGAATCCGGTCGACCAGGGCGTAAGCAGGCAGGCCAATCCGAACACCGTCGTCGCCGCGATCACGACCGGCTTGCGCCCGAATCGATCGGCGAGGATGCCGCCGATCGCCGCGAACAGCAGCACGCCAACCGCGCTGGAGCTCGCGAAATATCCCATCTGCATCTTGTCCAACTGGAACGCCGACGCCAGCTTCCGCATCGTTACGCCTGCGGCCTGGATGTCGAAACCCTCCAGCATGATGACGAGAAAGCACATCGTCACGACTTGAACTGTTCTGAGTTCGATCAGTTCCTTCCGTACGTTCCTTATGTCTTCCATTGTTCGCTTCGTCGCCGAGGCGACGCTCCCTCACCTAGAGTTGAGTGCTGGACCTGCGCCCCTGGCCATTGGAAATGAAATGCGCGCCGCGACGACGCCTGACGCCGCCAATCGATCGCACACGTCCAGCTGACTATTGGAAATCCGGCAGACTCGACCCGCCGACCGGCGGGTTGGAAAGCTCCGTCGCCGTAACTCGGTGAAATATTCGCGCCGAAAAGCGTCGCCGTCGCCGACCCGATCGTCGCGTATGGCGACCACGGATTCGCGCTTGCGCTGCGCTGCCCTGACGAACGGCATGGCTGTTGTGCGTCCAATGTTGACGTGAAACCGCGGGTCGCCGATTTTTCGATCGGCGACGCCTTGCGGGCGTGAAATGCGGTCGGCCCGCGCTCCTCGATGCGCTGCGCCCCTTCGCCGGGCGCGGTGCGCAATTCCCCCCCTCTGCGTCGCCAGGATCCGCGCCGAACTTCGCCGTTGCGGATGACCGACGCCCGCGGCCCGATCGCTGGCCTGCGGGCGTCGTCGAAGCCGCGCCTCAGCGCGTCATGGTGCCGTCCCAGGTGCTTGGCTTGGCCGGCGCCGCCTTGCCGGTAAACCAGGTCGTGGTGACGTTCTTGCTCTCGGTGAAGAAGATGAAGCCGTCGCGCCCCATGCAGTGCAGGTCGCCGAAGAACGACTGCTTGTGCCCGGTGAAGCCGAAGATGCCGAGCGGAACCGGGATGCCGACGTTGACGCCGACCATGCCGCCGTCGGTGCGACGGGCGAATTCGCGCGCGTAATGGCCGCTTTCGGTGTAGATCACCGACCCGTTGGCGAACCGGTTCGCGTTCATCACCGCGAGGCCCTGTTCGAAGTTATCGACGCGCTTGACGCACAGCACCGGGCCGAAGATTTCCTCGCGGCCGACCGACATGTCTTCCGTCACGTGGTCGAAGATCGTCGGCCCGACGAAGAACCCCTTCTCGCATCCGCGCGGGACCTTCGGCTTGCGCCCGTCGAGGACGAGCGTCGCGCCTTCCTTCACGCCGGTTTCGATCCAATTGAGGACGAAGTCCTTGTGACCCTGGTTGACGACGGGGCCGAGCCCGGTCGCCTTGTTGTAGGCCGGGCCGAGATTGATGTCCTTGCACGCATTGACGATCGCGGCGACGAAGGCGTCGGCGATCGCGTTGTCGACCACCACGCATGGCAAGGCCATGCAGCGTTCGCCGGCGCAGCCGGTGAACGAGTTGACGATGCTCGCCACGGTGCGATCGAGCACGCAGTCGCTCATCACCAGGGCGTGGTTCTTGGCTTCCGTCAGCGCCTGCACGCGCTTGCCGTTGGCGGCCGCGGTCGAATAGATGTGCAGGCCGACGCTGGTCGAACCGACGAAGCTGACGCCCCGGATCTCGGGGTGCTTGAGGAAGATTTCCGCTTCGTTCCGGCTGGTCGTGATCACGTTGAGCACGCCGGCGGGAAGCCCCGCCTCGTACCACAACTCGGTGATGCGCAGCGCGCATTGCGGAGCGAAACTCGCCGCCTTCAGCACCAGCGTATTGCCGGTGGCGATGCAGATCGGCGCCATCCAGCCCTGCGGAATCATCGCCGGGAAGTTCCACGGCGCGATGCCGGCGAAGACGCCGATCGGTTCGTTGAAGCGAACGGTGTCGTAGCCCGCTGAAACATTGGCGAGCGATTCGCCCTTCATGATGTGCGGCGCGCCGGTGGCGAATTCGACGACCTCGATGACCTTGAGGATGTCCCCCTGGGCTTCGTCCCACTTCTTGCCGTTCTCCTGGGCGCAGAGGTAGGTCAGCTCGTCGAGGTGACTGTCGAGCAGCGCCTTCATCCGGAACAGCACCTGGACGCGCTTGCTCACCGGCGTGTCGCGCCAGGCGGGAAAAGCCTTGGCAGCGGCCTCGATGGCTTCCTCGACTTCGTCGGCCGTGCACTGCGGCGCGAGCGCGATGATCGCGCCGGTCGAAGGATCGAAACACGGCATGTATTTTTGGCTGGCCGATTCCTTCCACTGGCCGCCGACGCCGTACTTCAGCTTCTTCGGCCGCTCGCCGCTGATGGGATCCGGCTCGCCTCGGGACCCGGCGGCAAAATAGTCGTTAAACATAACCCGCTCCTCGTGTTCCAAGTTCTGTCGCGGAGAAGCCGCAAGACGGCGTCGGCCGCGTCGTGTCGTCGTCTCGACGCGCAAATCGCCCGGGTGACGGCGCCGTCGTTCGGCTGTGGCGGGAACGACGGCAGGAGTCGACGACGTCGCATCGCGAAGGCGGCGGAGCGAACGTCCGCCGCCGACGTTTCTCTATTTCGCTTGCGCCGGCGCTTGTCCCCACTTCTCCGGCAGCCAGGGATAGTTGCGATCGCCGAGAGAGTTCGGATCGACCGCTTCCTTGAACTGTCTTTGGAAATCGAGAACGAAGGTCTGCGGCGCCTTGGCCATGCCGTCCCAGATTCTCTGGTCGGACCAGCCGATCTGCAGGTACAGGAGCTCCTTGCCGAGCGGCAGACCCTGGGCGACGCAGTCGGCGATCGCGTCCTCCATATGTTTGATGCACGCGTCGATCGAAGCGTCGCTGGCGGGGTCGTAGGAGACGAACTGCTCGAGGCCGAAATAGCCGCCGCCGCCCAAGGTGCTGCCGCAGCCCATCAGCGCGTCGCCGCCGCACTCGACCAGCAAATGACTCTGCTGATCTTCCTCGAAGCCCTTGATCGCGGTCGGGACGTAGCCCTTGACGAAATCCGGGGTTCCCGCCTGCATCCAGCTTCCCATGTAGCCGCCGGCCCAGATGAAGTTGCAGTGCTTATGGCCGAGCCGTTGCATGTACATGTTGGTGAATTCGGCCATGTCCTGTTGGCAATACCGCTCCACCTTGTAGCAGCCGGTCTGGGAGAGGATTTGGTCGAGGATCTTGTCCTGCAGCTGGATGCCGTCGACCGACTGCGCGGCCAGGATCAGTTGGAACGAAATCCTCGCCTTCTCGTTGATGGCGATGATTTCCGGATCCTTGGCGAGCGTCTCGACGTCGTTGAGGGTCTTGGTCGGATCGATGTAGGTCAGCCACAACGCGGTCGCCAAATTGGCGCCGGCCAGGTTCAACTGCCGATGGAAGATGTAGCCGAGGCCGTTGTCGTAGATGGCGTAGTAGCAGTTCGCCCACGCGTCCCAGTTCGGCGCGCCGATGGTGTAGGCGCGGAAGTTCTCGCCGACCGGCAGCCGATAGCCCGGCGGCCGACCCTTGACCTCGAACTCGGTCGGTCCCGGCCAATCGGCGAGCTTGATGGCGCATTTGGTGTAGGTGCCGAGGCCGCCGCGCGAACCCAAATTGCCGCGGGTGACGCCCCGGACGCTGGGTCCCGGGCCTTCCGAGCAGAACCAGCCGGCGCCGGAGCTGAGCGAGCCGGTGCGGACGACCTTTCCGACCGGGGTCACCCATTCCTGACCGAGCAGATTGTCGGAATTGTTGCCCATGTAATGGCTCGACGGGCCGCCGCCGAAATAGGCGCAGGCGCTCGCCACCACCGAGGTCGAGCTGCCCGCCCCGATGATGTTGCAGTTGAGCCCGAGCTTCATCGCCTCGGCCTGAAGTTGGGCGCAGATCACGTAGGGCTCGACGATGGCGAAGCGGTTCTTCTCGTCGATGTCGATGATGCGGTTCATCCGCCTGAGGTCGAGCTGGACCGTCGGCTCGTTGTCCTTCATCGGCGCGGCCCAGTGATACCAGCCGGTCGAAATCGGCTTGATCTTGATTTTGTATTTGTTGCAGACCTTGGTCACCGCCTGCACTTCGCGGGTCGAGGCCGGCATCACCACCGCCCACGGCCGCGGCATGTAGTGGCTGCGGTTCGGCCGCACGAGTTCGGCGAGCCACTCGAAGGCGTAGGAGTCGAGGAAAGCGGGATCGTCGGTGACGTTTTCCGTTCCGACGATGTCCTCGATGGCGCGATAGGCGTCTCTGGAGATTTCCATTTTTCGGATCCTTCCGCTCACAGGGCCATGGCGACGAGCTGGAGAATGTCGAGAACTTCCAGCTTGCCCTTCGTGCCCCGCACGGCGTCGATGAAGTTGCGCTCGCACCACGGGCAAGCGGTCACCAGGGCGTCCGCCCCGGTCGACTCGGCTTCCTCGATGCGCTCGCCTGCGGTCCATTCGGAGAACTTGGGATAGGCTTCCCGCGCCCCGCCCCCGGCGCCGCAGCACCAGGCGCCTTCCTTGATGCGCTCCATCTCGACCAGTTCGACGCCGGGAATGGCCTTCAGCACGTTGCGCGGCGCGTCGTAGACGCCGAAGGCGCCGTTGTAGCGCGGGCGCGGCGGGTCGTAGACGACGGCCTGGCCGAAGATCTTCTTCTCGACGCCGTCCCACGGCACGTAGTCTTCGCCTTGCCGGCCGAGATGGCAGGGATCGTGATAGGTGACCTTCATCGGCACGGGATTGGTCATCTTCAGCCGACCGTCCGTCACCATCTGGTCGAGCAGCTCGACCATGTGGACGACCTTGATCGTCGAGCCGGCGTGCTTCGTGTAAAGTCGCTTGAACGCGTAGTAGCAATCGGCGCACGGCGTGATGACCGTGTCGACGCCGGCCTTCTTCCACGCCGCCAGATTATGATCGGCGCTGTTGTGCAGCTGCTGGTCGACGCCGATGCTGAACGCCTTGCCGCCGCAGCAGCTCTCGGCCGCGCCCATGATGCCGAAGTCGACGCCGGCCTTCTTGAGAATCTCGACCGCGGTGCGGGCGACTTCGCTCTGCTCGCCGTCGAACGAATAGCGGCAGCCGGCGTGGAAGACATACTTCGCCGTGGTCTTGGTGAGGTCCTTGACGCCGAGATCCTTCGCCCAGTCGCCGCGCCGCTCGTGCGGCTCGCCCATCGTGTTGTAGTCCTTGCGAAGCGACTCCAGCATCGGCTGAAAGGCTTCGGGCAGATCGCCGTCCTCGACCAGCTTGGCGCGCAACGCGTGCATCGCCAGCAGCGGCTCCATGTCGTAGCGGCACACCTTGCAGGCGACGTCGCAGGACCCGCACATGTTGCACATGAACACGGAGTCCTTGACCTTGTCGGTCACCGTCGAGCGCCCGTCCATCAACGACAGCGAGGTGATCAGCCGACCGCCGGCCGAATAGGAATGGAATTTCCCGTATTCGACGCTCGGGCATCCCTTGGAAAACCGCCAGCTCTTCATCAGATCGAGCGGCACCCATTTGCAGTAGGCGCAGCGGGTGCATCGCAGCGCATCGGCGCGATAGTCTTGAATGGTCACGTTTCTTCTCCCCATTCTGCCCGGACGCCTAGAAGCAAAGCTTTCCAGGGTTCATGATGTTGGTGGGATCGACAATCTGTTTGACTGTCCGCAGAATCTCGGTCGAGCTGGCGTCTCGCTGGTAGACCAGCTCCGACCAATAGCCGTACGGCCGGGAGAAATAGGCGCCTTGGTCGATGAGCTCGGCGCTCGCCTCGAGGTAGATGTCTCTCGCCTTGGCGACCTCTTTCGCGTCGCTCGGATCGTAGGGAAAATTGAACTCGACGTGATGCGCGACGCCCTGGTGTTGCGGCTGGACGTAGATGCCGACGTCCGGCCACGGATAATCGAAGCGCGCAGCGACCGAACGCACGGTCTCGATGAGCCCGGGGGCCTTGTCGAGCGTGGTGAGGAAGAAGATGTCCTGGCTCGCGCCCTTCGCCGTCAGCGTCGGCGGATGATCGCCGGAGTCGCCGTCGATGAGCCGGACGACGTCGGCGCGGCTGACGCCGGCGAAGCCGCCGCACAGGGTCAGACGAAACTCCTGGACGAGCGCCCGGAATTCCTTCTCCTGGACCTTCAACCGTTCCTCGGGGAACAGCGCCGTCCCCGCCAGGCCGACCAGCGCGACCCATTCCGGCAGCGCCTCGCGCAGTTTCCTGGCGGCCGCCGGCTGCGGCTCGACCAGCGCTGCGAGTTTGGCGCGATTGAGCAGCAGGGTTTCGTCGCCGAGGCGAACCTTGGTCAGCTTATAGATGAAGTCGACCAGGCCGCTGAGCTCGCTGTGCGGCACGAAGAAGTAACTGCGCACGGTCGGGATCAGTTCGAGCTTGATCGAGGCCCAAATGACGATTCCCATCGACCCTTGGGCGCCGGTCACCAATCGCATCAGGTCGGTCGCGAGCGGCCCTTTGCCGTCGACCTGCGCCAATCCCCTCTGCCACTGCGCTTCGAGGTTCAACGGCCCGTTGCCCGCTTCGCCGGTGAAAGCCAGATCGCCGCTTCCCCACACCACGCCGCAATTTCTCAACGGCTCGGGCAAAGAGAAATTGAGTCGCGGAATGGTGGTCGGTTGCCGCTCGAGCAGACTGGCGACCACCGACTTGTTGGCGCGCGGCGCCAGCGGGCGAGGAATTCGGAGTCCTTCCCTGGCCAAGGCGGGCGCCAGCTCGCTGTAGGTGACGCCCGGTTCGATGACGGCGATCCGGTTGCGACGATCGATTCGCTTGATCTCTTTCATGCGGCTGAGGTCGACGATGACCGCCTCAGCCACGGTTGGGACGGTGTCGCCGTAGAAGTGAGGCGCCCCCGAGCTGACCGGCACCAGCGGCGTCACGGTCGTGTTGGCCCACTTCACCAGCGCCTGGACCTCGCTCTCGTTCGCCGGCCTGACGACGAACCAAGGACGCAGCGGCTCGCAAAGACTTTCGTCGCTGGAAAACTCTTCCAAGATCTTGGGATCGTCGAGAACGTTGTCCTCGCCGACGATGGCCGCCAATTGCCGCCTTTTCGTCTCCACGTTTCCGCCCTCCTCGTTCGCGACTTGATTTCTTATTTGGAGATTAAGAAATCAAAGCCAACGATTGAAATATAAAGTAGTCCAAACAAGCGTAAGGCCAAGACAAAACTACCGCACTGCTCCGCCAAATCAACGGCGATAGCTTTCTTAACCTTTACGCCTTCTACCGGGTTCTGCACAAAACTTGGGACGCCCGGCAAAATGAAGCTGGCACGAAATCAATCATTGGAAAATTGGCTATTTTCCAGTAATGCAATCGGATATTCCGATATCAAACGACCGCAGACGCGACGGGCCGCACGACAAGCGGCGCCGGCGAAGACCTCAGGGGGAGGATCGGAATTCCGCTGACATCGAGCGGCGGAGCCGACCGTTCAGGGAGCCGGGAATGTCGCTGCCGCGCATATCGTTACGCAAGATCGCCTGCTTCGTCGCCGCCGCCGACGAAGGCAGCGTCAGCGCCGGCGCCCGAAGCCTCTGCCTGTCGCAGGCGGCGATGTCCGAGGCGCTGAACGATCTCGAAAAAGAGCTCGGCCTCGATCTTTTCATTCGCCACAAAGCGATAGGCGTCACGCTCACCGGCGCCGGGCGCCAGCTTCTGGTCGAAGCGCGGCGGCTGGTTCGCCAGGCCGAGGAATTTCAAGCGTTGGCCGGCGGCCCCGCCGCCAACCTCGCCGGAGAACTGATTGTCGGCTGCTTCCCGACCCTTCTGCCGTTCCTCGCGCCGTCGCTGCTGGCCGGGTTTCAGGCTCGGCATCCGGAGGTGGCGCCTCGGTTCGTCGAAGATTCGCAGCTCAATCTCGAACACGCGATGCTGGCGGGAAACATCGACCTGTCGATCGTCTACGACTTCGACATCAGTCCTGGCTTCGAACGCGTGCGGCTGTATGACGCGGAGGCCTATATCCTGGTTTCGCCCCGACACCGGCTCGGAAACACGACGGCGCCAGTCGACCTCGCCTTGTTCGGCGACGACCCGTTCATCCAGATCGACGTCCTGCCGGGCCGCAACGATCACCTGTTCGCCGCCATCGGCATCACGCCGAACATCGTCCATCGGACGACGAATTTCGAATTCGTCCGCGCTCTGGTCGCCCACAATCTCGGCTATGCGGTGCTGGTTCAGCGACCGAGAAGCGACGTCACCTACGAAGGGCTGCCGCTGGTCATACGCCCGATCGCCAACCCGGTCCCGCCGCTGACGGTCGCCCTCGCCTGGCCGGCCAACCTGCATTTGCATCGCCGGGTGAAGGCCTTCGCCGACTTCACCGTGAAGGCCTGCAGGGATGGTCTCCACGGGTGATGGCGACGAAGCGATCGGGAAAGACCGGACGCAAGCAGACCCGACGTGAAGCGCAAATTGTCGGCGACAAGCTGCGCATTTTCGACACGCGGTTCACGCGCCAATCGGGCGAAGGCGGGAGAGGGCGG
>Ga0182030_10009641_pt1 | contig 19753 bp, 24 predicted proteins | sample 812S3MmetaG_FD_121299 | JGI IMG/M metagenome (GOLD analysis project Ga0182030, IMG submission 121299) | Permafrost microbial communities from Stordalen Mire, Sweden - 812S3M metaG (Illumina Assembly) | ecosystem: Environmental > Terrestrial > Soil > Wetlands > Permafrost | place: Sweden... | reverse complement strand
GGTCGGCATGGCGGCCACGCCGGATGGGAAGGGCTACTGGCTGGTGGCCAGCGACGGCGGCATCTTCGCCTTCGGCGATGCGGCCTTCGAGGGGTCCACCGGTGCGCTCAGGCTGAATCGACCGGTGGTCGGCATGACGTCCACTCCGGATGGGAAGGGCTACTGGCTGGTGGCCAGCGACGGCGGCATCTTCGCTTTCGGCGATGCCGCATTCGAGGGCTCCACAGGATCCCTCTCGTTGAATAAGCCCGTAGTGGCCATCGCTAGGGCCTCTGATCGGCTGTAGCTGGCCACCGACAGGGCAATCGACTTGGCGTTGAGATTTCCGAAGAAACAAGCGTCTTCTAGGGATAGCGGATGCAGTCATGGTGTAGCCGCTTTCGCATTGGGGCTCAGGGTGCCTTTCGGGCCCTCCAGACGCTGACCAAGAGGCTTACGACGACCATGGCCGGCAGTGCAATGACCGCCGCGAGATGGTGGTGTCGAAGGAGCAGTGCGACGACGACTACGGCGATCACGGCGACGAAGAGCTCTGGAGTGTCACCGATCAGAAAGTCCCACCAGAAGCTGCCGAAGGACCTGGCTATCCGGCCGATGCGGTTCACCCGGCCACCTGGCTGCTAGTCAAGGGTGGCCGGGCCATTCGTCGGAGGGAGGCAACTGCGAGCAGGGTGATTGCGGCGAAGATTCCGATGAATCCGATGATGGCGAGATCGGCACCAGGCCAGGCGACACCACTGCCCTCTCCCACCCAGTAGAGACCGAAGCTAGTCAGCATTACGCCAACTCCGAGTTTGATGGTGTTCTCCGGCACGGCGGACAGCTGCCTGGCCACGAGGGCCCCTACCAGTGCCACGAGGACGGCGGCGGCCACGGCGGCACCGGCGGCCAGCCCCAGTCGGTGCTGACTTGACCCGAGACTGACGACGATGAGAACCACCTCTGTCCCCTCGAGGAACACGCCTTTGAACGCGACGACGAACGCCGCTCCGTCACGTTTCGATGTCGCAGCCCCAGGAGTTCCGCCCTGGTTCAGCTCGTCGCTGGTGGCGGCGAAGATAGCGTCCTCGTCGTGGAGTGGCTTCAACCCGCTGGCTCGAAGGATGGCCTTGCGGAGCCAAGACAAGCCAAGCACCAAGAGCAGGCCCCCTACGACCACTCGGAGAGCGTCAATGGGGACGTAGTGGATGAGGGGAACGCCCACTATCAACACAATCACCGCCAGGACGACGACGCCAGCTGCAGCGCCCTCCAGCGCCGAGCGCCATCCTCGGGCGATTCCTGCGGCAGCCACGATGGTCAGCGCTTCCACCATTTCTACGGTGGCAGCACCGAAGACCGCCAGCAAGAGAACCGTGGTTGAGGTAGTTGTCACGTGCGCGGACGGGTGTGATCCGACGGGCCCAACGAGCTTGCTGGCGGCTGGATGTCCGGGCGGGCTATGGCCAGATAGAGCACGAGCACGGCAACGGCCACGGTGAACAGGACGGCGGTGGGCCCGTCACCGAAGCCGACGCCGCTGAGGCTCGACGGTTTGCTGATGTAGTCGGCAAACGAGGCGCCGAGGGGGCGGGTCACAACATAGGCAAACCAGAAGGCGGCCACTCCATTCAGGCTGAGCTTCCACCATGCCACGGCGGGAACAAGGATCACCACGCCGAAGAGGATGCCCGAGCCCAGATAGCCCAAACCGAGAGCCGTGGCGGTGAAGTCCCCGAGGGCGGTGCCGAGGGCGAATGTGGCGAACACCGTCGCCCAGTAGAAGCACTCCCGCCGCTGGGTGGTGATGCTGTGGATGGACAGCGTTCCCTCCATGCGGTACCAGACCAAGAAGATGGCGGTCAGAACCACTGCCCACAGGATAGTGGTGCCGGCATAGGCGATATGTACATCGAGATGGAGGAAGTCGGACACCCCGGTGCCGAAGATGGCAATGGCGTAGGCGAGGAACCAATAGGCGGCCGCCCGGTACCGTCGGGTCCCGAACTGGAGCACAAGTCCGATCACAAACAAAGCCACCTCGGTCCCACCTCCCCTGATATTGCCCCAAGTCTTCAAATAGTCCGAGGTGGCTTCACCGCCGGCGGTGGTAAGGATCTTGACCACCCAGAATAAGGCGATGATCTCGGGTACCTTGGCTGCCCGAGGCGCAGGAAAGATCCTGCGAAGTACCGGCACGTCACTGCTGCCGTGCTTCCGTCTAGGCGAGCTGGGGGAAGGGGACATCGGTTTGGCGCCGTCATCCATGGAGATCAGTCATTCCCTTCGGCCATTCGACAGCGCGTGGAGATGGAGCGTCCCTTGCTTCTCAACCGACCTGGACGGGTCCCTCCCGAGGGCCAAGGTTCCAACTCGGATGGGGACGTACGAAATGGCAGGGCGGCAGCGATCCGGATCCTTCGCACTCAGGCTGTGACGTCCTTCCGGACGAATACCGCTGTCGCTACGACAACAGCGATGGCGAGATACACGATGCTCAAGACGAGTGAGCGGGCGAATCCCACCGTGTTGAGTCCACCGGCCGCGATGGCTTGAAGGAGCTGTCCCGGGAGCCAAGCAGCAGTATGGGGAACAATGCGGGTCACGACATTCTCGATAGGGAGTAGGTAGGCGAACCCAACGATTATGGCCGTAACTGAGGAGCGGAACAGCAGCCCGACAACTAATCCGAAGGTGGTGAATCCCACAGTGGCCAGGAGGAGGTCCCCGAGCGCCCGGATCAGGTCGGTGATTCCGGTGCTCGACGTCCACGCCCCCGTGGGTATTTGACGGCCATGGGCCATGATGAATGCCGCCACGGTAGCCAGGAGCGAGGCGAACACCACGGCGCCGAGCATGAAGGTCAGCACCGCCAAGAACTTGCCGGCGAGCAGGACTGGGCGTCTCGGTTGACGCACGAGCAATTGCCGGATCGTCCCCAGGCTGTATTCACTGGCGATTTGTGTGGCAGCGATTCCGAAGGCCACGATGCCGAGGAGGACCGCGGCCCGATTGACTCCGTGGATTAGACCGTTGGGTTGTGCCAACTGTGCGAGGCTCGGGAGGTCGCCACCGCCGGTGGCCGAAGCCTGGGCGAAGAGCAGGATCGCGAACAGTGAGGCGGCAACTGCCAGACCGACATAGGTGCCGACTAGGAGGTTCCTTCGCTTCAGTTTGACCCATTCGCTACGGAAGGCGGCAACGATCACTGGATGCCTCCCAGCGCGCCGTTGACTTCAACATCTCCCGAGTGGGTGCCGGTGAGGGCAAAGTACGCATCTTCCAGGTTCCGCTCGCGCTCAGCGAGATGCACGATGGTGATTCCTGCCTCCAGGGCAGCTCGGTTGAGTTCGCCGGCCCAAGGACTGCCGTCGGCTACGACCACGGAAACACCGTCTTCATCGATCTGAGCCTCTAGGCCTCGAGTAGCGATCAGTTTGGCCAGGCTGCCGAGTTGCCGCGGGTCCTGAGGTCGGATCAGCAGCTCGGCGGTCCTCATGTTACGGAGTTCCTCGACGGATCCCTGAAATACGCTTCGCCCGCTGCGGATCATCACCACACGATCGCAGACGTGTTCGATTTCGGAGAGCAGGTGGCTGGAGACGAAGATAGTCATGCCTTCATCGGCCAGTGACCGAATGAGGCTGCGCATCTCCACGATGCCTGCCGGATCCAGGCCGTTCGTCGGTTCGTCCAGAATGAGTAGCGATGGATCGGCCAAGAGGGCTGCAGCAATACCTAGCCGCTGCTTCATGCCCAGTGAGTACCGGTTGAAGCGGTCATTGGCTCGGTCGGCCAAACCGACCCTCTCCAGCACGTCACCAATGGATGAGGTGGGCAGCTGACCAAGGCGGGCCAGGACCAAAAGATTGTCCCGGCCGCTGAGCTGAGGATAGAAGGCCGGAGACTCGATGAGGGCACCAACGCCGCCAAGGTACGAGGCTGGATCGTGGATATCGCCCAGCAGGACGATGCCCTCACCGCTGGTCGGGCGGATGAGACCGAGCAGCATTCGGATGGTGGTCGTTTTTCCTGCGCCGTTCGGCCCGACGAATCCGCAGACCGACCCGGTTGGAATGGCGAGGTCGAGCCTGTCGACGACCCTCCGTCCGCTGAATTCTTTAGTAAGACCCGTCGTGACAACAGCCAATGCCGATGCATGGGTCGTCGTCATGAGCCCCTGTCAGTCCGATCTGTGTGCATGTGACGACTGTAAGAACTGGCGGTAGTCCAGTCGACCCCCTGAAGGATGATTCCTCCAGCTCACGGGTCATCCTCAGGGCGGATGCCGGCGACCGCACTGGCACGCGACAATGGAGAAATGACGTTGTCGACAACCGAACGGCCGATCGTCGGTGAATGGCATGTAGATAGCGTTCGTGTCTGGTGGGACCGCGTTCGCGCGTGGGACGACGGTCATGAGCGGTTGAGCGACTTCGGAATGGCTGTTGTCCTCCTCCTCGTCTGTCTGACATTTCCCAGGGGATTCGGAGTCCACCGCCCTGAGAGCGCCCTGTTTCAGGTGGCCCTGATTGTTCCGCTGATCTGGCGTAGACGCGAACCGTCACTGGTCTTCTCGGTCATTGCGGTCGTGGCATTTGTCCAATGGCTGATTGCCGTGCCCCTTCCGGCCGATGTGGCTCTGCTCATCGCCCTCTTCACCCTGGCCGTGCATGCAGCCCCGAGCCGTGCCCTTCTGGGTGCCACCGTCCTTATGGTCGGCGTGATCATGGCCTCGGTCCGATGGGTGCCGGCCGGAGACCTCACCAAATCGCTGGTCTTCTTAACGGGCCTGGTTACTGCCGCCCTCTTCGTCGGACTTGCCTTGCGTACCTGGCGTAGCTACATGGATTCCCTGGTGGAGCGGACAAAGCGCCTCGAGTTCGAGCGTGACCAACAGGCCAGACTGGCGGCCGCCGCAGAGCGATCACGGATTGCTCGAGAGATGCACGACGTGGTTGCCCACAATGTCTCAATCATGGTCACGCTCGCCGACGGTGCTCTGGCCACCGCTGATGCCCACCCGGGTAAGGCCAAGGAGGCCATGGCTGATGTGTCAGCCACGGGACGCCTGGCGCTGACCGATATGCGGCAACTGCTCGGCGTGCTCCGCACCGACAATCTCGTCCCTGAGAGGGAACCGCAGCCACAGCTGTCCGGCCTGCCCCGGCTCATCCAAGGCGTGCGTGCCACGGGACTGGACATCCAGTTCAGTGAGGTGGGCACACCCTTCAATGTTCCTCCAGGACTGGAGCTGACGATCTTCCGAATCGTGCAGGAGTCGCTGACCAATATCCTGAAACACACGCAGAGGGCGTCCAACGCCCAAGTCTCGCTCTCCTTCGATCGGCCGTTTGTTGACGTATGCATTCGTGACGACGGCAGGCTCGTTGTCACGAGGCCCGAGGGTCACGGTTTGAGTGGCATGCGGGAGCGCGCGGCACTGTGTGGAGGCACATTGGCTGCAGGCCCCCAAGAGGGTGGAGGTTGGGAGGTAATGGCCCGGTTGCGGGCCGACCTATGACCATCCGAGTCCTCTTGGTCGACGACCAGGCCCTTTTGAGGAAGGGATTCCGAATGATCCTCGAGGAGGAGGCGGACATCGAGGTCGTTGGTGAGGCATCAGACGGAGACGAGGCAGTGGCCATGACAAGGCAGCTCGAACCCGATGTCGTGCTGATGGATGTGCGGATGCCGGGCACGGACGGCATCGAGGCCACTGCGCAGATAGTCAGTGGCGGATTTGCGTCTCGCGTCCTGATCCTCACCACGTTCGATCTCGACGAGTACGCCTTTGCCGGACTCCGGGCGGGGGCAAGCGGGTTTCTGCTCAAGGACGTTCCTCCGGCGGAATTGATTGGAGCCATCCACGTAGTCGCCCGAGGGGATGCCGTAGTGTCGCCGCGCGTGACCAGGCGGCTGCTGGATACTTTTGCCGAGCAGTTGCCGGCGGCCGAATCCGGTGGTGAGCGTCGTGGCGAGCTTGGCGAGCTGACCGAACGTGAACGAGAAGTACTCGTCGAAGTGGCCGAGGGCTTCTCGAACGCCGAGATCGCTGACCATCTCTTTGTCTCCGAAGCCACTGTGAAGTCCCACGTCGGCAAGATACTTACCAAGTTGGGCGTCAGGGACCGGGTACAGGCTGCCGTGTTCGCTTTCCAGGTCGGGTTGGTCAAACCGGCCCGTTAGGTCGCCGTTCGCCTCGAACTCATCATTGAGTCGAAGTGCGAGATCATCCTCGGGGCTGATGTGCTCGAAGGCCCATTTCCCTAGCCTCAACGGCAGTGAGCGTTCCAATGCCCCAGATCTCCTGAATTATGAGGGAAGCGGGGCCCCGACGCTGCGCTCAGATGTTCGATCCGTTGGCGACTAAATGGCGAGGAGCACTTCGTGGAGCACTTTTTGGAGACCTGGGGTTATGTGGCGGTCTTCGCGTTGAGTTTTATTTCTTCCATGGGCCTCCCCGTCGGTTCCGAGGTTGCCATCATTTATGGCGGTGTACTGGCCAGCGGGCAGATCCCGAACGAGCCACACCATCTGAACCTTGTCGTAGTGATCCTGATTGCCGTCCTGGCAGAAGTACTCGGCTCCCTGGCCGGCTACCTCATCGGCTATTTCGGCGGTCGTCCTCTCGTCGATCGCTTCGGGAAGTATGTCCTTCTCACCCACAAGGACCTCGACCGGGCCGAGGCTTGGTTCGCCAAACGGGGTGACCCGGTCGTTCTCTTCGGCCGATTCATCCCGCTGCTCCGCTCCTTCGTCTCCTTCGCAGCCGGACTGGGCGAGATGTCGATCGCCAAGTTCGCCGTATTCACGGTCATTGGCTGTGCCATCTGGTGCACCGCCCTGAGCAGCGTGGGCTACGCCCTCGGCGCCAGCTACAACCACGTATTGAAAGCCTTCAGCTATGCCGGGTACGTGGTCGCAGTTCTGGCTGTCATGGCTGTGGTCGTTCTGTTTTGGCATCGCCTGAGAGTCCTTCGGGCTGAACGCGACTTGTGACACAGTCGAGCCACCGGGTGGTCACTCCAGGCTGCGAGTCGAGAACCGTAGAACCCCGAACTTGTCATCGATGGAGCATCTGAGCGGCAGACGCGCTTTTCGGCGCGGCAACGGGGTTGGCTTGTCGACGATCGAGGTCCCGACTGACGGCTGACCGCCAAGAGATGTCATCTGTTTGTCAGAATTCCTCGGTACGCTGGGACAGTGTGGAACTGTCAACGTGCCGGAAGCTGGCAGTTGTGAGGGTCCTGGTGGCAGAAGACGATGTGGCCCTGAGATCCGTGCTCGAGCGAGGCCTGTTGGAGAGCGCTTACGTCGTAGACGCTGTCGGTGACGGGGCGAAGGCGCTTAGCTATCTGAGGGCGTACGACTACGACGTGGCAATCGTGGATTGGCGTATGCCAGGGCTGAACGGGCTCGAGACCATTGAGCAGGCCCGCGGCTATGGGGTCCATACTCCGATTTTGATGCTGACCGCTCGTGATACAGCGGCCGATCGTATTGCGGGATTGAACGGCGGGGCGGATGACTATCTGGTAAAGCCCTTCGATTTCGAAGAACTGTTGGCTCGACTTCGAGCACTCCAACGCAGGCCTGCAATGACAAAGGGTCCGAGACTCGCATGTGGGGATCTCGAGTTCGACCCCGCGTCCCGTACTGTCAGCGTCGGAGACCACCCCGTTGCACTTACTGCCACTGAGATGGGACTACTCGAACTCCTCCTGCGCCGAGCACCATCTGCCGTGACACGGCAAATGATGGCGGTCCAGGTCTGGAGCGATGAGGCTGATGCTGTTGGATCGAACACCATCGATGTTCACGTTGGCCGCCTTCGCGCAAAGATCCGGCGGAGCAACACGGAAATTCAGACCATTCGGGGCACGGGCTATCGGATAGTCGCGCAATGAAAGCTCGTGCATCACATGGCTGGCGATAGTTCGCGCCGTTTCCATGCCGTTCGGTTGGCACTTATGGCCACTGCCATCGTTCTCTTCACCTATCTTGTTGCGATCATCGCTTTGGATGCCTTTGTTGTTCACCGGCTGATCGGTCAAGCGGACGTGCGGCTATCGAGCCGCCTCGTGAGTGCTTCCCAGCCCACGTTCGAGGTCCCAGCCTCTTCTCCGCAACCTCCCGTTGACCAGGACCATGATGTCGACGACGCCCCAACCTTCGTCTGGAAAGTGAGTCATTCGGGATCCTCGACGAGCGTCACGACGGGCGCCCCCGTGCTTCCCGTACGGCAGTGGTCGTCTGGTAGTACAACCGCCAATGTGGGACTGGCCACGTTTAGGTTCAGTGCCATCCCCGCCTCTGGTGGTTGGTTGGTCGCAGGTGAGAGCATCGGGCAAGTGGGTCGCGTTCAAAGGACGCTCCTTGCCGCGGAGTTGGTGTTTGGGGCCGCCCTGTTGGCGGTGGTCTTCGGCGGATCCTTGATCATTGGCCTTCGAGCATCTGCGCCGTTGGAGGTAATACGGCGCCGACAAGAGGAGTTCACGGCTGACGCTTCGCATGAACTTCGTACTCCGCTGACGGTCATCGATGCCGAAATCGGACTCGCGCTCAGTCGACCTCGGAGGACGGAGGAGTATCGGGGAACTCTGCAACGCATCGTCGGCGAGACTCACAGGCTCCAACAAATAGTTGATGACCTCCTATGGCTGGCTCGGTTCGAAGATGGGCGCCGAGCAGGGGGTCGGGTGAAAGCGGATGTAGGCGATATTCTCTTGAGCTGCGCCAGCCGATTTAATTCTGTGGCGACAGCTCGCAACATCGTCCTTCAGGTCACGGACGAGACCGCACAGTTGGGTAGGATTCAGGCCAATCCAGAGTGGATTGATCGACTGATAGGCGTCCTCGTTGACAACGCCTGCAAATATGCAGGACCGGGAGGCACGGTCAACGCCCGGGTAGTCCTTCGGGGCAATCGCGTAAAGCTGATCGTGGATGACAGTGGCCCTGGAATCTCCCCCGAACAACAGGCCCTCGTCTTCGACAGATTCCATCGCGGAACTGACGAGTCGGGCGGTAGCGGACTGGGACTCTCAATCGCCGCCTCGGTCGTTCGAGCCACTGACGGAGTACTCGTTATCGACCAATCGCCCCTCGGTGGGGCTCGGCTGGAAGTGACATGGCGAGCGCTTCCAACCGGTGACGCCCCTGTCGGACCTACGGACGAATCGGATGGTTCGTTGTCACCGTCAATAGCCTCGAGCAAGCGACAACAGCACTCGGGCGACGGCTGATCGGAGGGACCGCTTACCCAGGGCTTCTCTTCGAGACTTCTTATCTAAACAGAGCTATTTTTCATCTGTTCTTCAGACTCGTTCCATAGAGTGGATTCCATGCTCCACAACGACCGGAGAACGCCGAGTTCCTCTCGAGCTGCACGCCTGCGACGCGATGCATCCCTTCGAAGAGTCACCCAGATCACAAAATGGAGCGCAGCTGGCGCCACCGCGCTAGTGGCCGTGTTCGGCCTGTATGTCGGCCGTGCGCTTCCAGGCACTCACTCGAGCGCCCCCTCCCAATCGACTCTGCCAGCGACGACGAACAGTTCCCAGACCTCGACTCCGACCACCGCCGCACCGACCACGACGGCACCATCGACAGGAGCCGCTAGTGGGACCGCTGCGACGTCCACACCGGCGACAGCCCCCCCCGCTCCTTCAACGACCTTGCCACCTGTCCGTGTGCAAGCCCCCGCCCAAGTGCCAACGAGGGTGAGCTAGCGATCGATGGGGGATCCCTCCGGGCAGGTTGTTGCCTATCAGTCTCGTGCTTTGGGGTGCAGCGTTGATCTCGTCATCACCGATGCTCGCGTTCACACGTTGGCCGTCGCAGTATGCCATGAGGAACTGAATCGGATAGACGCTCTAGCCAGTCGGTTTCGACCGGACTCAGAGTTGAACCGGTTAGGACTTCACGGTGGAAGACCGGTGCAGGTAAGTGAGGGCCTCTTCGAAGCGATCACGGTGGCGCTCGCGGCTGCCGAGGCAACAGATGGCGCTGTCGACCCGACGGTAGGGGATGCGTTGTGCCGCCTGGGGTACGACCGAGACTTCTCCGATGTCGCGGCAGGGGTCACGGGTCGAGTCCCTGAGGCTCATCCGATACCAGGCTGGCGGTCAATCGAGTTGGACAAGCGGAGGCGGGTCGTGCGCGTCCCTACTGGTGTACGCCTCGACCTGGGGGCGACCGCGAAAGCACTCGCCGCTGATCGGATCGCGAGGGAAGTTCACCGGACTTGCGGTTGTGGCGTTGTCGTCTCACTTGGCGGAGATGTTGCCGTGGCCGGCGAGCCTCCAGCCGGCGGTTTCCGGATTGGGATCGAAGATGACCTAGACCGCACCAGCCCTCCCGTCACCGTCGCAGTCCAATCAGGGGGCATGGCCACTTCTGGCGTCACAGGGAGGCGATGGCTCGTTGGTGACGAAGTGGTGCACCACCTAATCGACCCCGCCTCGAGCCTTCCGGTCGAGAGTCCGTGGCGCATTGTCACGGTAAGCGCTGCGTCCTGCGTGGAGGCCAACACTGCTTCCACCGCGTCGGTGGTCATGGGCGCGAGTGCAGTGGGGTGGATAGAGTCTCGCGGGCTACACGGACGTCTGGTGGCAACAGACGGTACCGTGTCGTTCGCGGGTGGCTGGCCGTCTGACGAAGCCAGCCCGTCGGTAGGGTCCACAGCCCGATGCTGATGGCACCAGCAGCGACCATCGGACACGGATCGACGGCTTACTGGTATCTGACTCGGGGATCCGGCATCGTCTCGCTCGTACTGCTGTCGGCGACGGTTGTCCTTGGAATAGTTGCCACGCTCGGTTGGAGTTCGCGGGCCTGGCCGCGATTCGTCTCGCAATCCGTGCACCGCAATCTGTCCGTGCTCTGCCTTGTCTTCATCGCCATCCACGTCGTCACCACTGTCGCTGACGGATATGTTCCCATCGGACTCTTGGATGCCGTTGTTCCCTTCCGAACGGCCTATCGCACCTTGTGGGTCGGATTCGGCGCGTTGTCTCTGGACATGCTCTTGGCCGTGGCGGTGACGAGTGCTCTACGCAAGCACATTGGTACTCGGGCTTGGCGTAACACTCACTTGCTTGCTTACCTTTGCTGGCCGATAGCCGTGCTGCACGGGCTCGGCTCAGGGTCCGATACCAGGCTTCCAATTGTGTTGGTGGTCGAGGTGCTTTGCGTGGCCTCCGTTTTTGGTGCCTCCATGTGGCGCCTGGCTGTTGGGCCAGTCCCTTCGGCGATCAAAAGGCTGACGTTTGCGCTCGCTGGCGTTGCGGGAGTTATCGGCATCGCCGTGTTTGCCCTGGTCGGCCCCCTGCGTTCGGGCTGGTCGCACCGTGCGGGAACCTCGGCGGCGTTGATGGGCCAGCTGAGTGGCGCTACTTCGTCGGCGCAGACAACCAACTCCTCGTCCGTCGGAGCATCATCACCAGTGAGTTCGGCAAGGACAGGGGGTGCGGCCTCGCTACCGACTGCAGGCACGCTGACCGGCACTTACCAGACGAGGGCAACAAGTACCCCGGGCACTGAGGAAGTCAATCTGACGATGATCGTCAGCGGCGCGTCTAACACCCCCCTTACCGTTCAACTTGTCGGTCCAGCAGTGGATGGTGGCGTTAGCATGGCCTCGAGTCGGGTTACGTGGAGTTCAGAGACCGGTGTTGTAACAGCGCTGTCGGATTCGTCCATCGAGGCATCGCTCAACGGGCCCCTCGGCACAATCAATCTGTCACTCGAGATCGACCTCAACCGAACCGACCGATCGATTACCGGCTCGATGACCAGCTCAACGGGAGACCACACATGATTACCCAGAGAGGATGGAGGCCACCAGCACCGCCCATTGGGGCCCAGAGACTCATGACCGGTATCGACCCACATGGTCGGACGATCGATCTCGATAGCCATCTCTCGCAGTGGGGCGCGATGCCTCCCTCGAGCTTGGATCGGTCGTTCCTTGCCGAGGTGGAGGCGAGCGGGCTTCGGGGTCACGGGGGGGCTTGGTTCCCTGTTGCTACAAAATGGCGATCTGTCAGTAGCAAGGGAATGGCCCGACCAACGGTAGTTGCGAATGGCGCCGAGGGTGAGCCGGCCAGCTCGAAGGATGCGTTCCTCCTTGGATCCGTACCCCATCTGGTGTTGGACGGTGCGACTGTCGCTGCCTCATCCATCGGCGCCCGCCGTATTGTCCTGTACATCCCCGCTCGTTTTGTCGACCCCCTGCAGTCCGCGATTCGCCAGCGAGCTCGGTTGGGCCTGGACCCGGTCCCTATTGAGGTGGCAACTGCGCCAGATGCGTTCATTTCGGGCCAAGAATCCTCAGTGGTCAACGCTCTCAACGGCCGTGAGGCTGTGCCTTCGTTCGTGGGTGTCAGATCAATTCGGACACGTGGAGTGAACGGACATCCGACACTTGTCCAAAATGTCGAGACGTTGGCCCATGTTGCGCTGATCGCCAGGTTTGGATCGGCCTGGTTCCGATCGGTGGGGACTCCCGATTCACCTGGAACCATGCTCCTCACGGTGACAGGTCGGTGGCAGACCCCGAGGATCATTGAGTCTGCTATCGGAAGCCCACTTGAGGACGCGCTCGGGCTTTCTCAGTCCGAGGCCGTCCACTATGGGGGAGTGCTGCTCGGAGGCTACGGCGGCGGTTGGGTCAGCATGCGGACGGCCCTGGCGCTGCCTCTCTCTGAAAGCGAAGCGCGTGGGGTCGGGTCGTCCCTCGGCGCAGGCATCGCCATCTTGCTAGGGAGCGACTCATGCCCGTTGGCTGCCATGGCATCAATCGTCCGGTATTTGGAGCGGTCGGGTGCTGGTCAATGCGGTCCGTGCGTGAATGGTCTGTCCGAGTTGGCCCTACTATGTGAAGCGCTCGCCGCCCACCCGGCCGACCTTCGAGGTTCTGTCAAGCCGATCTTGGAGCGTTGCGACCTTGTGGAAGGACGAGGAGCCTGTCGGCACCCGGACGGTGTCGCCCGAATGGTGCGGACGGCACTCAAGGTCTTTGGAGGCGACGTGGAGGCGCATCTCCAGCATGGCCCTTGCCGACAGAGTGGGAGCTTTCTTGGCTTTCAGGAAAGCGGGTTGCGCACGGCCATTGGCCCGCGCCGCTCGACTGCCCGGGCAGTGGGGCCTCGATGAGACGCCGTGTCCGGCTAGTGATTGATCCTGTCGCCTGTGACGGGCATGGCGTGTGCGCCGAGCTGTTTCCTGAAGGAGTAACCATGGACCGGTGGGGATATCCCCTGATCGATGGGTCAGATATCACCCCGGCCAACTATCGTCACGCTGTTCGAGCCGTGGCTGCCTGTCCGCGCCTGGCGCTCCACCTTGTCGAGAATGCGTCATGAGTGAGCAGCTACAGACCGATGTCCGCCCAGAATCCAGACAGGCTGTCACGCTCAGACGCGACGAGCAACGGCGCGTATACCGCCGCAGACGTGTATTGGTCATATGCGCGGCGGTCCTGATTCCGGCTCTCATCTGGCTTTCGGTGTCGCTTGGGGGGGCAATAACTAACCCGGCTCTTGGTAGCTCCTTCGGGGCCCGGCTGGCGGAGTGGGCTCGGAGCAACGGCGGCTCGGGGACGATTAACTGGATTGAGAACGTCTGGTACAGCCACCATCAGCCGAAGGTTGGCGGTCGACCTCCGGCAAACGCCATCAAGCGACCAAAATCCTCGCCGGCCGTAATCGTCTCCCAGGTCCCTCATCTGGTCCCGCCATCACCGATGGTCCCATTTGCCAGCCCCGCGCTTCCCGGAGAAGGACAATGGTCGGCAGTTGGGCGCCCGGTCGACGGCATCCCTGCTGTCTATGAGACGACGCTCCGTCCGGACTCGGTTCACACCAGCTACGTGGCAGGGGTGGCCTGGATGGATACAAAGCTGCTCCACGCCACCCTTTATTCGGGTAGCCAAATCCCCGGCGGCGGGCCATTTTCACACTCGGCTCCGATATCGGCTCCTGCAGCCACCAGCTTGGTTGCGGCCTTCAACGCCGGATTCCTGATGTCAGCGGCCAACGGCGGTTATTACACCGACCACAAAGAGTTGCTGCCGTTGAGAACCGGTGCCGCCTCCTTCGTCGTGTACGCCAACGGTGATGCCACGGTCGGGGCATGGGGATCGGATGTCACGATGACTCCCGACGTGGTGGCGGTCCGCCAGAATCTCGACCTTATTGTCAGCGGAGGGGCACCAAATCCCGGGTTGGTGGCCACGGACACGACCAAGTGGGGCGCCACGCTCGGGAATGCAGTGTATGTCTGGCGCTCCGGCCTAGGAGTCACGGCTGACGGGGCGCTGGTCTACGTGGCAGGTCCTGGGTTGAATATCACCGATCTGGCCAATCTCCTCGTTCGGGCCGGAGCGGTTCGAGCGATGGAGCTGGACATCAATACCGACTGGGTGAACTTCGCCACCTACGTGCCGGGTCCGTCAGGAGTTGCTGCTCCAGCCAATGGAACCGACTTGCTTTCCAATATGGTGGGGGCACCCAACCGGTATTTCGAAACATGGTGGGCACGTGACTTCATCACCATGTCCTCTGCGGCCAACTAGCTCGGCCTTCATTCTGTCGTCAGGTGCCATCCGTAGACTCCAAAGACCCGCACGTATTCAGGAGCCTCCATTGAACGAATCCTCACCGTTGCTCGAACGAGCCCAAGCGATCTCCCGGGTTGATCTGGCTCCTCGCCATGCCCAGCCTTCGTGGGTCAGCGTCGCCATTGCAACTGTCGCCTCGATTGCCGGATCGTTGATCGCAGATGCGCTCTTGGTCGCGCTCGGCACGGCTCTATTTCCGTCCACCAAGGGCTATGTGCACTTCAACTTCTCCGACTACTCCAAACTGACTGTGATTGGGGTTCTGATCGCATGTGCGGCCTGGCCCGTGGTCACGCGGATCAGCTCAGAACCAAGGTGGCTGTTTTTGAGATTGGCCGTCCTCGTCACAGTGTTTCTACTTCTGCCGGATGTCTGGCTTCTCTGGAAAAGTCAGCCGCCGGAGGCAGTCACAATCCTGATGGTGATGCATTTGGCGATCGCCCTCGTCACTTACAACTGCCTGGTCAGAATCGCCAGGGTGCGTCCAGTTGAGGCTCGGCGATCCCAGCGCCATTGAAGTTCGACTGTGGACTCTGCGCCATCGGCTGAAACGCTGGCGTCGCCCTCGGTCCTTTGGGCAATGTGGCCGAGGGCGCTCCTGCAGTCGGGTGGCCTCTTGCCTATTCGGGCTTTCTTGCCCAAGCCGACACCATGGGCGAAGTGGCCAGGTCGAGGGCTCCGCTCGCGATATTGGCTAGATGCTGACCAATTTCGCCATCGGTGGCCAGATCGGCCGCAACCAGGCGTTCTCGGATCTGTTCGATCGTTGCTCGCTCGAGCTCGTTGCAGGCGGATCCGCTCATGGGGAAGAACGAGTCCGCCCCGACTTCAGTAAGACCAGCAGATCTGAGCAGTCTGGGCAGCTTGCGGCCGAAGGATAGGTCGACACCGCGGTCGGCCATGAGGGAGCGAAAGGCCGACTTCAGTTTGTTGGCCAGCACCTGTGCATCTCCACATTCGTCGGGACAAACGAGTGGCTGGAGCCCTGGATCAGCCTCCTCTAACAGGATCCAACCGCCGGGCTTAAGGGCATCGATCATGGTGGCCAGGGCCTCGGCTCGTTCGGGGACATGGACGAGCACCAGTCGTGCATGCACAAGATCGAACTGGCGCCCAGGCAAAGGCCGGGTTCCGGATCCGATGTCGTGCGTCTTGACTTCGAACTCAGCACCCTCTCGATTCAGCCACGTGGTGTCTATGTCGGTTGCCAGGACATAATCATCGGTCTGTTCGGCGATCCATTGCGGCACACTCGTGCTGCCAGCACCGACCTCCCACACTCGCCACCCTGGGGATAGTCCAATCGATTGCATGTGTCGGAAGGTCGAGGGATTGAACAGCTCGGAAAGAGCGTCGAAGCGTTGTCCGGCTTGCGTCTGCTGATTGTCGAGCAGATATTGGTGTTCGGCCACACTGGGAGTCTAGGGATGCGCATATCGTGACTGCCGCAGTTGGATCTGTCCTACTGGGTCAAGAGCGAGAACGGCCGCAGAGTCATTGTTCCAGACTGGGCCACCTGGCTTGCTAACTCGGGGCGCAGATCGGCTGGACCCCGGTCTTCAGGGCTTTGCTCCATGCCGTCAACGTTCTTGTATCCACCTTGGTGTACCCCGGACTACCAGCTGCGGCTGGCCACAACTCGACCGACTTCGCATGGTGGCGGACCGCGATACGGATCGATGGGCAGTACAACGCGGGATCCGGCCCATTCATTTGGAACGCGATTGGAGCTCCCCGAGGGCTTGCCGACCAAAGTGAGTCCACCTCCGCGTAGACAGGTGCTGATCGACCGGTGGTGTCAGGCACTGGACTGAGTGCGTTGTTGCCCAGAATGCACCAGGGCCCCTCGGGCAGATGAGGTGGCACACCGCCTCATCACCTCGTCGGTGATCGTCCGGCTCCCCGCCAGAGGGTTCATCGGGTAGTAGATGGCGGTGTGGACCCATGGTGCGTAGTCCGAGAAGGCTCCAGCAAGGCAAGCCTGCTGGGCCGAGGTCGTCCAGCCGTCGGTAGTGGCCGCCGCGACTGTGCCTGGCGCCATTACGAAGGCTCAGCAGTGAGGGTCGTGCACGACGAGACGGCAACCTCGCGCACGAGGGGATTGGTGTCGTAGCGGCCTGCCAAGGCCTGCTGTAGCTCTGCCCAGGCGGACCGATAACCCGGTTTCCACCACTGCCCCAGAGTCCCGCCGGTGTTGCCCGGTAGGTGCGCTGGCACGGTGATCGGCGCACCATCGAGACCCTTTGCCCATTGCGGGGCGGCGTAGGCAGCGAACACTCGAAGCCTCACGCCAAGCGTCGCCTCACTACGTGCTTGGTTGTAGGCGGTGACAGTAGCGAGGGACGCGTCGAGGGTGGCGAAGTCGAACCTACCGCGGCTGGGCTCGAGCTGGCCCATGTCTCATTGACGACTATTCCGGAGAAAGCTGGCGACTTTCCAGAGATACCCGCCAGGTCGACGACTGAATACGGCATGTCGAGGTGATACGGGGACTCGGAGCCCTTGTCGATGAGGCCGGTGATCATCGCTTTGTGTCCAAGCGACCTTTCCGCAGCCGGCAGAGATGCAGTGGACGCCAGGGTGTAGACGGCGAGAAGGACGACGACGGCGGTTCGGCGCATGATTACTCCGATAGAAGACGAGGTTGCACGTATTCCGCAGCCTGTCAGTCGAATGTGATGGATCCGTTAGTGGGTTACGAGTGATCAAAGACGGGACGAAGTCTTCGAGGGTCTCCGGCCGACAGGCCGGGAGCGTTGGCTGGGCCGGACCTAGTATCACCACCCCAGTGCCGCACGACGAAGATGGAGAGCGATGATTGAGCGCGTTGTGTCGGAGTGGATGGCCTATGTGCGTGGGGAGTTGCCGGGGGGACTCGAGCGGCTGCTCGATGACGATGTCGTGTTCTACTCTCCGATCGTCTTTACGCCGCAGCGGGGAAAGCAGGTCACGTCGATGTACTTGGCGGCCGCAGCTCGGACGTTCGTAGGCGAGCATCGGGCGGCGGGATCCGATGGCAGTTTTCGATATACGAAGACAGTGCTTGCCGGTGACACGGCAGTCTTGGAGTTCGAGACGACCCTGGAGGGCAAGTACGTCAACGGCGTCGACATCATCCGCTGCACTGACCAGGGGCGGATCATCGAGTTTCGCGTCATGATCCGCCCGCTCCAGGCCGTCAACCTGGTCCATCAACAGATCTCGGCGATGCTGGAGTCGATGGAAAAGTAGTCCACGAGGGTGGCGCGATGGTGGCGGGTCCGGCTTTCTCGATGTCGTCGCCTACCGCGGTGTGACGAGGGTGCATCCCATGTCAGGCCCTTCAGCTCCGGGCCGGTGTGGCCGACTCAGCGTGACGCACCCCGAGTCCGGTCGTACCCCATAGCCCGGCTGGCCGTGCCGATGACCTTTACCGGGAAAGGAGACGTGAAAGGGCAGCCGATATGGTGGGCTCAACCAACGTCACCCCGGGATACAGACTCATGAACGATGTGGAACTACTGCTGGCCGAACGAGACATCAAAAACGTCGTGTTTCGTTACTGCCGCGGGATCGACAGGATGGACCTCGCCTTGGTGCGATCGTGCTATCACGATGATGCCCAAGAGCACCACGGGGAATTCGCTGGGGGAATCGATGAGGCTCTCAAATGGGTCTGGGACGTACTCGAGACCTATGAGTCCACCCTTCACGTAACGGCGAACATGATGGTGGAGTTCCGTGAGCCCACTAACAGTTCGGCGCGATGTGAAACCTATGGGGAGGCGCTGCACTTCGCCCGTAGCGAAGGCGGCCGCCCGGGCGTCGCCATCGGATTCCGTTTCATCGATGACTTTGAGCTACGCGCCCCGGTCGGCGAGAGGCCGGAGTGGCGCTTCTCCCATCGGGTGGCCACAACCGAGTGGATCCGGAAGTTCTCCGATGGGGAGTACTCGACCATTCCCGACAGGCTGGTGCGGGGCCGGCGCGATCATTCCGACCCCTTGTACGCAGTAGCTGTACCGATTGGCCACTGACGATCTGGGTCGTGTAGGTGGTGGGCGCCGGAGCGGATCGCAGAGCTCAACGACGCGTCGTTGTCGTGCCGGGGACTTACCCCCGGCTCTAGCCCGAGCCGATGCCGCCTAGTGCTCGACGCCCCGCCGGGCCAGCAGTCGGTCGAGGAGGACTACCTGGGCAACTACAAGCCGAACCCGGGCCTCCGGGATGGTCATCCACGCAGCACGGTCGACCTCGGGAAACAGCTCAGTCGTACCCGACCTGGGAGGCCACTCCATTTCAAAGGTATTGCCGATCACGACTCCATCTGGCAGGTCCTCGGTCTCGACGGCCCACACTCGGACCCGCTTGCCTGAACTCTGCCTGATCTCGCCGAGATCGGTCCTGACACCCTCTGGGGTTGGGATGCCAGTCTCCTCGGTGAACTCGCGTTCCGCTGCGGCCTCTGGGCTCTCGCTCGCCGGCTCATACTCACCCTTGGCTACTGACCAGGCGTGCTCGTCCTTCTTCGCCCAAAATGGCCCTCCCGGATGAACGATGAACACTTCGAGAGATCCGTCGACTGCGAACCGGTAGGGGAGAAGGCCCGCGCTGGTCTTGGGCATCGAGAAGAGGGCTAATCCGTGCGACTGGGTCGCACCGACCGCTGACGGAGCGCACGGGGCTCGTTCCGACGAACAGCCAGGCCGTCACTCGTTTGCCTACTCGCATAGACCGGCTGGCTGGCCGTCGCCGGTCCCCTGGTTGGCAGCCCCGACTCCGCATCGAACTCACTGCCGTGCCAGGGGCAGACGATGCAGTTACCTCGACGTTGGCCTTCAGACAGCGGTCCACCCCGATGGCTGCACCGGTCGGCCAGGACTTCCACTGTGGACCCCGTCCGCGTGGCCACAAGGCGAACGCCCCCGGCAGTGAGACGACTCAGTTCCCCCTCAGTCGGAAGCGGCCCGTCGGCCGTAGTCCATTCATCGGGGCCGGTCTCGAAGGCGTTGGTATCCACGCCAACACCGAGACCAAAGGCGAGGTGGCCCCCAAGCCAACCACCGATGGTTGCGGCGGTGGCACCAGCGAGGGCCCAGAGCTGACCGGCGTTCCCGCCCCGACGCCTTGTCCACCAGGACAACGAGTAACACCCAAGAGCGGTGGCAT
>Ga0182030_10009640_pt1 | contig 19753 bp, 16 predicted proteins | sample 812S3MmetaG_FD_121299 | JGI IMG/M metagenome (GOLD analysis project Ga0182030, IMG submission 121299) | Permafrost microbial communities from Stordalen Mire, Sweden - 812S3M metaG (Illumina Assembly) | ecosystem: Environmental > Terrestrial > Soil > Wetlands > Permafrost | place: Sweden... | reverse complement strand
TTGCCGACCACGGGATGACCCGCAAAGATATTGGCCGCTGGATTCTCCACACCGGCGGGCCCAAGATCCTCGAAGCCACCGAAACCGCACTACAGTTGCCGCGCGAAGCAGTGGATGCCTCATGGGACTGCTTACGCAAAGTTGGCAACCTTTCCTCCGCGTCTGTCCTCCTAGTGTTGGAGGAGATCTTCAACCGGCGCCGCCCGGAAGCAGGCACCTACTCCCTGCTGGCCGCTATGGGTCCGGGCTTCTGTTCTGAGCTGGTTCTCCTTCGTTGGAACTAAAGGGCCTCAATTCATTGAAAACGGATGTTTCCATTGTGGGTGGCGGACCCGCGGGCCTTGCCACAGCCATTGCTCTCCGGCAGCAAGGACTTCAGGTGGTGGTCGCGGACTCCGCGCATCCTCCCATTGACAAGGCCTGCGGAGAAGGTTTGATGCCCCAGGCGGTCGCCGCGCTGAAGGATTTTGGCGTGTCGGTGGGTCCATCGCAGGCTATTCCCTTTCGCGGCATTCGCTTTATCGGTGAAGGGCGGGTGGCGGAGGGGGCATTCCCCCAGAGTTATGGACTGGGGATTCGCAGAACCACCTTGCACCTGGCCCTGGCGGAGAGAGCGGCAGAGGCAGGCGTGCAATGCCTTTGGGGTACGCGCGTGAAGAGCCTCGGCCGGGGAGAGATTTGCCTGGACTCGGGTAAAGTCCAATGCCGTTGGATCATTGGCGCGGATGGGCAAAACTCTCTGGTGCGAAAGTGGGCGGGATTGGATCAGGGAACCCCGCAGGAAACTCGCTTCGGGTTCCGGCAGCACTTCCGCGTCGCGCCGTGGACAGACTTCGTGGAAGTTTATTGGGGTCGTCAATGCCAGATCGTGGTCACGCCCGTGAGTCCGGGCGAATTATGCCTGGTGGTAACCTCCCGGTCGCCGCGGCTCCGTTTGCAGGAAGCGCTGATCCAGTTCCCGGAGATCACTCGAAAATTGGAAGGGCATCCGGTCATCACTAAGGATCTTGGCGCGATATCAGCTCTGCGCATTATTCGTAGGGTCAGCCGGGGGCCTTGCGCTTTGGTTGGTGACGCGTCCGGGTCTGTGGACTCGCTCACCGGTGAGGGACTGGGATTGGCTTTCCAGCAGGCAAATGCTTTGGCCGAGGCGTTGGCCAACGATGACCTTAGCCGCTACGAGGTGGCGCACCGGCGCATTAATCGCCCGCCGGAAGTGATGTCCCGGATATTGCTCGCCCTGGAGGACCGCGCCTGGCTCCGGCGCCGGGCCATCGACGCGCTCGCCAAGGAGCCGCACTTATTGGACCGGCTCCTGGCCGCTCATGCCGGAACCTTTTCTCCCCGGACTTTCGGCTTCGGCAATATTTTCAGGTTGGGCTGGAGGCTGCTCGCCAACCCCGCTTGACACTCTCTATTCACGGCCTCCCATGCCCATGACCAAACTCAACCCTCTGAGGAGAAGTCTATTCACCCTGGCGCTGGCGCTGTTTGCCCTTTTACCGGCATCGCCGGCAGGCGCGCAAGAAGCCGTATTGGAACTCGATCCCGCTCAGACCCAAGTGAGCTTTACCCTCGGTGACGTCCTCCACACCGTGCACGGAATGTTCAAACTCAAGCGTGGGACAGTCAAATTCAATCCCGCTACGGGGCGTGCCGGCGGACTGGTGGTGGTTGACGCCACCAGCGGCGACAGCGGCAGCCACGCGCGCGATCACAAAATGCACAAAGACATCCTGGAAAGCGCGCAATACCCTGAAATCACCTTCGCGCCGGAGCATGTGCAGGGACAAGTTCTGCCGCAGGGGGATTTCAAAGTCCAGGTGCTGGGAACCTTTACGATGCACGGGGCAGCCCGCCCCCTTACCCTCGTTGTGCAGGCCCATCTGGCGGGAGAACAGTTAACCGCCGACACGCAATTCACCATCCCTTACGTGAGCTGGGGCCTCAAGAATCCCAGCACACTTTTCCTCCGCGTCAATGATACCGTTGATATCGCTATCCACGCGGCGGGCCAAATCAAGCTTGCCGCCGCCCACTAAAAACTTCCCCCTTGATCGCCGAGGCAGCGAAACACCCACAGCTTGGAGTATGATGACGAGCGGGCTGATTGGGCGGCGCCATTACGGTTCACAAAAGAAGTAGGCGGACCAATCCCACCGAACGAATCGGCCCATTGCCAAAGAAATTGCTTTCAGGGCCGCGCGTCTGCCCGGGAGCCAAAAGAAACGATGTGGGAATCCCCATGGCCAAAATAACCAAGCACGCTTCTCTCAGCTTTGTGCGAACGGGACCCTCGCAATATGTGCAACGCGCCGGAATTCTCCGCCAGGCCGGCAATTGCATTGCCCCGTGGGGCAATCGCGCGCTGATCAGCGGCGGTAAGAAGGCGCTGGCGGCGGCGGAAGAACCGCTCATAAAATCTCTCGATAAAACCGGTATCGCTTGGCGAAAACACCTGTTCGCGGGTGAATGCAGCCTCGCCAATATTGCCAAGATCAAAGCGAAGGCGCAGGAAATCAGAGCCAACGTCATCATCGCAGCCGGGGGCGGAAAATCTCTGGACGCGGCCAAGCAAGCGGCTGCGGACCTCGGCCTGCCGGCTGTTTGCATCCCGACTATCGCCGCCACGTGCGCGGCGACCACGGCGGTGTCGGCGATATATTATGACCGGGGAGAGTTCCAAAAAAACCTCTCGCACCCCAGGAATCCCAGCCTTGTCCTCGTCGACCCGGAAATTATCACGCGTTCCCCGGGTATCTACCTGCGGGCGGGAATTCTGGATTCCCTGGCCAAGTGGTTCGAAGGGCGTTCCGTATGGGCGTGCGTCCAGAATCCCGATGTCCAATCCGCCGCGGCCATTCAACTGGCAGAATTGCTTTACCAGGGCCACAGAAAACATGCCATCGATGCGGTGCGCCTGAATGGAGAGCACCGTGTGGATGACGCCCTGATCCAAACCATCGATCGCGTCATCTTCCTGACGGGCGTGATTCAGACCCTCGCCAAGCGAAATCGCTTCACCGCGATCGCCCACTCCTTGCACAACGGCCTGACCCTGATGAAGGACAGCCACCGCGTTCTGCATGGTTTAAAGGTGGGCTATGGAATCATCGTGCAGCTTTATGTGGAGAAGCGCCCTAAGCAGGAATTTGAGGATGTCCTTTCCTTCTTCCGGCAGTTGGGTTTGGAGCCTTCACTGAAAGGCCTGAACCTGTCCTTTGATCGCGACGTGGTTCTGCGCGTAGCGGAGATGGCAGCCGCCAACCCGGAGATGGGCGCCCTTAACTACCCTGTAAACAAGTTGGTAATTGCCCGGGCTATGGAGGCGTTGGAGAAGAGGTTCGCCTGATCCCCTTCCTCGCTCGCGGCGCGCAAACGGGCAACGAGCAGAGTTGGGCCAGCGTCCAGACGGCGATAGGGATTCAAGGAATCGTGATCTTCCCCTTTCATCGAGGGGTGCGGGTGAGTACAATTTGCTTTTGAGAGGCCCTGGAGCACGGCTGCGCGATGAATCTGCCGGTCGGCCTCTTATCCTGGAAATCATGCAGAGAATCTTGCGCATCATCTTCGGGGTCGCCATCGTAGGCCTGGTTTTGCACGCGGCCGACTTGGCCACCCGCGATTGCCGGATTGCCCCCTACGTATACGACGATTGCATGTGGATTGGGCTTCGCGCTCACCTGGGCTTACCCGCAAGCCGCTTCTTGCGCATGGCGGTTCTAGAGTGTGTCGGGATTATTCTCGCCCTGGTTCTGTACCTCACCTTCCGGCATGTGTTCGCTTTCCGCCGAGCGGCGCCCGCCACGCCAGATTCCAACCCTCCGCTCGTTCCCGAGCCGCCGGGGGAATTGGACTTCCCGCGCGGCAAGAATCCCTAACGCCACCGTGCGGTTATTGCTGCTTTCCCCGAGATCTCACCGTGCCAAGTTTCAGGAGTACAATAGAAAACGGAATATTCATGAGTTGGGTTGCCTCAGTGGGAGAAAGGGAATACGGCGGCAGAAGGCGCGGCCTGTTTGCCATTGCCACGGCATTAGAAGTTGCGGTGATTTTCGCCGGAATTCTTGCCTACATCTGGCGTTGGCAACATACCAGCCCTCGCGCTTGGATGGCGCTCCTGGCTTTGATTCTTGTGAGCCATGTGGTCCATCACGACACCCTGCGCGGGCTCGGCCTGCGCGGGACCGGCCTCCGCGCCAGTGCGCAGTGGGTGTTGCCGTTGGCCATCCTCCTGTACCTGCCGATGTTATTCTATGGATTTCTATGCCACCGCCTGGCGCTTCTGCAACCGACCTGGCAATCTCTTCTTTCCCTGCTCGGCTATGGCAGTTGGTGTGTGTTTCAGCAATACCTGACACAGTCTTACTTCAATAATCGATTGATGCTGATCGTCCGCAACCGCCATGTGAGTTCCGCTCTCACGGGAATCATGTTCAGCGCCACCCACATTCCCAACCTCATCCTGATGACTGCTACCCTGGTTGCCGGAATCGTCTTCGCGGAAGTGTTCGCCCGCTATCGCAACATCTGGCCCTTGGCGCTGGCGCAGGCTGTCGGCGGGCTCCTCCTGGCCGCTGTCGCGCCGGATGCGCTGATTCATCACATGCGCGTGGGCCCGGGGTATTTCTTTTACCAGATCCGGTAAGGGAAAAAAGTAGGCGCTAGCCCGGACTTCTCACCACGGTTGGACGCTGCCGGAAGGGCGGGGCTTCAGCCCCGCCGAAATCGCGGCTCCCGCCAGATGTTTGTTCCGTGCCCCGCGCAGCTTGCGGCGGCAAGCTGCGCGGGGCGCGGGACTCGGCAATAATCGGGTCCAACTTGCAACGGCGGGGCTAAACAGGCTGTGGGAAAACCCATCAAACTGTCACTCTGAGGAGGTGAAGCCAACGAAGAACCTCTGTATTTGCTTGAATATTCAAATACAGGGGTCCTTCGCTGCGCGCAGGATGACAGCATTTAAGCGTTTTTCCGCAGCCTGTACAGCTCACGGAAGCAGTGACCTTGCCTATCCACTACTTTCGCCCGCTAACCCCCCCACTACCCCCGATTTGCCCAAATCGGCAATCTGGGGTACAATTGATCCATAAATTATGGGCATCTTGCCACGGACGAATTCATTAGGGTCGAAGAAGCCAGTTTTGACCACCATTTCATAGGCCAGTTCCTGAAGCAGTGGGCATTGGGGAACACGCGATCGAGACCTTGGGTAATAGCTATCCGGCTTAGAATCAACATTTTTTAGTAGCTCTTAGGGCGGAGGGGCTTATCCCTAAGGCCATCGAGGTGAATTGGATGAGATTGTTTGCCGGGGTGCGATCCCGAATTCCCGGATTCTTACGGCAGCGGGAGCTGGCCCGGCTCACGGTATTTGTCCCAGCTCTGATCATGGCCGTTCTGTTTTCCGCGAATTGGTGTGCGCCCGACGGCATTGCCCCCCAGCCCATTGATTCCTTTGTGCTTTCATTGCATTCCCTGGAGGCGCAGCATGCGCGGAAGGTCCGCGTCCTGCATTTCGGCGATTCGCACATTGCTTCCGACACGGAAACCTCCGTGGTGCGATCTTACCTCCAAAACATCTTCGGCGATGGCGGCCCCGGTCTGGAGCTTCCCTGGGGGGGGCCCCGCCTATCGAGTTCGACCATCACTTACGGGAACACTTACGGCTGGCAGCGCATTCACCCCACGTATAGCAGCCCCGAGGAAGATACCGGCCTATCGCTGAGTTACATCGAAGCCGGGTCTCCCCGTCAAAGCGCGTGGATCGATGCGGCGGGGAGCGAGTTTTGCGTCTATTACCTGGCGCAGCCGGAGGGAGGCGACGCCGAATTCTTGCTCGACGGGAGGTCCCTTGGGCGGAGAAGGATGAACGCCACCTTCCCTCAGGTGGAAGAAGCACGCTTTCCAGCGCCTGGGCCGGATGCACTGCATCGTTTTGAAATCCGAACGCTGAATTCCGGCCGAGTGCGGATTCTCGGCGTTTCGGTGGAGAAAGCCGCTCCCGGGGTGATTTATAGCGCGCTGGGCTTGGTGGGCGCGCGGGCGGAGTACTTGTTGAAATGCCGCGAGGAAACCTTCGACGCGCAAATCTCCGCCGAGCAGCCGGACTTGATTATTCTCGGCTACGGGACCAATGAATCCAGCGGGTCTTATCTCGATGGGAACGCGTATGACGCCGCTCTTACCACCATCATTTCGCGCCTGCACCGTGCCGCTCCCACGGCGCTGGTCATCCTTCTTACTCCACCCGATCGTGGCGATATCCGACCCGGCCAGGCGCAGCACATCCAGCGAATCTTGCAAGAAGTTATTACGGTGCAACGGGAGGTGGCGGCGAGGGAGGGCGCCGTGCTGATGGACCTGCACTCGGCAATGGGTGGGGCGGGCACCGCCGAACGTTGGGCCACGCTGCAACCCCCGCTCGCGCGGCCCGACATGACGCACTTTACCAACCAAGGTTACAACGTGTTAGGCCGTTATATCGTGGGCGGAATCATGAAGCTGTACGGCGCGGGAGCAGACGCGGGCGAATCCTCCCTACCCGGTTCTCTGGAACAAAAGGAACACCTCGGCAGGGTTCTGCCTCCCCTCTATTCCGGGCTGAACGATGGTGCAGTTCTCTCCGCCGGTTCCCGGGTCAGATACTCGTCGGAACCCTCTCCCTCCCCCGCGCTGATTTATTACTTCCTCCGGTCTGATGGCCAAGTTATTGTTACCAATGACCTTTCCACAATTGACTTCAGCAAGGGCAGGGTCATCAGTGGGGAGGAGGCAGGATGCTTGTTGCGCGGGAAAGCCAGCCCTTGCGATAATGCTGCTCGATGGTAGTCACACGGCGATCATTTTGGCGTTCGTTTTCTGTCGGGATCGCTGCCTTTCTCTTCCTGGCCATCACCTTTCAGTTGAGCCGCACCAGCGCTGATGACAGCGCCCCCATCTCCACAACCAAGAAAACGTCCAAAACCAAGAAAAAGTCCAAGACCAGGAAAGCCTCTACAACCAAGAGAGCCTCTACCGCCAAGCAAACCTCTACGAGCAAGAATACCTCTCCAGTCAGGACCACCCCGCGCCCTCACCCCCAGCCTAAGCCCATGAAGCCCGTTCCTTTGACCCCTATCGAGCCCGTACCGATCGAAATGGGGGAAGGCGACCCCTTGGGGACCTTCTTCCAGGCGCTGTCGAATCTGGAGTCTCCGCCGGCTGATGCGCCGGGGCCGCCGGTGGTGCGCATCATTCATTTTGGGGATTCGCACGTGGCCTCTGACTATTGGGCGGGGGTCATACGGGAAAGACTCCAGGCGCGCTTCGGCGATGCCGGGCCCGGATTCGTCCTGCCGGGCCGGCCCTGGCAAACCATCCGCTATGTGGAAGCCAAATCGCTTGATGGGCAGGGTTGGCGTACCGACGGGCTTAGGGTGGGCGAGAATGATGGGGTCGTCGGGCTGGGCGGTATGAGCCTGGAGAGCCTCCGCGAAGCAAATCCCGCTTCGGCCCTCGCGTCTTTTTCGCAGTTTGAGATTCTTGCCGCCACCAGTCCCGGCTCCGATTGCTTACAGGTTCAGGTGGATGACGCGGATTATCATGACCTCGCTTCACAAATGGAACCCGTGATTCCCCCTCCCGAAGTGCCCAGCGCGCTTTTCCCTGAACCGAGCAGCAAATCCCTGGGTGGGGGCGCGGCGGATCCGCCCGATCCTCCTGCCCCGGTGACCTCCGCCCAGCGGCGCAGTAAGCGTCGCAAGGCCACGCCTCCGGTGCCTCCCTGGAGGCCCTGGCCGGCGGATTCTCCGCTCGATCTTCTCGAACTCACCAACTCCGCGCCCCTTGCCGCCGGCCCCCACAGAATTTCCATTCGCAGCGCCTGCGGGAGCAATGCCCGCTTGCTGGGCGTGGAGCTTTCCAATGGCTCAAAGGGCATTCTCTACGACACCGACGGAGTGAATGGGGCGCGGCTGGCGGACCTGGAAAAACCCCTGCCCGCCCTGCGGAAGGCGCTCCTTCGGGAATCCCACCCCGCATTGATTATTGTTTCCTACGGCACCAATGATATTGGGTCGAAGGGCTTTACATCCAGCGGGTACGAGGAGAACGCCTTCGAGATCCTCAGCAAACTCAAGGCGGATGCCGGCGACGCTTCCATCCTGGTCACCGGTCCCACGGACCGCGGTAACTCGCGCAGAATCCGCCGGCCCTTCATTCAAGCGGCGCAAGCGGCTCTTCAACCTGCCTTGCGGAGGGCGGCGCTCCGCGCGGGTTGCGCCTATTGGGATCAGCAAGCCGCCATGGGGGGGCCGGGCGCGATGACACGTTGGGTGCGGGCAGGACTGGCCGCCTACGACTACGTACACCTTTCCGGCCAGGGTTACCAGAAACTGGCGGACATGCTCTACGATCGACTCATGGCCGAGTACAGTAATTTTCATAAGACGGTAGCTGGCGAGTAGTATATTCTTAACGCGCATTTCTCAACATGACAGGACGCTGATCGGGGCCTGCCGGAAGGGCGGGGCCGCGGTTTCGGCGGGGCTAAACGGGCTGCGCAAAAACGCCTCCCCGCGGTCAACCACCCCGGGGCTCGGCGCGCCACCCCTCCTGAATCAGGAGGGGAGTCAGCCAAACAACTCCCCTCCTCAGATGAGGAGGGGTGGCGCGCCGAGCCCCGGGGTGGTGCTGATAAGGGGATAACGTGCTGGTGTGATCATGACAACGCCTACGAGTTTTTCCGCGGCTTGTGAAGCCCCGCCCTTCCAGGCCCTCGGCGAAAAATCCGGGTTAACTCCCTAACTTCCGCAGGCAAAGGTTTATGGCTTTCGTTGAACCGGTTTTTCTTCTGTTTGCGCTGATTTCCTGCCTGCTCTATCGCTGCGCGTCGCGCCGCGATTCCCTTCGGCCCTTGGTGCTGGTGGCGCTCTCGCTCTTTTTCTATTCCACCTGGAACCCCTGGTATTGCCTTCCCCTCACCCTGACCGCTCTTTTGGATTACAACACGTCCCGGCTGCTGGTTCGCACCTCGGGCGCGCGGACGCGCAGCTTGCTGCTGACGGCGGACATCACGCTGAACCTCATCATTCTCGCCGTCTTTAAGTATTTCAACTTCTTGCACCACAGCGCCGCGCAGTTTCTCCTGGGTTTCGGACGCACTTTGCCGCCCGCCCCTTTCCGCGTGGTGTTCATGGTGGGGATTTCCTTTTACACATTCCAATCCATGAGCTACGTCATTGACGTCTATCGGGGCGAGCAGAAACCGGCACGCGGCTTTCTGGAATACTTCGCATTCGTCTCCTTCTTCCCCACCCTGCTCGCCGGCCCCATTACTCGCGCCCGCGTCCTCTTGACGCAATTGCAGCAGCCGGCGACGCCGCTTACCGACGAACAAGGCAGCCGGGCGCTGATGATGATCGCGCGAGGCTTCATCAAGAAGCTGGTCTTCGCCGACTACCTTTCGGTCAACCTCGTGGATCGCGCCTTCGAACTGCCCCGCATGTTTTCCTCGCTGGAAATCCTGATCGCGGTCTATGCCTTTGCCGTGCAGATCTATTGCGACTTCTCCGGGTACAGCGACATTGCCATCGGCGTAGCGCAACTCCTGGGCTTCCGTTTGCCCGACAACTTCAACTCTCCTTACCGGTCGGAATCCATGGTGGAATTCTGGCGGCGCTGGCACATCTCCTTTTCCACCTGGCTGCGCGACTATATTTTCTTTGCGCTTCCTTCCAGCCGGCGTGCAAAGTGGCGCCTCTATTGGAATACGCTGGTCACCTTCGCCCTGGGCGGGATTTGGCACGGCGCGTCCTGGACCTTTCTGATTTGGGGAGTGCTGCACGGGTTTGGACTCGCGGTGAATCACGCGGCGGAGGCGCTTTGGCCGCGGCGGGGAAAGCAGAGCCCGAAGCACCTCCTGGCCCGGATCGCAGGTATCGTGTTGACATTCCATTTCGTTTGCCTTACCTGGATCTTCTTCCGCTGTGATTCCACGCCGCAGGCTTTGGAAATTCTTGCTGGGATCGCGCGCGGCAGCACGGAGTTGATTAACATTCCCTGGCCCGTACCGGTGCTGATCGCTCTGGCCTTAGCGGCTCAGTGGCTGCCGACTAAATGGTATGAGCGGGCCGAGACTTGGTTTGCGGCATGGCCGGCAACGGCCCAGGCCGCGGCGCTCTCGGGCGTGGCGCTTTTGATCGCCTGGACCAGCCGTACAGCGGTTACACAGTTTATCTACTTCAAGTTTTGAGCGTTGCGGATGAAGCTCCCGAAGACTTGGTTTACCATCTCGCTGTTCTGCCTTTTTGCGGCGGTTCCTTACTTCCTCCCGTCCTGGGAGCGGTTCCGCATCCTGGAAATTCGCGGCATTTCTGCTTCCTTCGCCGCCTGGAGGCCGGGCGCCATCGACCGCATATTCCTGAAACCCCGCTTGACCCCAACGGCGAGTCCCAACTCCACTGTGACGGCTAGCGCTGCGCCCGCGCCGAGCGCCACCACGAATCAACCGCTGCCCTCCTTCTTCCTGACCGGTGACTATGCGGGAAAGAACTGGCCGGTGCGGGAAGACGTGCAGCAAATCCTGCAAGAGCCGGCCGACAGCGTCTCCATCCAGGATTACGGTTGCGGGATGGCTCATTTTTATGCGGCGCTGGCCCGGACCGAGCGGAAGCAACCCGGCGCCATCACCCGCATCAGCCATTTCGGTGATTCCCCCATCAGTGGGGATTTGATTTCCGGCGAGGCCCGCACCCTGCTGCAAGAGAAATTCGGCGACTCCGGGCACGGCTTTATCCTCATCGCCAAGCCCTGGGACTTCTACTATCACGAGGGCGTATCGATGGAGGGCAAGGGGTGGAAAGTGAATTCACCCGTGCTGCCCGGCGGTGGCGGCGGTGACTCCGGTCTGGGCGGCGCCAGTTTCACGGCAGTCTCTCCTTCCGCTTTTTCCAGTATCCATACCATGAAGAAAGGTGAGGGGTCGGCGGTCAGCCGCTTTGACATTTTCTATCGCGCCCAGCCCCACGGCGGCTCCTTTCTCGCCGAGGTGGACAAAGAAGAGCCGCAGGTGTTTTCCACCCAGGCGGAGGCGAAGAGATCGGCGGTAGTGTCGATCTCTGTGGAGGACGGCGGGCACACGCTCAAACTCAGCCCCCAAGGCGACGGCCCCGTTACCCTCTATGGCGTCGCTTTGGAGCGCAATTCGCCGGGAGTGGTCTACGACACGCTGGGACTGCTGGGGGGCACGGTTCATCACCTGACCCTTCTCCACGAGGATGCCTGGACAGAGGATTTGCAAAACCGTAAGCCCGACCTGGTTATTCTCAACTTCGGCACGAATGAAAGTAATTATGGGTACTTGCCCTATGGGGAATATATCCACAACTACTCGGTGGTGATTCAGCGGATCAGGAAGGCGCTTCCCGGCGCGTCGATCCTGATTATGGCGCCGATGGATCGCGCCGTGCGCGACGATGACGGCGACATTGTCACCATCCCTAGCATCCCCACCCTGGTCGCGGCGCAGCGGCGCGTGGCGCGCGCGGAAGGCGTGGCCTTCTTTAACACCTTCGTCGCCATGGGAGGCATGGGAACCATGGCACGCTGGTACGACGAGAAACCACGCCTGGTCACCGGAGACTTTACTCACCCCACCTTTATCGGCGCACAGCAACTGGGAACGCTGCTCGTCAATGCGTTGTTGAAGGGCTTTGCTGAGTATAAACAGAATCAGGGAAGCCTGCCGTGCGTGCCCGTGAGTGAACCCGCCGTAGTGCAGAAGGCAGTAGGCGGAAAGCAGTAGGCAGTAGGCAGGCACTGGTCATCGGGCCATCGGGTCATCGGGTCATTTAGTGATTTGTGATTTGCGATCTTTGAATGCAGCCCGAGCATTTGGCCCCTAGGCCCCAATACCCAGAAGCTGCGAAAAAATAAACAATCTCACGCCACGACGCCAAGGCGCAAAGACCCGCAATGAACAACGGCTTTGTTCTCTTTGCACCCGCTGCGACTTTGCGCCGTTGCGTGAAATGCTTTTGCCTTTCCCGTGACTTTTTCACAGCTTCCCAACACCTGCCTCGGATTTCTTCCCACGGGTCTGGAAGGGCGGCCCTCTCCCAGCGTGGTGACAGATGCAGGCTAGTCGCAATATTCTTCACTTAAGCAGACCCTTCCCAATTCGCCCCCCTCACCCCCACGACCCGCAGAATGTTGGCCCCCCCTTTCCCTCCGGGAGAGGGCTTTTTGAATTTTGATTTTAGCCCTCGTCCCCCGTCCCTGGCACTCCGCCCTCGACGCGTAAGCGCCTTATTTTCATCAACTCATCGGCCTACGCTGAAATCTCGCGAAACAAGTCATTTGTTTTCTGTAAGTTATCGGCTTGGCGGGGATTCGAGGTGTTTTTTCGTGATTTCGGGGCTCTTGATTCAGGTTATTTCTTTTGCTTTCATTAACTCATCGGCGTTTCTTGTAAGCTCTTTGTTTTCAATAATTCATCGGCTTCTGACATTATGTCACATTATTCACCTTTTGTTTTCATTAAGTCCTCGGGGTCGACCTTCATTTTGATATTTTTTTGTGTGCGGGATCTCGAATTGAGTTTCATGGACAAATTGGCAGCCCGCCCCGTTTGCAGTCATGAACCGAAGGGGCGCTCCGCCCCAGACCAGGCCATCAGACTGGGTCTGGAGGCCCGACCGATTCCCCATTCCAGCCCTGAAGGAATAGACCAATCGGCGGAGGGGAGAAAGCTGAGAATCGTACCGCGCCGCGCGCCGCCGCCCTGCCAGCGCGTCCGCCTTCGGAATTTGTCTGTCTCTCGTCACTGGTTCCTCATCACTGCCCTTGTTGGCCGGGCGGGGCTTCTCGTGCCTCTAGGTGCGCGAATTCACCCCCGCGGCCTTTCCCACCTAGTAGCCTAGCATTTCGCCAGCCATTCTCAATAGGGTAATTTGCAGATTTCCTACCCCTAGTAAAAAAACTGAGGGTAGCGCGGACCTGATCGCGAGGTCCGCGGTTTTTGTCGTCAATAAAGGACAAGCCGGGACTAGCGGGTAGCGGTTAGCGCAGAGGTGGGCGCAGTTTGCCCTCCTCTGCGGTTCTTCTTCGGAAAATGCAAGTAACGTTCCCGAGCGTCACGCGCTACCTTCGGTTGGTTGCCCATGCGCGCACACGGATTTGAGCCCTGCGACCGATTCAACAACCATGGCCGGATGAAAAGCCGTAGAGGAACGCAAAAGGCGCGTACCTCTGATGCGCTACCCACTTTCCCTGCTCCTACAGGACGAGCCGCGGACCTAGAGAACAGGTCCGCGCTACACCCTTGCCCCGAATTTAGCCCCCAGCCTCTAAACCACTTCCGCCAGCGCCGCGCCCCAGCTTAGGCCTGCTCCGAATGCCGCGATCACCACTTTCATTCCGGGGCGCAGCAGGCCCGCTGCCCTGGCTTCCGACGCCGCGATCAGCCAGGAAGCGGAGGAAGTATTGCCGTATTTATCGACGTTTATAAAACACTGACTACGGTCGATCTTCAGCTCTTGCATCAGCCTTTCCAGCAGGCGGAGATTCGCCTGGTGGAACAGGAAGAGGCCGACCTGGTCGACGCGCAAGGAATTCCTTTCCAGTAATTCGGTAAGGGCCCGAGCAAGCTTGCGCACCGCGTGAATGATGATGGTCCGGCCCTCCATTTGAAGGGCGGAACCAAAATCCATCCGCAGGGCTTCGGAGAAAGTGGCGTCGCTGGCGATGCGAATATCCCGGATCGCCAGCGGAGAATCGCCGGGTGTAACCAGGCACGCTCCGGCGCCATCACCAAACAGGATGGCGGTTTCCTTAACGCGAGGTTCGAGCGCCATGACGCGCGTCATGGTTTCCGCCGCCACCACCAACGTCGGCCCCCACTGCTCGCACATCCGGTGGGCGAGCGCCAAGCCAAACAGGCCGGAAATACTGGCAAGGTGCAAATCAAAGGCGGGGATTCCCGGGGCGTTGAGCCGTTTCTGCACTTCCGCCGATACTCCGGGAAACTGCCGATGGGGCGTGCCGGTGCACGCGATGATCGCTCCCAACTTGTCCGCGGTGATTCCGGCATTTTGCAAACATGCCGTCGCCGCGCGCTCGGCCAGGTCGCAGACGGTTTCCTCCGCCGTCACCACGCGCCGCGTCTCGATGCCGCACACGCTGACGATCCATTCCGGGGTGACATGGAATTCCGCCGCCAGCGTTTCATTCGTCAACACGCCGGCGGGAAGGAAGTGCCCGAATCCAGCCACTGCGGACATCTAGGAAGCACCCTGACTGCTCAGGTAAGCAGCAACTTTAGCGAGCGATTCGAATTTGGAGGGGTGAAGGTCATTGTCCGGCACTTTGATATTGAACTCCTTTTCCAGGTCGGCAACGAAATCGACCAGGTCAAACGAGTCGATGACGCCGGTGTCAAAAAGTGAAGCATCGCGGTCGGTGGGGATGGGAGCTTTGGCGACTCGCGCCAAAGCCTCCCGGATCTTGTCGTCGAGGGCCATTTTGGTTTTCCTTGCAGCAGCGGGGATTACCCGAAGGAATATCCGTCGCGGCTTGCCGCGGCAACATTGCGCCCTGGGCAAATGACGCCAAGGCTGCCGTTATGTTTCCTCCGCAGCAACGTTGCGAACTCAATAAAATATCATACTACAGGTTATCAGAGGGGAACCCGGTCAGAGTGGAATTGCCCGGGTTCCCTCTATGTCGCGAGTGTCATGTACATCTCGGGCCATGGATGCATCTCCGCCAAAGAGACCCCTCACCCGCCCTCCTCCGTCGGGCACCCTCTCCCCTGGGAGAGGAATAGAAATCAAACATCCACCCCTCTTCTCGAGGGAGGCGGATGGAAATCAGAATAGCAGCCATCTCCCTTGGGGAGAGGGTGCCCGGCGGAAGAGGGCGGGTGAGGGGTCCTTTTCAACACCATGGGACTCTGACGGAGTTCTATTGAAGATGCGACCTTAGGTTAAGGCAGCCTGACTTTGCCGCAGCCAGACCCTGTGATCTGCCACTCACGATTTCCCAATCCGGGAAGCCTTCCTGGAAATCACGCCCCACCCGCATCGCGAACGCTCGGTTCAGCGAAAGAGTGGGATTCTTGCAAGGGCAGACGCAGGCGCGCCTCGCATCCGGCGCGGTCCTTCCGATTCTCCAACGTCAGGCTGCCGCCGTGGGCCTCCGCGATTTGCCGGCTCAAGACGAGTCCAATCCCCGAACCTGTGGGCTTGGTGGTGAAGAACGGGACAAAGAGATTGGAGGTGTTCAACAAGCCAGGGCCTTCGTCCTGGATGCAAACTTCCAGTTGGTCGGCGCGGCGAGTCCAACCCACCGAGACTCCTCCCCCGGTTTCGAGCGCCGCGTCCACCGCGTTGCGAAGCAGGTTGATCAGAAGCTGTTCCAACTGGTCGGCATCGGCGCGCACGGTCAAGGCGGGGCCGGCCGCCAGGGCAATCGCCGTGCGGTTTTCCAGTCTCACGACGCGCCGCACCAGGGCGCCCGCTTCCACCGCTTCCAGCTTCGGCCTCGGCAACTTGGCAAGCCGCGAGTAAGCCTCCAAAAAGCGGCTCAGCGCCGCCGCCCGCGATCCGATCACCCCCAGGCCGCGGCGCATATCGTCTTCCCAATCCGCCGCCCGCGGCTGGCGTGCCAGGATCGCTTCCAGCGTGCCGGCCATGGACTTGATGGGGGCAAGGGAATTGTTGAGCTCGTGGCCGAGGACGCGAATAAGCCGCTGCCAGGCTTGACGTTCTTCCTCCCGCAGAGGCCGGCTTAGATCCGTAAGGACCAGGAGTTCGTGCGGCATCCCATTCTCGCGAAAAGCGCTGCGCCGCATGGCCCAGCGTCCCGTCCCCCCGGGGAAGGAAATCGTCAGGGTGCGGGCGGGGTCCCCTTCCAGGCAATCTCGCAAGCTCAATTCTGCCGCGGTCTGTCCCATGATACGCTCGGTGGGCTGGCCCAGAAGGCGCTCACCTGCGCGATTCATCAAGCGCAGCCGCTGCTCGCTGTCGAAGGTGAAAACGGCGACGTCGATTTCCTCCATGACTTTGCGCAAGAGGGCAGTTGCTTCCAGCGCGCCCAGCCGGCGGCCGCGCAGCATATCGCCCAGCGCGTTCACTTCCACCATCACTTCACCCAGGGCGTCATCGGGCCGCGCGCCGCGCGCGCGCAGGGAGTAATCCTCTTCACGCAAAGCCGCCAGAAGGTTGGAAAGTGTTTGCAGGGGATAGACCAAGTGGGAATGCAGGGAGAATGCCGCCCCGAGCCAGCACACCACGACCAGGAACGCGACGGTCCAACGCGTAGCGCTGGCGTAATCTCCGACCCAGAGCAGAACCACCGTCGCCAGGACGGCGGGAAAACCCGCAAACAAGGCGAACAACAGCATCCGGATTTCAAAACGCATCCGGCGGCGGGGGGACCGCCGCGGGGGGTGTGCGGTTATCGCGGCCGAATCATTGGGCATTGGAGTTCACAGCCGATGCCAAGGTCCTGGTTGCGGCGGTCGGTCTTTTTGATTCCCCGCCCCCTCCCGGGGAAGAGGGTGGCTGACGAAGGAGGCCGGGTAAGGGGTTCCTTCCTCACACCGGTTAGAGTGACCCCTCACCTGCCCTCGTCCCTCGGGCACCCTCTCCCCACGGGAGAGGGTTGTGATTTCCATTGCGTAACATAGATATGGTTAATTCCCTTTGATCAACTTTCACAGCCCGTACTTCTTAAGCCGGCGATAAAGGGCGCTTCGGCTCAGCCCCAGGGCGTCGGCGGCGGCGCTGACGTTTCCCTCATAACGCGCCAGGGCCTTCTTGATCAGAAGGCTCTCAACGTCTTCCAGGCTCATCTCTTCGATGCGGCCGGCCCCCTCGCGCCCCACCCGCAAGCCCAAGTCGCTGGAGCGCACCAGCTCGCCTTGCGCCATCAGGACGGCGCGCTCCACGGCGTGTTCGAGCTCACGGACATTGCCGGGCCAGGCGTACTCGAGCAGCGTCTGCATCGCCGCGCTCTCGAAACCCGTCAGGCACTTGCGATAGCGCTGGGAGAATTGGCGGAGGAAATAATTTGCCAGCAGCGGCAGGTCCTCGCGCCGCTGCCGCAAACCAGGCAGGTGGATCTCGATGGTATTCAGCCGGAAGAGCAGATCTTCCCGGAATCGCCCGGCCTGGACCTCCTGCGCAACCTCGGCATTGGTTGCCGACAGAATGCGCACATCCACACGGCGGGTTTTCGACGACCCCACGCGTTCCAATTCCCCGGTTTCCAGCACACGCAAAAGTTTGGCTTGCAGATTCAGAGGAACGTTGGCGATTTCATCGAGGAAAAGGGTTCCTCCCTCCGCGAGTTCGAACCGGCCGACGCGGTCGGTTTTGGCATCGGTGAAGGCGCCCTTGACGTGGCCGAACAATTCGCTTTCGAAAACCCCTTCGGAAAGGCCGCCGGCGTTCACCGTCACCATGGGCCGCGAGGCGCGCTCGGAAAGGGCGTGGAGACTGCGTGCCACCACTTCTTTCCCCGTGCCGTGCTCGCCGGTAATCAGCACATTCGCGTCGGAGGGGCCCACCCGCGCGAGCAAATCGAGCACCGGCCGCATGGCCGGAGATTCCGCGATCAGGTTGGGGCGGCCCTCCGCCCGCAGCAGACGGTTCTCCGCCTCGAGGCGTTGTCCTTCCCGCAGCGCACGGCTCAACTCAATTTGCGTCCGCAAAATTCCGCTGAGGCGGGCATTGTCCCAGGGCTTCTCAATGAAATCCCTGGCGCCGCGCCGCATCGCCTCAACCGCCAGACCCACACTCCCCCAAGCGGTCATGACCACGACGGGAAGTGCGCTGTCCATCGCTTGCAAGACCGAAAGGGTGTCAAGCCCTTCCTGGCCCGAGGTCGTGTCGCGCGCAAAGTTGAGGTCCATCAGGACCAGGTCGAAATCCTTCAACTTTACCGCCGTCACGATTCCGTCGGGGGAGGCCGTGGATTCCGTCTGGTAGCCCTCCCCTTTGAGGAGCAGGCGAAGGGCCTCCAGTACGTCCGCCTGGTCATCAGCGATAAGAATTCGGGCGGTACGAGAAATGTTCATGGTCGAGTGAACTGTACTTCATCTTATCATTGAGTGGTTTAGTGATTGAGCCATTCGGCGATCGGGCCATCGGAGCATGGAAGAAGGAAACTCGAAACTCGAAATTCGACGACCGCCCACGAGTTTCGAATTTCGATTTTCGAGTTTCGTCTTTCCATGGCCCGATGCCCAGATGACCCCATGATTCAATTTTCCGCGATCCATCCATCCTGGAGTTTGATGATCCGGTTGCCGTAAGCGGCGTTCGCCTCCGAATGGGTCACCTGAATGATGGTGGTTCCCTCGTTATTCAGCTTTTTGAATAACTCCATGATCTCTTTTCCCTGGCTGGTGTGCAGATTGCCCGTGGGCTCATCGGCAAGAATCAGCCGAGGCTTGGAGATCACGGCGCGCGCGACGGCCACCAACTGTTGCTGTCCGCCGGAAAGTTGGCTGGGAAAGAGATCCTTTTTCCCGACGATTTGAAAACGGTCGAGAGTATCGGCCACTAGCGCCTGCCGTTCTGACGACTTCACGTCGCGATAGGAAAGAGGAATATCCAGATTCTCCGCCACCGTCAAGCTATCCAGCAGGTGGTACTGCTGAAAGACAAAACCAATGTAGCGCTTGTTCAGCTCGATGCGCTTCTTCGGCGCGAGCTTATGGACGGGCTGTTCGACGAAAAAGAATTCGCCCTCCCAGCCGCCATCGAGCATCCCGATGATGCTCAGCAGAGTTGACTTGCCCGCCCCCGACGGCCCCATGATGGTAATGAATTCACCCTCGTGGATGTCCAGGTTAATGCGCCGTAACACGTAATACCGGCCTCCCGCCAGCGGATAGTATCTTTCCAGATTGTGCATTGTGATCATAGCCATGTCATGTGCTCCCCCCTCATGCTATCGGATCAACTGGCCAGCGGCTCATCCGCTCATCGGTTCATCGAGCCATCGAAGACCGGAGATCGAGATTCGGCGTACGAGTTTCGATTTTCGAGTTTCGCTTGCAGTGATCCAATCACGCCATCGCTAAATCACTAAATCACAAGATGGCTCGATGAGCCGATGGCCCTCACGCCCTTGTCTCTTCCACGATGCGGCCGTCGAAGAGGTGCACGGTCCGCTGCGCGAACTCAGCATAGCGGGGATCGTGAGTCACCATGCAGATGGTGGCGCCCTCCCGGTGCAGATCGCGGAGTAAATCCATCACCGCTTCGCCGTTCTTCGAGTCCAGGTTTCCGGTGGGCTCATCCGCCAACATGATGGACGGCCTCCCCACCAGCGCCCGGGCCACGGCCACGCGCTGCTGCTGGCCGCCCGAAAGCTGCGCCGGGAAGTGTTTCATGCGGTGCGACATCCCTACGCGCTCCAGTGACTCCTGCACGCGCTGGCGGCGCTCCGCCCCCCCCATGCCGCGATACGTCAAGGGCAATTCCACGTTTTCATAAACGGTGAGATCCCCGATCAGGTTGAAGGCCTGAAAAATAAATCCAATCTCCCGGTTGCGGATGCGGGTTCGGTCCGAGATCGAGAGGTCTTCGACGGCGGCGCTGTTCAAGATGTACTTGCCGTCCGTCGGCGAATCGAGCAGGCCGAGGATGGAAAGTAAAGTGGACTTTCCGCAGCCCGAGGGGCCGGAAATGGAAAGGTATTCGCCGCGCCCGATCTCGAGATAAATGCCGGAAAGGGCGTGCGTCTCCACCTCGTCGGTGAAGAA
>Ga0182030_10009638_pt1 | contig 19755 bp, 17 predicted proteins | sample 812S3MmetaG_FD_121299 | JGI IMG/M metagenome (GOLD analysis project Ga0182030, IMG submission 121299) | Permafrost microbial communities from Stordalen Mire, Sweden - 812S3M metaG (Illumina Assembly) | ecosystem: Environmental > Terrestrial > Soil > Wetlands > Permafrost | place: Sweden... | reverse complement strand
GCACCCGCAGCCAACCCGCCTGTGGCCGTTGGCCGTTGGCCGTGGGACATCTCCACCAACTTCACCGATCAAATTATTTCCAGCGGTGCCAACCGGGATATTTTTTATTGTCCGTCTTACGCCGGTTGGAATGTCACCAATACTTGGAACTTCGACCCGACATTTAGGATCCTTGGTTATGTATATTTGCTTCCGGGTGCCGGCATGAATGCCGGCGGGAAGGCCGAGTCGCCGTATTGGCAGGCTAACACCGTGGGGTCTTCGGCAAATCCCCCGGCTTCTTCCCCAATGGTGGTGGACGTGGTTGTCCGGGACTCCGCCACCAAGAGCTACAATAATATATCTGTCGGCGGGCTGCCCAAAAACATCATCCAGCGAACCAGTCATTTGGAAGGCAGCCAGCCGGCGGGCGGCAACGAGCTGTATCTTGATTCGCACGCCGAATGGCGGCCGTGGGCCAAGATGTATAATAATGGCAACCCGCAAAATTATTTTGGCAGCGACCCGCTCTTTATATTTTAGAAACCAGTGGCAGCAAGTTCCATATCACCCACACAACCAACCAACATGAAAAAAACAATAAAGAAATTAGGCAATCTATGTTTCGGAATATCCGTTGCTATGGCAGCGTGTTTAACTCAAAACGTCTCCGCGCAAAATTGGACCGGCCTTGGCACTGACAACCTTTGGTCTGATGCGGCCAACTGGGACACCGGCGTGCCGGGAACCACCACACCGAACGGCGTGTCCATTGGCAGCAATGCCGGCGGCAGTGAAAGCACGCTGGTCACCATCACCAACGGCGAGGTGGAAAACGTCGGCACCGTCGGCGGCAACCAGAGTATTTTTGGTCCACAGTGGGGATCGAAACTCAACATCTATGGCACGCTGAACTGGGGCTTTATAATTTTTCCAGTGCAGTGGGATGCCACGGCAGGCAACCAAAGCGTTATAAATTTGTTTAACGGCTCCTCATTTGCTTCCACGGTGGCCGGCAATACGCTGCTGCTCGGCGACGCCTGGTGGTATGCGGCACCGTATGTGACGATGAACCTGTATGGCAATGCCAGCGCCAACTACCAATATCTCGCTTGGGGTGGTCATTTGAATATCTATGACAACGCCACCAATACCATCTCGACTGCGGTTCTGGAGGGCGGAACCCAGGGTTTCTGGGGGCAGGCCGGGCCTTCGGACGCCACCCGGCAAATGGATCTGGTCGGTGGCACGTTGATTCTGCCGACCGCTTTTGGTCCCAATGTAACGAACTGGATTTCACGTGGCATTTTTCTGGTTTACGGCAAAGCCCAGGATATGACGGATTTTACACTAACCGATGATGGCACTAACACGGTAGTTAAACCAACTCCGCTCGGAGCCTTGCAAAATATTTCGCTCCAATCTCCTCGCAGCACCATGATGGTGGGAACATTTCAAAATCCTGTGGCTCTGGGCAATTTTGCCAATGTTTCCGGCGTGCCTCTGAGCGCGTTGGATGCCGCCCAGTTGGGGGGAGCCACCGTTGTTTACAGTTCAAGCGCCACTAATGTGGTTGGGGTTACAGCCAGTGGTCATGTGACAGCCCTCCACCCGGGCACGACAACGGTTTCTGCCACACTAGGGGCATTCACCAGCACCAATAGCGTTTTGATCACCGTGACACCATTTACCAACAGCCTCATTCATCGGTATAGCTTCAGCGAAACGTCGGGCACCACGACAGCGGACTCGGTGGGCGGTTCGGCGTGGGCTGGCACGCTCAATGGCGGCGCAAGCCTTGGCGGCGGGGAAGTCGCCTTGGATGGCAGCAGCGGCTATGTGCAATTGCCGGCAGGGGTCGTCAGCGGCTTTGACGCTGTGACCGTTGAAGCTTGGGTCAACCTTAACAACCCGCAACAAGCTTGGGCTCCCCTTTACGCATTTGGTGATACAGATACTTCAGCCTTTCCAAATGTTGGAGAAAATTATATCGCATTACAACCCTATACCGGATTTGCTGTTCCAACGTGTGCCACAACTTTTGGAACGGGTAGTCCCGGCAACGCGGACGAACAGGATGCTTCGTTCTCCCTGGTTTCGGGAGTGGTGACCAACGTGCTGCTGGGCTACTGGCATATTACAGCCGTCTATCAACCTTATGCAGGCTATGTCGCGGTCTATACGAACGGGGTGCTGGCCGCGATCAACAACAGAGTCTCGAATCCACTCGCAGCGACACTCGGTGCGGATCCGCTTAATTATCTGGGACATTCACTCTACCCTGCTGACCCGTATTTGAATGCTTCGATTGATGAGTTTCGCGTTTACAGCAGCCCGCTTACGGCGGGACAAATTACCGCAGCTCAAGTCCTCGGACCAAACCAAGTGCTCGGCACCAGCATGAATGTGTCACTATCTGCGGCCGTATCCGGCGGCAATTTGACTCTCAAGTGGCCGACCACCTCGGCGTTGGTGACCTTGTCGTCTTCCTCAACGCTGGGCAGTGCCGCAGTTTGGACGCCGGTAACTGCTCCATTGACGGAGGTGGGCAGTAACTATCAAATCACAGTGCCAGTGACCAGTGGGCAGCTATTCTTCCGGTTGCAGCAATAATCAAATATTAAGACACGGGGCGGAGATGTCCTATGGCATCTCCGCCTTTGTTGTATAACAAGTATTTACAAAATCCCAATAAACTATTTGCAAGTCACATCAAAGGCACCTTTACTTGTTCGGAGAGCAATTGAATTGAACGGCATACCATGACCAAAACCATTCAGCGCATCCGACATGGTTGGCAAAAGACATCGCGTGAACTGTTTTTGTTTCTGTCACTCACGATGGCGACGACTTGCTTCGGGCAAGCCGTCGGCCCCTATCCGTTTTATGGCAATTACTATCTGCATGACCCAGGCACAATGATCAAGGATGGCACGAATTATTTTATTTACGGCGACGGCCAGGGCATCAGCGGCATAAAGAGCAGCGACTTGCGGAACTGGAGCGCCGCAGCAGCCATATTTCCCGGTGGCCCGCCGTCATGGACGACGAATGCCGTCACTAACTTCACCGGCTATTTTTGGGCGCCGGATAACGCCTACTTCAACGGGCGCTACAACATTTACTATTCTTGCTCGCAATGGGGCACGATTAATTCCGCCATCGGCCTCGTCACCACGCCGTCGCTCGTTTCACCGGCCTGGACGGACCAAGGCAAAGTCATCCAGTCGAATCCCAATTTTGCGACGAATGCGACCACCGACCTTACCGCCTACAACTGCATTGACCCAAGCGTCATGGTGGACACCAACGGAACGGTGTGGTTGTCCTTCGGTTCCTATTCGGACGGCATTCTGATTCTGCAGTTGGATCCAACCACGGGCAAACGGATCTCGGCCAATTCCCAGATTTACCGGGTTTCCAACAATGGTCTGTCATTCTTCAGCAACACCGAAGAAGGCTCGTGCCTTTACCAGCACGGCGGCTATTACTATTTGTTCGTCAACTTTGGCGGCTGCTGCGCCGGCGTGGACAGCACCTACAACATCCGCGTAGGTCGCAGTTCCACTGTCACCGGTCCGTATTACGACAAGAACGGCACTAACATGGTCAACGGCGGCGGCACGATGCTGCTCGAAAGCACCGCGCGCTACATCGGCCCCGGCCATGCTGCCATCATGAACGACAATGGCACCAACTGGTTCACGTTTCACTATTACGATGGCAACAACAATGGCAATGCCACGGTTGGGATGATGAAATTGAACTGGACCGCCGATGGCTGGCCCACGCTGACCAACGACTGGAGCGCATTTTATTCGTTCAATCGCGATGCCCATGAACATCTCGGACTTTACAACGGCACGCTGATGAACGGTGCTTCCATTACGAATGATTCCGGACACGGCAGCGCGCTGAATCTCGATGGTGCCACCAACTATGTGGTGCTGGCCGATCCCGTGGCCAATTGCAGCACCATCGCGGCCTGGTTGAAATGGAATGGCGGCGCGGCCTGGCAGCGCGTCTTCGATTTTGGTGCGGACACGACGAATTATTTTATCCTAACACCGAAAGCAAACACCGGTGTCATGCGGTTTGCCATCACGACCAACAGCAACGGCGGCGAACAGCAGATCAATGCCGCCAGTGCGATGCCCATCGGTTCGTGGTGCCATGTAGCCGTCACGCTCGACGGCACGACCGGCTTGCTATATTTGAACGGGAATCCGGTTACCACCAACAACAGTCTCACGATTCGTCCGTGGCAAATTCTGGCGAAGTCTAATTACCTCGGCAAAAGCCAGTGGCCGGCGGATCCTCTGTTCAACGGGGAAATCAGCTCATTCCGAATCTTCGGCCGGGCGTTAAGCGGTTCGGAAATCCGTGATCTGGCCTACGCGCATCCGGCGCTGGCGCACCGTTACAGTTTCACGACGAATCTCTGGGATTCCATCGGCATGGCGCATGGCTCGCTCGCCGGCAATGCCACAGTCACGAACAATGCGCTTCAGCTTACCGGCACTGCCGGCGACTACGTTAATTTGCCCGGCGGTTTGGTTTCGGGTTGCTCTGCGTTGACGGTGGAGTTTTGGGCCACGTTCGGGGCGAACGGAAACTGGGCGCGGGTCTTTGATTTTGGAAACACCGCCGGGACTAGCGGATATAATTTTGTTTTTTACAGTCCACATACTTCTTTGAGCGGCCAGCGGCTCGGCATTTCCACGCCGGTCGCCACCGTGAATTTTGATCCCCCCGGCATACTGGACAACCGGGCGGTGCATGTGGTCTGCATCTTGGATCCCACCAACAATTACTGCGCCATTTACACCAACGGCGTGCTGCAAAGCTCGTTGACGACGGCGCTGCCACCTCTGTCCGGCGTCAGCACGGCCTGGTCCTTCATCGGGCGTTCGCTGTTCAGTGCGGATGCCTGGCTCCATGCGTCGGTTGATGAATTGCGCATTTACGATGGCCGGCTCACGCCGCAGGAAATCGCCCTGAACGACCAATACGGCCCCAACGCCCTGGCGATGTCCGTGACGCTGGCGCAGACAAATTCCGTCTCCGGCCTCAACCTATCCTGGCCGTCATGGGCGGTGGGCTTCGCGCTGCAATCTGCGACCGACTTGACCAGCAGTGTCTGGACGACTCTTGCTCAAGCCCCGTCACTATCCAGCAATCAATGGTCACTAACCGTTCCCATAACCAATGCCGCCACTTTTTACCGGCTACAAAGATAAAATATAATGAACTTCCCATTCTTCATTCCTCAAGTCGTCTTGAAACGTCAATTCTGGTCGGTTCCCGGCCTGTTGCTCGCTGGAAGCCTGTTGGCCGCGCAGGCGGGACAAGTGAGCATTCACGATCCCTCAATGGCCAAGGAGGGCGACACCTACTATCTCTTCAGCACCGATCCGGGAATCAAATTCTACAGTTCCAAGGATATGATCCATTGGAAATTTAGGGCGCGGGTGTTTCCAGGCGAGCCGGCATGGGCGAGAAGCGTGACAAGTAGATTTAACGGTCATATTTGGGCGCCCGACATAGTTCAGCATGATGGCAAATACTATTTGTATTATGCCGTGTCCTCCCCCGGCAAAAATAGTTCGGCCATCGGGGTGACCATCAACAAAACTCTTGATCCTGACTCGCCCGACTACAAATGGGAGGATCAGGGCATTGTGATTAAATCCATACCGGGCCGCGACCTTTGGAACGCAATTGACCCAAATGTCATCATGGACACCGATGGCACGCCGTGGATGGACTTTGGTTCGTTCTGGTCCGGCATCAAGCTCGTCAAATTGGACACCAACTTAATAGCGGTCGCGGAGCCACAGGAATGGTATTCACTCGCCAAGCGGGAGCGTTCGGCTTTCGTTGATGACCGGGAGCCGGGCGACGCCGCCGTCGAAGGCCCATTTATTTTCAAAAAAGGTGACTACTACTATTTATTTGTCTCGTGGGATCTTTGTTGTCGCGGCACCAACAGCACCTACAAAATTGGTGTGGGACGTTCACGCGATGTTACCGGCCCCTATTTGGACAAGGATGGTCTCGACATGGCCCAGGGCGGCGGCACTTTGGTGCTGGCTGGCAACAAGGATTGGCCGGGACGCGGCGGAGCCAGTGCCTATACCTTCGATGGGAAAGATTACCTCGTCTTTCATGCGTATGAAGCGGCGGATAACGGTTTGCAAAAATTGCAGATTGCAGAAATTAAATGGGATGAGAATAAATGGCCGGTCATAGATGAAAAGGCCCTGAACAATTACCGGAGCGAATTGGTGAAGTAACCCTGTCACAGGTCTGATTGTCTGGTCATAACAATTTTAATTTATCACGGGTCAACTGCAATAGGCTCGCGAATTGGTTTATAGAATAATGAAAACTACCAAACTTACTATCCTCGAAAAAATCGGCTTCGGCGGTGGCGACGCGGCGGTGAACGTCGTCTGGTCGTCACTCGCGCTCATCATCACGTTTTTTTACACCGATGTATTCCGGTTGAATCCGGCCCACCTTGCGATGCTGGGACTTCTGCCGCGGCTGATTGACGCGTTTGCAGATGTGGCGATGGGCATGTATACGGACAGCCACACGACGCGCTGGGGCCGTTACCGCCCGTATTTTCTTGTCTTCGCCGTCCCGTTCGGAGTTTCGGTCATGCTGGTGTTCACGACGCCGGAACTGTCCTATAACGGCAAGCTGATCTGGGCATACGCCACCTACATCTTGATGATGCTCGTGTTCACGGCGGTGACGATTCCGTATATTTCACTGCCCGGCGTGTTGACGGCCGATCCGCAGGAACGCCTTTCGGCCAATGGCTACCGCCTGTTTTTCGCCAAGGGCGCGGCGCTAATGGTGACGACGTTTGTCCCGCTCTTTGCGGCGAAGTGGGGGCCGGATCATATCGCTCGCGGCTATCAGGTTTCGATGGCGGTGATGGCCGGAGCGGCCACGCTGTTGTTCATCTTGTGTTTTTTCACGACGACAGAACGCGTGATACACAAAAGTGACCGAAAGCCGCTGAAGCAGCAACTCAGCCTGCTCTTTACCAATGATCAATGGATGATTTTGGCCGGAGTTTGCGTGATCGGCACCGTTGGTTATGTGATTCGCGGATCCGTGGCGATGTATTACGCGAAATATTTCCTGGGCGGCGACGCCAAAATCATGTCGTTGTTCGTGACCATCGGCGTGGTTGGCAACATTCTTTCCATGGTCGCCTCGACGTGGATCACGAAGAAGTTCTGCAAAATCCAGCTCTTTCGGTGGTCGCAGTTGGGCACGTTTATGTTGAGCGTGATCATGTATTTCGTGGTGAAACCCGGCGAAGTTGCCACGGCGGTTGTGCTGTTCTTCCTCATCAACTTCATCGTTGACCTGCAAGGGCCGGTGTTCTGGTCCATCATTTCTGAGGCCGTGGACTACGGCGAGGTCAAGAGCGGTCGACGCGTGGCTGGCATGGCGTTCGGAGGTATTTCCTTCGCGCAAAAAATGGGCATGAGTCTGGCCGCCGGGATGGTGGGCTGGCTGCTGACCTACTTCCATTACGAAGCAGACAAGGTGCAGAGCGCATTCACGCTGAATGGCATTGCGCTGCTGCTAACAATCATTCCCGGCGTCTTCCACCTCGCCATGGGGCTTTTGATGTATAAATACTTTATCACCGACAAGTATTATAACGAAAAGGTTCGCGAATTGGTTGTCCACGAAGCCGCCTGAACTTCGCCTGCAATCACGCATATGCTGGGATAATTTATGAAAACATTGTCGCCCCTGATTCTCCAACGCGCCGATCCCTTCATCCTCAAACACGCCGACGGCTGGTATTATTTCACCGCTTCCGTTCCGGCCTATGATCGTCTTGAGTTGCGCCGCGCCCGGACGATTGCCGGACTCGCGACGGCAACGCCGGTGGACGTCTGGCACAAACCTGATGCCGGCCCGTTGAGCGAATTGATCTGGGCACCGGAAATCCATTTTCACCAGGGTGCCTGGTATATTTATTTTGCCGCCGCACCAACGCGCGCGATCAAGGACAATCTGTTTCAGCACCGCGTTTACGCCATCTCCACCAACGCTGCCAATCCGCTGGAAGCCCAGTGGGCTGCGCCCGTGCGGATCGAAACCGGCATGGATACGTTCTGCCTCGATGCCACGACGTTCACGCACAAAGGCGTGCTGTATTATGTCTGGGCGCAGAAGAAGTCTGGAATTCCCGGCAATTCAAATTTATACATCGCGCCCATGTCCACGCCCACCCAGCTCGCGGCGAAAGCAGTGCGGCTCTCAACGCCGGAGCTCGAATGGGAAATTCGCGGCTTTTCGGTAAACGAAGGTCCGGCGGTGTTGATCCGAAACGGGCGCGTGTTCCTCAGCTACTCGGCGAGTGCCACCGACGAGAACTATTGCGTGGGCTTGTTGCACGCCCACGAAGATGCCGACCTGCTTGATCCGCGCAGTTGGAGCAAGTCACCGGTGCCGGTGTTCAAGACCTGCTACGAAGGTCAGGTCTATGGCCCGGGTCACAACAGCTTTACGGTTTCCGAGGATGGGAAGACTGATGTGCTGGTTTACCATGCCCGCACCTATACCAAGATTGAGGGCGACCCGTTGTGGGATCCGAACCGACATACTTACGTCAAGCCTTTGAAGTGGGACGCCCAAGGCCTGCCGGTCTTTGGCCGCCCGTCTGAAATGGAATGACGTTAGCAAAATTATAAAACGCCGGAAAAAAGTCCTGCCCATTTTGGTTATGGGGGCCTGGGTCTTGATGCGTCCCGTGGCAAAGGCGGGTTCCGCCAAGATAATCTTGCGCATTTATGTCTCGAACCCTGGCTCGCAGGAATTTTTTTCATCCTGGAAAATGCAGTTCAACCACGGATGGATACGGATTTTTCAGACAAGCCGAACGCATCCGACAGCCCGCCCCGGTTGCTTCAGCGGAATCGTGCCAGATTGAAATTGCTTCTTCGTCCGTGTTTATCTGTGTTAATCCGTGGTTGGTTTAATTTCCATTGTTGCCGGTCATGAATGCGACTTTCTGGATGCCGGCAGCGCGGACCGCCTGATAGACCTTGACCATGTCGCCGTGCAACGTGTCGCGATCGCCACTGATATATACCGGCAAATTCGTGTCGGCGCGGAAACGGTTGCTCAAGACGAGGCTCAACGCCGGCAGCGCGATGATTTTCTGTTCCAGCCAGACCGCGCCCGACTTGTCCACCGCGATGTTGAGCATGTCCGGCTTGTAATCCTGGCGCGACTGCGTGGCGGACGGCAGGTTGACCTTGATGTTCGCCTTGCGGCTCATTTGCAGACTGATCATCATGAACGACGCCAGCAGGAAAAACATGATGTCAATCAGCGGAATGATGACAATTCGCGAACGACGCTTGGGAATGGGCGATGAAATCTTCATCGGCGAATCAATGGCTGGTGGACTGGCTGGGCGACGCTGGCTTGTGCAAGTGAACCGTGTCGCCGGCTTTGCCGCCGCCGACCATCACCTCGACATTGGTCGCCGCCGTTTCCAGATCAAATTGCAACTGCGTCACCTTGGCGGAAAAATAATTGAACGGCACCAGCGCAAAAATCGCGATGCCTAGGCCGCAGGCCGTGGCGATGAGCGCCTCGCCGATGCCACCGGTGACGGCGGTGACGGAGAGTTCTGCGCTCCCGATATTCAGGAATGCGCGCATCAAGCCCGTCACGGTGCCCAGCAGGCCGAGCAGCGGCGCGAGCGTGACGAGCGTGTCCATGACGGTGAGAAAACGTCCGGCGCGCTTGAGTTCAATGCCGGCGGCAAGCTGCAACGCGCCCAGCAGCGACGCGTGCCGGTGGCCGACATGACCGAGGCCGTGGCGGATCATGCGGATGACCGGATCGTCCGAGCCTTCGGAGATTTTCTGCGCGGCGGCGGTGTCGGAATTTTCCAGGGCGGCAAACAACTGTTCCAGTTTTTGCGGATCGCGTTTGTGGCTTTCGCGCCACCACCAGAACGCGCGTTCGCCGATGACGGCGACGGCCACGAGGGCGCTGGCGAGAATCGGCCACATGACCGGGCCGCCCTTGATGAAGAATTGGAAGACAATGTTAGCGAGCATGGGATTCATAGTTGTTGTTTGGTTTAGTAAAATCAGTTCAGTTGGATTTTGTAGGAGATGCGTGTTTGAAAAAGCTGGCTGCCCGCACCGGCCGGCAAATGCCAGTGACTCTTGATAAATTCCAAGGTGGAACGGTCAAGCAGTTGAAAGCCGGACGATTCTTTCACGGCCACGGAAATCACATTCCCTGCCGCGTCGCCATTGAGCAGCAGGAGAACGCTGCCTTGCTGGCCTTCTTCCAGCGCGATTTTGGGATAGGGCGGCTGCGGGCGGTCGCCGCCGGCACCAGTGCTGTTGAGCAAATTCAGGGCCGCCGCCGGCCGCAGCGGTTCCAGCGGCGGCGCGCTGGCGAGACTGGCCGGCACCACCAGCGAACCGATCGTTGGCACGCTGAAGCTGATGTTTGGTGCCTGCGGAATCGCGACGGCAACGCGCGGCGTGTCGTTTCTGTCCTCGACGGTTTCTTTCTTTTCGGTCGCCGTCTGCGGCGGCAAGGTCATTGGCTCGATGACGACCGGAACGAGTTCTTCGAGCGGTGGCGCTGGCTTGATGGCGATCACACCGCGCCGCGCGCCGAAAATGCCGATGAGCAGAAAAAGGATGCAAACCGAATTCACCCACGCGAGTTTCAAATTCGCGTCCCGGCCGGCCGCCGGCAGACAAAGGCGCGCGAGTTCGTCTTTCAACTCGTAGGCGGGCGATGTCTGCCTTTCACCTATGTTATGGCGGACCTCGAAATTCATGATTTCACCGGAAATATTCTGGTTCGTCCATTTTCTCCCCGTCCAACTGGTAGATGCTGGTCATTCGCCCGTCTTTGACGAATTCACCGACATGCAATGTTCCGTAAACCGTCAATGGCACGTCCATGACGGATTTCACTCCGTCACCCTTCATGTGAACGTCAACCCATTCGTTGATTCGGAGAGGCTTGCCAAAGCAACAGTTATTCCGATTTCGCATAAGCAGAAATTCGGTGGCCAGGCCATTTTCCAGTTTCAGCGGCAACATAAAACCCTTTAAAACGATTTCACGGTTATCCAAAGATTTGATAGAACTGGGAATTGGCATGAGCAGCTTTGGAACGTAGGTAATCCCAGGCACTGGCCCGTTCACAAAAGCTGGAAAGCTTGCTAATTTGTCAAAACTGAGTTGCAAATGACCGTCGGTGGTTGCCCTCAAGCCGGGATCAGTCCGGGGATCAATGGGAATGCTGATTACTGTCCACTTGATTGATTGCGGGGGCGCCGGCTCCTTGGCCCTCATGGTGGCGTTTGTTTCCGGCGGCGGACTGATTAGACCGCCATGGATCACCCGCGTGAGGGATGTGGGCTTTGGAACGATCATTGGCAGCAAAAAAAGCGCGGCAAACAACAAGCCAATACCCACACCGATGACCCCCGCAATTTTTCGGCGGCCACCGATGTTGGCAGATACTATTGTCATTATCCTGCTGCTGTTATTTTCCGGTTTCATCCGTATCGTTTCCTTTTGGGAAATTGAACACGACATTCGTGTAACTTTTTCCGCGCACATTGATTTTCCCGATGGCGGCGTCAAAGTTCGTCACGGTCTTGAGCCAGTCCGCCTGCACTTCAAACAACGAGGTGTCGCCGATGGTTTCTCCCGTAGCGGCATTGGCAACGGCTTTCAAGGTCATGGTTTCATCACGCCCGGAAACCCTGGCGGCGATGTTAAAAGATTCCGGTTGGATGCGGACGAAATTTTCCAGTTCGCCATCCAGCATGTAGGCCTGCAATTTTCCGGTGGCCGCGTCCAGCACAAATTCCACATGGTATTCCTCGTTGCCCAGCACGACCGGCGTGCCGTGATGCGGCGGATGATGTTCGTGTTTTTGAACCACCTCATTCGCTGGCGCGGCGGCATTTTCCGTTTTGGAACATCCGCCGAGAAACGCGGTGGCCAGTCCGATGCCGAGTAGTGTGATGATTTTCATTTTTGATTTGGCTGGGTTCAAGAATGAGGAGTGAGATTTTCCGCGACATCCGTGCGGTAGGCTTTTAGCGCAGGGACGATCCCCGCCAGCGCGCCGAGCGCGATCAGCGCGGCGGGTGCCCACAGCATCACGGCGTTGAATTGCAGGGTATCGATCACCACGCCGGTTTGCGCCCGCATCACGCCCGCAACGACGGTGACAATGACGCCGTAAACCACAAAGGCCGCAGCCATGCCGATGGCAGAAATCGTCGCCGCCTCCAAAAGAATCGCTGTGAAAATGTTGAACCGTCGCGCGCCGAGCGCCCGCAGAATGGCGATTTCCCGCCGCCGTTCATTCATCGAACTGTAAATGCCCGCGAGAATCGAAGCCGTAGCGACGATGGCGACGAGATACGAAACCAGCGACAGCACGCGGTTGAACCAGCCGATTTTGTCGAACAATTCCGCCATCACGCTGCCAATCGGCCACGCGAACGTCAGCCGGTTTCCTTGCCGGTTATACATCATGTCCATTTGAAAACCGGCGATGGCGCTGCCGGCCTTGAGCTTCACCAGCACCGCGCTCACATCCGTCGCCGCGCGCGGGTCGTGACCGCTCATTTTCTGGATGCCTTCCAGCGGAATCCAAATCACGCGGTCGGCGGGCGTGTTCGACGGTTTGAGAATGCCGACGACAACGTAGGTTTCCGAGTGCTGGTTGTTTTCATTGAAGATCAATCCATGAAACGGGTGAAAGGTGTCGCCGACTTTCAAATTCATTTTGCGCGCGACGAAATCGCCCACCACGGCGTCACGGCGGGCCGGGTCAAACCAGGCACCCCCCGGTTGCAGTTCAAATTTTTTGCCGGGCGCATATTCGGTCTTGTCGAACAATTCCGGGCTCGTGCCGACCAGCCGGAAACCATGATAGTTGTCGCCCACCGCGATGGGCACGGCGAGTTCCACGCTCGGATTATTTTTGATGTCCTGATAATCCGACCACGCGAGATTGCCCGGCGAGGCTTCCAGATTAAAAATCGCGTTGAGGACGAGCTGCAGCTTTGAACCGCGCGCGCCCAGCACCGCGTCGAAGCCCTCATTGACGCCGGTGAACGTGGCTTGCGACTGCTCCTTGACCACCCATACGGACATGAGCAGTCCGCCGGCAAGCGCGATGGAAAACGCCGTGACGCAGGTTGAGAGCGCGTGTTGCCGCAGGCTTTTAAAAACGATGCGCCAGAGGTTCATGCGGTTGCCTCCGTCTTGGCCGCCTGATTGATGCGGTCGAGCTGCTGGACCTGATCGAACTGCGCCAGCACCTCGCGGTCGTGACTGACGATCAGCAACGCGGCACCGTTTTCGCGGCACGCTTCACGAATCAGCGCCAGCGATTCGCGCGCATTTTTTTGGTCGAGATTGCCGGTCGGCTCGTCCGCCAGAACCAGCTTCGGCTTGTTCGCCAGCGCGCGGGCAACGGCGACGCGCTGCTGCTGGCCGGTGGACAACTGGCGTGGACGATGATGCAACCGGTCGGCCAATCCGACGCGCTTCAACAAGCCTTCGGCAAAATGTTTGTCCACGCCTGCACCGAACGCCATGCCGAGCAAAACATTTTCCAGGCAGGTGTAGCCTTGCAGCAGGTTGAAGGTCTGAAAAATGTAGCCGATTTTTTCCGCGCGCAGCCGGTCGCGTTTCGGCTCGGCCAGCGCCGCCATGTCCGTGCCATCCAGCAAAATTTCTCCGGCGTCGGGCTTGAGGATGCCCGCGATGAGGTTCAGGAAGGTCGTCTTGCCCGAACCGCTTTCACCTGCCAGCGCAATTTGTATTTGCGCATCCAGCGAAAAATCCGGCACGTCCACGATGAGCTGGCTCCCGCCGTCGGGCGTGGTGAAGGATTTTTTCAATCCGCGAATATGCAATAATGGTTCCGGCATGATGTCAGGCATTGAGTGGTTTGCGGCGGAACAAAAGGCACGCGCCGCCAAGAAACGCCGCCGCGTAAGCTACACCATAAAGCGTGGCCAGACCAATGGCACTCCATTTGACCAGGGGCCAGTCGTGGATGATAAGGTCGCGCAGATCGTAAAATTCCAAATGTGGCATGACATAGAAAATGGCCAGTGTCACGCTTTGCATCGGCTCGTGCATATGCAGGGCGAGTTTGCCCAGATGCCGGCCCAGCATGAGGATGCCGACGATGATCACGATGCTGATGGTGGCGTTGGAGGACGGCGCGGTAAAGACCAGCGCGCCGCACAACACCATCGCCACGATGACGCCGAGCATGACCCAGTGCAGCCAGAACGCTTGAAAATACTCCTGCAACCGCCAGCTCTCGCCGCGCGAAACGGCGGTGACGACGAAAAATCCATAGAAAGCCAGCAACGCCATGCCGCACGCCAGCCAGCAGCTAAGGAATTTTCCAAAGATAAGCTCATTGCGGCTCACCGGTTTTGACAGCAGAGAAAATAGCGTGCGGCTTTCGCGCTCGGCGTGAAGCTGCCGTGCGGTCAGGGTGACGGCGATGATGACGGTCGAAATCCACACGAGCAAGAGGCAGATTTCCTTCATGTAGCGCACCATTTTCATGTCGCCGAAGATGTTGGCCGAGCCGGACATCAACGTCAGCAGGACGGTGACGATGAGCAAAACGTAGGCGTCCTTGCGCCGGATCAGTTCCTTGAGGACGATGCTGGTGATGACGAGAATGTTGTTCATGGTTCAGTTGGTTTTAAGTTTGGGTTCGTAGCCGATGACGCGGAGAAAAAGCTGTTCGAGGCCGCAGTTGTGTTCTTTGGTGAGCACATCCACTGCTCCACTTGCGGGCCAATTTTGGCCGCCAGGCTGAATGCCAGCGTGAGCCATAACAGGACGAGAACCAAACCGCGCCAGTCAGACCCGGAGGTTGCAGAATGGAGATGTGATTTCATTTTGAATTTGAAATGTTGGAGAGCTGCGCCAGAGGAAGACGCAACTCTCAAACTTCTGTTGGTTCAAAATACGTAGGTCAATGAACCGAAGAACCCGATGCGCGCGCCGTAAGCTGCGGCGTTGACGCCGACGCCGGAGCCGTTGCGCAATTCATACGAGTTGTCCGTAAGGTTCACGATGTCAAAGCGCGCCTTTAACATCTGGCTGCCATGAAGCTTGAAGCTTTGTTCCGCGCCGCAGTTGATGGAATAGTATGCCTGAACCGTCGTGCCATTGGGAATCAGGGCGGTAGTGCCGGGAATGTAGCCGCCGCCGTCGGTCCGCAAACCGCTGCCGTAAAGCGCGTCCAGATAAAGCCGCGTGCTGGTGCGGTCGGATTCTTTCCAGAGATACGACGTGCCGAACGAGCCGGTCACGGTCTGGGCGTGGTCCAGATTGATCCAGTTATTTTTGACGTAATTGTAACTGGTCTGGTCAAACAGATACTGCGCCGAATTCCAGTCTTCGCCCTTCGCCACGCCGTAGGCGACGTTGGCGTAGGTGGAAAAACCGCCGTCGGTATAGTTGCCGGTGAATTCCACGCCATAAACCTGGCCGCGGGCATAGTTGAATGCCTGCAGGATGAGTGACTGGCCGAACAAACCGTCGTCGAGCTGGTTCTGGGCGTATTTATAATAGCCATCCACGCCCACCTGCAAGTTCTTGTTGATTTTTTGCGTGATGCCGGCGTCGAAATAATTCGCGCGTTCGGCGGTGACCGAACTGGCCGGCGCGTTGGGACCCCAGGGCGATTGATTAGAGGTGCCGTCAAACTGATGGACCGTGTTGGCCGGCACAGCTTCCGCCGGCGGCGGCGTGAAGTAGCGCGCATAACCCGCGTGCAGGGTCGTCGAGTCGGTCGGCGTGTAAACCACGTTGGCGCGCGGGCTCAACTGGTTCTCGTGGTCGAACGACGAGTTGAAGGCGTCAAAGCGCGCGCCGTAGTTGGCCGTGAGCTGGTCGGTGATTTTCCATTCATCCTGCAAATATCCGCCGGCAAACAAGGCGTAGAGCGAACTGTTGGCCACAATGGGATAAGGCGACCCCGTCGGATTTCCGGCCGGATCCAGATTGTAAACGGTCGTGGTGGTATTCTGCGCCACGGATTCGTCCAGCACCATGAAGCCGCCGCGCAGTGTATGTTTGGGATTAATCTCAGAACTGGCGTCGGCCTGAATGCCGCCGGAATAAAGATTTTTATCCACGTCACTGGCCACGCCGTTGTAATACAGATCCCCCACCGGGTCGGGCATGAAATGCACCTGGCTGTTCCGGCCCAACCCGGAGATTTGACAATTCAAGTTGCCCGCCGTTTTTTGATAGGTGACCACCCCGTAATAATTCTGCTCCAACTGCTGCTCGTTTAGATTTGAAGAATTAAAAGTCGCCGGCAGTCCGGTCGGAATTGTCCCCGCCGAAGTAAGCGCAAACGGGCCGGTAAGGCCTGATGTGTTGGGCACTTCATAGTTAGCGTAGGCTCCGCTCAACATCACGTTAATCCGGCTCGTGTCGTCCAGAATGTAGGAGAAATACGAGAACGACTTGTATTGATAGGTGTTATCGTGGATGGCCGTCGCGGCGGACGTGGGATTTTCGATGCCGAGGTTGTTGTTGTTGTAACTGCCATCAATGAAATAATTCAGATTTCCCTGCGCGCCGCCCGCCTCGAAGCTGGGATTGATCGTGTTGTAACTGCCGCCATACATTTCCACGTCGCCGCCGTTTTCAAACGCGCCGCTCTTGGTCTGGATGTCCACGACGCCCGCCGTGCGGAAACCGTATTGCGCCGGCAGCGAACCGGTGACGAGCTGCATGGACTCGATGAAATGCGGGCTCAACTCCAGGCCGAACCCGGAGATGCCTTCCGGCAGCAGCACGCCGTTGATGCGGTATTGCAAATTCGCGTGCTCGCCGCGGACGTGCAGATCGCCGTTCGCCGCCGAGTCCTGCGCCACGCCCGGCGCGCGCAGGATGATCTCGTTCATCGGCGCATTGCCGCCCTGCGACAGCGCGGCGATTTGACTCTTGCTGATTGTGTAGGCCGACGCGCCCAAGTCCGGCAGGATTTGATTGCGCGCCTGATCCAATTGCCCGACGACCGTGACATTGCCAAGGTCGGTGACATTGGTTGAACTGCCCGACGCCACAACATTGGCCGCCGGCATACTGTTCGTCTGTGACAGGGCTGTCCCGCCACAGGACAGCGCCACCGACGAAATCACCGCCATATAAACTCCACGATTATTTAATTTTTCATTTTTCTTCTCTGCAAATTTTTTCACAAATTTCCTTGGGTTAAATTTTTTATACACTTCTGCAAATCTTTTTGGGATTTGCCTTTTGCCCAACGCCACGAGGCATTGCGCAAAGTTTTGGTTTTATTGAAAAGCTCTTCAGACGAAGCAACTGGCGACGCCTGAAACCAACGAATTAGGAAACGGCAGAGAAGTAGGGCGGCCCGCGACCATCGGGCAGGAGTTCAATGGTCGTGCTGGTAACGGAAGATTCAATGCGGGGAGCGGCTTCAATCCAGGTGACCGGTGCGGCCACCGGCATGGTGGCCGGCGCAGTTTCGATTTTCCCATGCGCGATGCAGACGATCGCGCAGTCGTCGTCGTTGACGGGAATGGCACCACCGTGCAGCCACGCGTGCAGCGGCGTGCAAAGTTCCGCCGCCGCCATGAACAGCCAGACGGCCAGCGACAACACCCCCGCCGCCAGGAAAAGGCGCTGGCGGATTCGGCGGCTGAATTGGCACTTTCTGTCTTGCAAAGCGTTTGCAAAATAGCAAATGGCGTGCCGGCCGCAAGCCGTTTTTGACGAAGCAGAAGCCGTGGGCACAGCCCCGTTTATTGCCACCGCTCAAAAGCACTTGGCTTCAGCGGCGATCCGATGGACAGCAGTTTGCCGATGGGCGGCGCGATTTTGGGTTTGCTGGTGCGGCCTCGACCGCAGGCAGAAGCTTGGCGGCAAGCTGGTCGGATTGGTTGAACATGGTCGCCAGCTACTTTCTATCAAGTGTCTTTGACAGGATCACAAACCAAAACCACATAAACCCCTGTCCAGTTTTAACTGGGTCACACCACGTCCGGCAACGGGCGCCATTTTTATTTTGCCGTTAACAATTTCTGCTGGCGAAATCCTCCGAAACCCGCTTCGATTTGGCCGGGCGCAGGTAAAATCATTGACGGCAAAAATCTCACGGCTATGCTCCTAAAGCCCGCAGTTGGAAGCGGACGAAGCCATCGCAAACCACGGATGAACTCGGATTTCCGGCAGCGCGTTGCACTCACCCTCCCGGTGAACCACTGCTTTTCTGCAAGGGCTTGGCATCCGTGTCCAGCCGTGGTTAAAACAAAATGAAAATCCGCACGCCCGTTCCCGAGAAAAAGTCGCGGCTGGAAATCATCCCGCTGATTGACATCATGTTTTTCCTGCTGGCGTCGTTCATGATGATCAGCCTGCAAATGCAGATTGTCCGCACGGTCAAGGCGAATTTGCCGACGGCGACACTGGCGACCGCCAGCACGAAACCGGACATCGTGAACGTGTTGGTGAACCGGGACGGCCAGGTTTCCGTGGACAACAAAGCCATTTCATTTTCCGAATTGAATTCGTTGCTGACCAACCGTTACAGCGCAAACACGAATTTGCCCGTCTATATCACCGGCGCGCAGGATGCCATGCACGGCTCGGTGATATATGTTTTGGATTTAGTGAAACGCGCCGGCATCCCACACGTCGCCATCGCCGTCAAAGCCGCCCCCGACCAGCCATGAAAAATTTCCAAGCCAACCTCCTCATTGTCCTCGCGCTCGCCCTCTGCGGTTTGTGCGCCTTTCAATGGTATGAGCAGACCAGCCAGCGCAACGAGATCACCACCTTGAACGGGATGGTCTATGACCAGAACGTCGCCTTCCAGGATGCGACCAATTCCATCGCGACGCTGAACCACCAGATCACGCAGATGGACGCGCGCTTCACGGAACTCAAGGCCGCCGCCACCACGAACGAGCAACTCGTCGTGTTGCAAAAGGCGGAACTCATCAAACTGCAATTCGCGAATGAAAATCTCACCAATGAAATCGCACAATACCAGACCGCCGTGGACACGTTGCAAGCAAAATTGAAAGAAGCATACGCCGGCATTCAGGAACAAAACGCAACCATCACCAATCTCGTCACGCAGCGTGATGACTTTGTGAAAAAATTCAACGACGAAGTGAAAGACCGGAACGACCTCGTCGCCAAATACAACGACCTCGTCAAACAGTTGCCGAAACCGCAGAACGGCGATGCAAAGCAATAACAGCGAAGACGCAAAGACGCGAAGTGAAAAATCTTTACGTCTTTGTGTCTTGGTTGCTTATCTTTTCTTCCCGCCTCGACAACCGGCTGGAATTTTCTAAATTATCCCGGATGTCGTTCAAACCTTTGGTCATTGCCGGCCGCGCGTTTCGCTCGCGGCTGATTCTCGGCACGGGAAAATTTCCCTCGCCGGAAGCCATGCGCGATGCGCTCGCCGCCAGCGGCACGGAAATGGTCACCGTCGCCCTGCGCCGCGCCGATTTGAGCGGCCAGAAAGACCCGTTCGCGAACATCCTCGAATTCATTGACCCGAAAAAATACCTACTCCTGCCCAACACCAGCGGCGCGATGAACGCCGAGGAAGCCGTCCGCCTCGCGCGCCTCGCCGTCGCCGCCGGCCTGCCGAAATGGGTGAAGCTCGAAATCCATCCCGACCCGCGCTATC
>Ga0182030_10009637_pt1 | contig 19756 bp, 16 predicted proteins | sample 812S3MmetaG_FD_121299 | JGI IMG/M metagenome (GOLD analysis project Ga0182030, IMG submission 121299) | Permafrost microbial communities from Stordalen Mire, Sweden - 812S3M metaG (Illumina Assembly) | ecosystem: Environmental > Terrestrial > Soil > Wetlands > Permafrost | place: Sweden... | reverse complement strand
GTCATGCTCACCGCCAACTGGTCGATGCCTGCCCGGTCAGCCAGTGCCGCGGCCAGCCCGGAGAGGCGAAGCTCGCACCAACCGCTGGCTGCCCGGTGCACCTCGATGTTACGCCACTCCGGCCTGGGACCTTCGGGGCGGAGGACCTTGATGGTCGCCTCCTTCGCCGCGAACCTCGCCGCCAGCGACTCGTAGGAGTAGTCGAGGCCGGCGTCGCCGGGTCCGGTCGGGCCCATCCGGCCGTCCGTCCGGCAACAGGAGACCTCGTGGTCCGTGAAGATCCGGCGCACGTAGCGGTCCCCGAACTGCTCGACCGATCGGGCCACCTCCTCCACGTCGACCAGGTCGACCCCGATCCTGAGGGTCGGGTCCGCGTGTGGTGCGACCGGGCCGGGACCGCCCAGGGCACCGCCGAGCAACTCGGTGGCCGTCCGGACGGCGTCCTGCCACACCGACGCGGAGGCCGTCGCCGGACCTCCCACCACCGGCACCGGCACCGGCCCCGGCCCGTCGGGTCGGAACACCGTGCTCATGCGGGCACCCCGCCCCGGTCGGCCCTGCTTCCGCTGCCCCCGACCTGACGGTCGGCTCCCACCGCCGCGACGCCGGACACCGACGAGTACAGCCGGCGGTACTCCTCGGCGATGGTGCTCCAGGCGAAGGCCCGCACGCGCTCGGCCCCGGCGCGTCCGATGGCCTCCCGCCGATCGGGGTCGGCGAGCAGGGAGTCGAGCGCCGCGGCGAATGCCGGGGTGTCGAAGGGGTCGACCAGGACCCCCGTCTTGCCGTCCTCGACGAACTCGGGTGCCCCGCCGCGGGTGGTCGCCACCACGGGCACCCCGGCCCGCCAGGCCTCGAGTACGACGATTCCGAACGGCTCGAGACGACTGGGCATGACGAACAGGGTGGCCCCCGACATGGCCGCAGCCACCTCCTCACGGGAGAGCCTTCCCACGAAGTGGACCTGTCGCCCTACCCCGAGACCGTCGGCCAGTCGCTCGAGATCGTCGAGTGCCGGGCCGGCACCAGCGACGACCAGGTCGGCGTGACGCCGGTCCTCGCTGACCGCGGCGTAGGCCGACAGGAGCAGATCGAACCCCTTCTTCGGCACGACCCGCCCGAGGGCGAGGATGTAGGGGCGCCCGGGGTCCTCCGCGACCGGGACGAACGGCGGTCGGGCGGTCGCAGCGGCGCCGACGGTGCCGGCCTGAGCACCGCCGGCGGCGGGCCCCAGCTCGACGCCGTTGGGGATGACCTGACCCTCGCCGGACCCGAGACCGAATCGCTCTTCGGCGTCGACCAGCGTGAACCTCGAGCATGCGGTCACCGCGGCAGCCCTCCTGATCCCCATCCGCAGGGCTGCCCTGAGTGACCTCGACTCCTCGAACACGTCCGCGTCGTCCATCATCGTCTCGCCCTGCAGGGTGATCACCAGGGGGACGCCGGTGAGCCGCGAGAGGGCGGTGGCGTAGGCACCGTTGGCGCCGAAGCACTGCACATGCAGGACATCGGGTCGGAAGGCATCGACGGCATTGCGCATGGCGAACAGGGTGCGCGGGCCTCCCGTGGCCGCACGGAGGAGCGACCCGAAGTGGGCCGCCGGGAGTGGCATGGGCAGGCGTCGGACCACCAACCCGTCACGGACCTCCACCGTCTCGGCCGCGGTGTCGTCGGGATGGCAGGTCCAGACCTCCACCTGGTCGCCCGCGTCCGCCAGGGCGAGCGCCAGATGGCGCGTCAGCTCCTCGACTCCGCCCAGTGATGGCGGGTACGCGCTCGGGAGGAGGGATACGCGGGTCATGGTTGGTCTTCCCTGGCACCGGCGGGCCGGCATGCTCCCGCACGGTCAGGCGCTCGCGACGCTAACAGCGTGTGAATGATGGGTCGCCTCACGGGATCGGATCAGGAGATGGACGGATTCAGCCAGGGCTCGACCGCCGCCAACACGGCCCCTGCCGGTTCCGGCGCCAGTGCGCTCCAGTCGCCGACTCCCGGCGACCAGTAGTTGGAGAAGGCGGCGGCGTACCAGCCAGAGAGGAACCCCTGCTCCGCGCAGTCACAGTCGGGGGCCCAGCTGGCCGGATGCATGCCGAGGATGTTCTCGATCTGGGCCTCTCCACCCTGGGGCTCGACGGCGGCGGCGTCGACCTCGTGGCCGATCTCGAAAGCGGTGATGCCGGCGAGGCGTTGCACGGTCTCCCCCGGGTACACGTACAGCACCGACGTGCCGCCCGTCTGGCCCCAGGTGAACGTGGTGTTGCCGTAGAAGCCGGGTGACGGTGCGTCCGAGATGGGGAGGAACTGGATGGAATAGCCGGTGATTCGCTGCCACGGATAGCGCACGAGGGCGAGTGCCTGCGCACCCAACTGGGTGGGCGAGAGGGCGGCCGCCGGGGTCGCGGCGGGGGCGGCGGCCGGGGCGGCGGGGGCGGCGGCCGGGGCGGCGGGGGCGGCCACCGGCACCGGGGCCGTTGTCGGGGTGGGGGTGGGGGCCGTCGTGCTCGGAGCCGTGGCTGCGACCGGCTGGGCCGCGACGGCCGGTGCCTTGACGACCGGCGCCTTGTCGGTGGCCGTGTCCGACCGCGTCGGCGACTCGGCGGCGTGGTCGGAGCGCCCACCCCGGCCCGATGACCGCCCGTCGGCACCGGCGAACAGGACCGACGTGGCGAGGGCCATGCCCACCGCGGCGAGGGCCACGGCGACCATGATCTCCAGCCGCAAGAGCGAGCGACGTTGGGTGAAGGTCGCCCGGAGCAGTCGGGCGACGAAGCCCGTGCCTCGTCGGTCGGTGCCGACGTAGCCCTCGGACAGGACCAGACGGGGATCGTCGAGGTCGGCCAGCAGCTCAGGCGCGAGTGGCCCCTCGGTGTCGACACCGGGGGCGGCAGGCCCGGGATCGATGACGACCCGGTGGGTGCGCACCCCTCCGTCTTCGGTGCGCACCGCCCGGCCCGTCTCGTGTGACAGCAGAGGCGCCGGCGCGGCGTCCGGAACCGGGGCAGCCGGGCCGTCCGTCAGCGTTGCGTCCATTGTCGTTGAATCGGCAGCTTTCGAGTACAGCTGAAGCCGAAGGGCCCTGCTCAGGCAACCAGGCACCCGATCGCACGCTCCGTGGTCAGGCTTCTGACGCTAGGCGTGGCACCGTGGTCTCCGGCCGCCTCATCGGGGGCACTGACGGCATCGGCGGTCACGGGCACTCAGCGGGTCGGCCGCCCCTCGCGGGATGCGCGGTCGGCGGACGCACCGTCGGCGGACGCGCGGCCCCACGCCCCTCGTGTCGGCACTTCTGGTGGCCAGCTGAAGCGGAATCCCCAGGTGCCTGGCCCCTTCGGCCCGCGGGTGAGGCCCACCAGCGGACGGGCCGCCACCGTCTCCACGCCGGTCACTGCAACGAGGAGCCCGCGGAGGTGGACGCTGGCCGCACGCCCGCCGCCATCAGTGGCAGCGCGCGCGGGGCGATCCCCGGCGCGCTGGCGTCACCGCTCGTCCGTCGGGCCGGCCTACTGGCCGAGGGGTCGGGACGGGGCCCGCCGGTCGACGGGTCTGGCTCCTGCAGGGCCGGTGACCCGGCCTGGCGGTCCGGGCCGGCGGCGGGACGGGCCGGCGCTAGCCGGAGGGCCCGGCGGCGGGAGGCCGCCCAGGACGGCGGGTCCGGGATGGCCGGCGACCGTCGACCGATGCATGTCGGCGACGCCCAGAGAGAGGCCGGCGATGATGATGGGGCCGATCGACGATGCACCGATCCAGAAGATGTCGAACAGCCCGTCCACGTAGTGGCCGCCCAGGACCACCAGCCCGAGCGTCCCGTAGGCGTACGGGAGCCGGAACATCGTCCTCATGGTCACGAACACCATGAACAGGAAGGCCAATGAGCCGACGATCCCGGTCGAGGCGAGATTGTCGATGAAGACGTTCGGCGGCGCCGTCACGGAGAGGAACTGGGGAAGGTTGTAGAACCGCATCCCCTCCCCGAGCAGCGGGCTGAGCCGGAAGACGTGCATGGCCGCGCCGAGCTGGTCCACCCGCACGGCCACGGAATTGAAGTGCGGGTTGTTCCGGGCGTTGATGGAGAAGCTGTAGTACAGCACGACGGCCACCGGGATCGCCCCGAGCATCATCAGTCGGGACCGCCGGCGGAGGTCCGGGTTCAAGAAGATGGAGAGGGCGATCGCCAGGATCAAGAGGATGATCGACTGGCGGGACTGGGACGCCAGGAGCCCCCCGATGCACAGGTACTTGTTCACCCTGGCCTCGGTACGCCCGATCCCGGCCCAGGACGGATTGATCTGGGCAACGAAGACGGCGACCCACATGATGGCGCCGATTCCGTTCTTCTGGTAGACGCCCCACTGGGCCGGCTGGAAGTGGAGCGTCACCGCATGCTCCATGGTGATCACGGCCAGGATCGAGGAACCGGCGAGGAAGAGCCTGAGGGCCTGCTTGGTCCGACCGTTGGTGGCGATGACCCATCCGACCAGCACGCTCCCGGCGAGGTACGACCACCGGTGCAGCCATTCGATGATGTTGTCCCGGAACGGGTGGGCCAGCACCACCAGGATCAGGACCGCCTGGAACCACACGATCCCCATGAGGAACTGGCGCAGGTAGGTCGCCTCCTTCCAGCGGACGTGGAACAGCGCCACCACCGCCCCGACGAAGACGAGGAGATCGGCGGCGCTCAGGTTCGTCCCACTGCCGCCCACCCGCTGGACGAGGAGGGATCCCGGAAGGGCCAGCACCACCAACAAGAGGGGGTCGGCGACGAAGATCCCGAAGGCCAGGACCACGCCGCCGAGGGCGAGCCCGATCACCGCATGCCCGGCGGTGGCGAACCCGACGGCGGCGGCGACGACCACGACCGTGGCCCACAGGCCGGCGCCGGCCGCCAGCCATTCGGCTCGGTACCGGAAGGACCTGCCGTCGAGGTCCCGCGTCGTGTACGCCAAACTGATACGGCTCATGGTGGGGGCGCGCTCTCGGTCATCGGCCTCGGCATTCCGGCGGCTGCGTGCGTCCAGCGTACCGTTCACCGTGCCGCCCGGACGGCACTGGGCAATCGCCCGCGGCAATTCGATCTCAAGCTCGGGCGGTACGGTGTCGACGGAAGGGCACAGCCTGAATCTCCCGTCGTCGGGCCGTGCGGCGACCGTCCGGCGGCTCGTCCGAGGAACGCGGGTCATGCATCGAGGAACGGAAATGGCAACGCAGAGCCCCGGCAACACCACAGGGACCGCCCCCGAGGAGGGGACGGTGGCCACGTCGCTGGTGGTCTGCTCCCTCGAACCCTGGGGTGAGGTCCGCCGCCGGATGCGGATCCTTGTGGACGAGATCGTGGACCTCGAGCCGTCGATCCAGGTGCTCTTCGTGACCCCGGCCGTCGACATCCCCCACCGCGTGCGCCACCGGGATCTGGCCGGCATCACCGGGCCCCGCCTCGAAAAGGTCCACCCCAGGATCCACGTCCTGCGGCCGAGGAAGTGGCTACCCCGGGTGCTCGGGGGGTTCGCCGACCGGTCGTTGGAACGCCAGGTGCTCGATGCCGTTGGGGAGATCGGCTTGCCGCGTCCCCTGCTGTGGGTGAACGACGCCGGTTACGCACGGTTCGCCGTGGGGACCGGTTGGCCGATCCTGTACGACATCACCGACGACTGGCAGCTCGGACCGCTCGCTCCCCGCCAGCTGGACCGGCTGGTGGCCAACGAGGATCTCCTGCTCGAACGGGCCGGCGCCGTGGTGGTGTGCTCCCCCGACCTGGCCCGGACGCGGGGGCGGCACCGGACGGTCGAGCTCATCCCGAACGGGGTGGACGTCGAGCTGTTCCGCGCTCCCCGGCCACGGCCGACGGACCTGCCACCGTCCCCGGTGGCCGTGTACGTGGGGACGTTGCACACCGAACGGGTCGACGTGGAGCTCGTGGCCGAGTTGGCGGCAGCACTCCCGGACGTGCAGATCGCGCTCGTCGGACCCAGCAGCCTCCCACCGGAGACGGGCGCCGCACTCCGCGCCGTCGCCAACGTGCACCTGCTGGGGCCGCGCCCCTACAGCCAGGTGCCCGCCTACTTCCAGCACGCAGACGTCATCGTCATCCCCCATCTCCTGAACCCGTTCACGGAGAGCCTCGATCCGATCAAGGCCTACGAGTGCCTGGCGGTCGGCCGACCGACCGTGGCCACCCCGGTCGCCGGTTTCCGGGAGCTGGGCCCTCCGGTGGTCGTCGCCCCGAGGGGCGAGTTCGTCGGGGCCGTGCGGTCGGCGCTGGCCTCCGCCCCTCCACCCGGGGTGCCGACCACCCTCCCCGCCACGCCGGTACCCACATGGCGTGAGCGTGCCGAGTCGATGGACTCGCTGATGGACCGCGTGCGCAATCAGGGTGGGCCCCGTTGAGCGTCGGAGGGCGGAACGTCCGCCATCCGACGTCGGCACCGTCGCTGCACTGGGCTTTCCCCAGAGGATGCTGCCCATCGCGGCAAGAACGCCCTATCCTCGTCATTACGGCTTTTCCCCACTGAAGGTGAGTTTCCACTGACGTTCCGCGACTTCCTCACGACCCTCTGGCGCAGAAAGCTGATCATCCTGGTCAGCGTCGTCGTCGCGGTCGCCGCCGCGTTTGTCTACTCGAAGGCGGTGACGCCCACCTACCAGTCGACTTCCCTGATCCAGATCAGCTCCACCACGGGGTCGACGGGGACCGGTTCGTCGACGTCCTCGGGGGTCCAGCTCCCCGACCCCGTCCAGGAGCTCGGCAGCACGAGTGTGGAGCTCCAGGCCGCGGCGCTCCTGAAGGACCCGGATGTGGGCGCGGTGACCAACAGCGTCACCGGAACGGTCGACCCCACCACCGGGGCCCTGAGCATCACCGCCTCGGCCTCGACCCCCGAGCGGGCCCAGGCGGTGGCCGCCGCCTACACGCAGGCGTTCAAGGACCAGATCCAGGACGTCGTGCAGGGTCAGATCGACAACATCCACAAGAGCTATGCGGCGGTCAACGCCCAGGTCGCCCTGCTGGAGCCCACCGGGACGGCACCCACCCCGGCCGTCGCGGCCGAGGTCGCCGCGCTGAACACCACGGCGGGCACGCTGCTGGCCCAGTCGTACACCATCCAGTCCGGTGAGCCCTATGTCACCACCCTGGTGACCGCCAGCTTCCCGACCTCCCCCACCGGCCTCAGCAAGAGCAAGTTGCTGCTCATCGGCCTGGTGGCCGGGCTCCTCGTGGGGATCGGCATCGCCCTGGTGCGCGACCAGTTCGACGACCGCCTGCGGACCAGCCCCGACGTCGAGGCCATCACCACGGCGCCGATCCTGGCCGAGCTGCCGAGCGACAGTGAGGTCCGGTCGGGCAAGGTGGCCATCGCGCTGGTCCAGGCGCCACAGTCCCAGATCGCCGAGGCGATCCGCGACCTGAGGACCAGTCTCCGGGTCATCTTGGAGGACACTCCGTGCCCGATGGTCGTGGTCACCAGCCCGGAGCCGGGCGACGGCAAGACCTTCGTCGCCGCCAACCTGGCAACGGCCTGGGCGATGAGCGGAAGCAAGGTCATCGTCGTCTCGGCCGACTTCCGTCGCCCGCGGCTCGAGGAGATCTTCGGCCTGCAGGCCACCGGGCTGCCGGGCCTGGCCGACCTCATCCGATCGAATTGGAAGAACCCGGACCCGGACAGCCGGCCCGTCGCCGCCCGCGAGCCGGTCAGCCGGGACGCGTCGCCGGAGGAACGCCCGACGGTTCCGGCGCTGCGGGCCACGCCCTCCCGGACCAGACGCGAAGTCGGCGACGAGGCGGACGAGTCCTCGGTGAAGTCGCTGCTGGTCGAAACCGGGATCTGGGGGCTCCAGGTGCTTCCGGCCGGTACGCAGCTCGACAGCCCGAGCGAGCTGTTCGGGAGCCCCGGCATCCAGCCCGTCCTCGACCAGCTCGCCCTCCTGGCCGACGTCGTCGTCCTCGACACGCCACCGGTCCTGCCCGTGCCGGACACGGCTATCCTCGCCCGGATGGCGGACGGGACGGTGGTGGTCGCGACGGAAGGTCGGACCGACCGGAACGACCTCGAAAGGACCATCAACCGGCTCCAGGCCACACAGTGCCGGGTGCTCGGCGTGGCCCTCAACCGGGTCCGTCACCCGGTCAATGACACGTACCAGTCCTACGCCTACAAGCAATGACCCCCGGGGCCACCCGCCCGACGTCGGGCGCGGGCGCCGACGTGGGCCCTGCGGAGAGCGCCTCCGCACCGCTCGACCGGGGTTCCCCGGCGGCGAGGCCGGACGTAGAGGTCCTGATCGTGGCCTTCGGAGCCCCCGGCCTCCTCGATTCGTGCCTGGCCGCCCTCGACGCTCAGTTCCCCGTCATCGTCGTCGACAACTCCTCCGATCCAGCGGTGCGTGATGTCGCCCAGCGCCACGGCGCCGCCTACCACGACCCGGGCGCCAACCTGGGGTTTGCCGGCGGGGTGAATTCGGGAATCACCTGCCTGGGTCGTCCCGAAGCCGACCTGCTCCTGCTCAATCCCGATGCCGAGATCGGCCCGGACGGCATCAGGCAGCTGGAGCGCTGCCTCCACGTCGGCTCGCGTCGGTCCTGCGTCGCACCGGCGCAGACCGACCCCAAGGGCGGCAAGCCGGCCAAGGTGGCCTGGCCCTATCCCACGCCGCTCGGGGCGTGGGCCGAGGCGGTGGGTCTCGGCCGCCTACGCCGGGGCAACCGGTTCATGATCGGCTCGATCCTCTTGCTGAGCGCCGACGCACTCACCGAGGTGGGTGGATTCGACGAACGGTTCTTCCTCTACGCCGAGGAGACCGACTGGCAGCTCCGTGCCTCGAAGCTCGGATGGACGAGCGTGCTGTGCCCGGAGGTGGTCGCCACCCACGTCGGTGCCGGCACCGGAGGGGACCGGCAGGCACGGTACATCCGCTTCCATGCGTCGAAGGAGCGCTACATCCGCAAGCACTACGGCACCTCGGGCTGGTGGATCTTCCGGACGGGGGTGATGGCGGGGTCCATGGTGCGCTCCCTGGTGCTCGGCGGCCGCCGGGGTCGCGCCGCGGCCGACCGTTTCCACACCTACCGGGTCGGGCCGTGCCGTGCCGAGTCGGGCCTCGTCACCGGCGGCCGGGGGCAGGCCCCCACCCCGGCCTGAACCGGGCCGGCCGCAGTACCGTCGGCCGACCGCTCACGAGAAGATGATCCCCTCCACCGTGGCCATCACCTCTTCCCGTCGATAGGAGTCGACCGAGGTCGCCGCCTCCCTCCCCCAAGCCGCGAGATCGGCCGATGCCGCCCGGTCGAGTAGCTCAGCGAGCTCGTGGACGTCGTAGGGGTCCTCGAGGATGAGCCCGGTGCGGCCAGGCCGGACCGCCCCGGACGCCCCGGCAAGCCGCGTCGTGAGGACCGGCACCCCGCTGGCCAGCGCCTCGATGATCACGAGGCCGAACGGCTCGTACTGGGTGGGGAGTACCAACAGGTCAGCTCCCGCCAGCTGCCAGCCGACGTCATCGGAAGGCCCGTGGTAGTGGACACGACCCCCCACGCCGAACCGCTCCAACAGCGGCCGGAAGGGCCCGATCCCCGCTTTCCCCACCACGTGGAGCGACAGGCGCTGGTCCTCGGCGAGCGCCAGTGCTTCGATCGTCTGGGCCATGCCCTTGCGGTGCAGCTCGTTGGCGACGAGCACCAGCGCCACCTCGTCCTCACCGATGCCGAGCTCGTGGCGGACCTCGTCGCGATGGAGGGCCCGGCGCTCCGGATTGAACCGCTCGGGGTCGAAGGGGTTGGGCACGACGGTGGTCAGCGACGGGTCGACGCCGTAGAGGTGATTGAGGTCACCGACCTCCCGCTCGGACGTGCACAGGATGTGCCGCGCGTGGGCGTGCGTGAAATAGCGGGACTCCATCGCCAGCAGCGACGCGTGGCGGGGCATGAGGAACCGGACCCGTGCCGGTACCCGCACCGGGCCGACCTGCACGGTCCGGGCCGCCTCGAGCCAGGCCCGGTGCACGCTGGGAACCCACAGGACGTCACCGGGAGGGACCACCGATCCCATGGTCACCGACACACCGGGGTCGAGGGCGGCGACCACCTTTCCGGTGCGGGACCGCCTCCTCCACATCCCGACGGCCCCGGGTTCGATGGAGCCGCCCACCGGCACCAGCCGCACGCCGGCAGGCGTGCCCTCCGGTGCGAAGGTGCCCACGTAGGCGGTCTCGTGGCGGGGCCCGAGGTAGTCGAGGAGGTCCCAGCACACCCGCTCGATGCCCCCCCGGCGATGGAGCTGGGGGAACACGACGGCAACCTCGGGACCACTCACGGGTTTCTCATGGCTTTCCTCACTCGGGCCCTCACCCGGGCACCCATGGCCGGTGCCAGACACGGCAACGACCGGCCGGTCAGGCATGATAGGAGATGCCCCCGAGTCGTCGGACCACTGCACCACCCGGTGCCGACAGACCGCTCCGCATCGTCCAGGTGGTGCGGAGCGACGCGTTCGCCGGCGTGGAGCGGTACATGTGCCAGGTCGCCGACCTCCTCGCCTCGCGTGGCCACCAGGTGGTCGTGGTGGGCGGGGACCCCGAGCGCATGCGGGTCGAGCTCGGCAAGAGGGTCGAGCACGTCCCGGCGTCGTCGGTCGGCCAAGCCGTCCGGGCGTTGCTGGGCCGTCGCGACGCCGACATCGTCCACGCCCACATGACCGCGGCGGAGACCGCGGCATGGCTGGCCCATCCCGTCCAACGCGCCCCGATTGTGGCCACGCGTCACTTCGCCAGCGATCGCGGCTCGAGCGCCCCGGCACGGATGCTGTCCCGGCTCGTCTCCCGTTCCATCTCCTCGGACATCGCCATCAGCAGGTTCGTGGCCGACTCCATCGCGGGCCCGTCGGTCCTCCTGTACAGCGGTGTGCCGGACCGGGAGCAGTCCCCCCTCGACGCCCCGACCGTGGTCATGCTCCAGAGGCTGACCACCGAGAAGGCGCCGTCCGTGGGCGTCCTGGCCTGGTCGGAGAGCGGGCTGGCGTCGATGGGCTGGAGGCTGGTGCTCGCCGGAGGCGGTGGTCTCCACGACGAGCTGGTCGCACAGGCGCGGCGCCTCGGTGTCTCGGAATCGGTCGACTTCGTGGGGCTGGTGGCCGACACGGACCGGCTCCTCGACCGGAGCTCCATCGTCCTGGCACCGGCACCGGGAGAGCCGTTCGGCCTCTCGGTGGTCGAGGCGATGGCCCACGGCGTACCGGTGGTGGCAGCCGCCGGCGGCGCCCACCTCGAAACCGTCGGGGACGACGGGCTGCTGTTCCCACCGGGTGATGCCTCCAGTGCTGCCCGGGCACTGGTCGAGCTGGCCACGGACAGGGGCCATCGGCTCGAGGTGGGCGCGGCGCTCCGCCGGCGCCAGCGGCGACTGTTCTCCCTGATCGACCACGTCGACAGCCTCGAACAGCTCTACCGCGACCAGGCCGCCGGGGTCGGGGCCCCGCCGGCCTGAACGAGGTCAGGCGCCCGGGGACTCGGCTCCCGACCCGTCGCCGCCGACCGGTCGGTGGTCACCGGCCGCACGGTGCTCACCGGCAGCACGGTGCTCGATGGCCGCACGGTGCTCATCGGCCGCACGGTGCTCGATGGCCGCACGGTAGAGGTCGGCCTGCAATTCGGCCACCGACTCCCAGGAGTAGCGAGACGCGCCGGCGATGCCGGCGGAACGAAGTCGCCCCCACAGTCCGGGCTCGTCCAGGAACCGGGCGAGCGCCCCACCGAGGGCCGTGGGATCGCCGGGCGGCACCAGCAGCCCGTCGGAGCCGATCACGTCGGGCAGTGCTCCGCTGGCACTGGCGACGACGGGCACCCCGGATGCCTGGGCCTCGACCACCACCCGGCCGAACTGCTCGACCCAGCTCGGGAGTGGGATCGAGGGAACGGCCAGAACGTCGAACCGGCGGTAGGTCTCGGGGATCCTCGCGCCGTCCACGTAGCCGTGGAAGGTCACCCTCTCCGTGATGTCGAGACGGCGGGCCTGCTCCTCCAGACCGGCCTGCTCGGGGCCGGAGCCGAAGATCTCGACCCGGATCCGGTCGTCGGGGGCCACGGCGTCGAGAAGCACGTCCACGCCCTTGTGGCGGCTGAGACGACCCACGAAGCCGACGCGTAGCTCGCCGGTCGGCGGTGGGTGATCGGACGGCTCGAAGCGGTGCACGTCGACGCCGAGGGCCAGCACGACGTGCGGGCCCCGCAGGCCCTTGCGGCGCAATATCAGGCCGGCCTCCGTGTTGCAGGTGTACGCTCCCGCCGCGCCGGCGAGGGACCAACGCTCGAACCAGCGGAACGGAGGCGGGTAGCGCTTGTCGAGGTTCTGGGCGGACGTGATCACGTAGGGGACCCGGGGTGCACGCAGCCGGCGCAGGAGGAGGACCTCGGCGGCGGCGAGGCCGAAAGGCTCCTCGTAGACGTCGATCAGGTCCCAGTCCTGCGATCCGAGCATGCGCCACAGGGGCCGTGGGTCGTAGACGAACAGATTGGGGTGCCGGCCCAGGGTCCGCACCGCAACGGCGAAATCATCCCCCTCGGGATCGAACTCCACCATCGAGCCGCCCTCATCCCAACGGGCGGCCGACAGCAGGGTCACGTCCACCCCACGGCGGCGGAGCTGGCGCTCGCGCTCCCGCCACGCGGTGACGACACCGCTCTTGGAGATCCGGAGCACCCGGAGTGTCGGCTCGTGCCCGCCCGTCGGTGAATCGGACGAGGGTGTCGGCACCCGGCGCATCGTACCGGGCACCGCCAGGTCGCACGGGAACCCCGGGCCGCCCCCGGCCGTACCGCCGGGCCGCGCCTCCACACCAGTCGGTGGCGGTAGGGCTCACCAGTCGGTGGCAGGGCTCACCAGTCGGTGACGGCAGGGCTCACCAGTGGATGGTGGTCTGGGCCGAGTCGTCGAAGGTCCTGCCGTTGGCGGTCCACTGCTCGGGGGGGACGCGGGTGGAGGGCACCACCGTCATCGAGCCGTGACGTCCCGGAAGTACGAACCGAGTGACCACGGTCGCGGATGCACCCTGGTCCATGGTCACGGGCGCACCCACCGCCCAGGTGCTCCCCTCCGCCCCCTTGACCGCCAGCGGCCCGGCACCGGTCATCGTGATGTGCGACGCACGCGCCGGCAGATTGGCTGTGATCACACCGAGGTAGCTCCCGTAGGGGGCCGGATTGTTCGGATACGGTCCGGCGGCGTACTGCGACACGCCAGAGGGGGTCGTATTGGTCATCCGCGTGGTCATGGTGACGGCGGTGTTCGGACCGGACGCCAGGGTGGTCACCTCGACGTGCACGGGCACGAACGGGTCGAGCTTGTTGCCGCCCAGGTTCACCAGGGATACTCCGACCGAGCCCGGGGTGAGGCTCCCGCTCACCCCGCTCACCACCCACGCCGCCTGATGGGCCGGGTTCTGCGACCACACCATCAGGTGCCGGCCCGCCACCGCGCTCGACACCGAGGTGGCGAGGGACTTGAGGTCGGTGCTCTGTCCCTGGAGCTGGGCGAGCACCGCCCTGGCCAGGGCTCCCAGTGCGTCCTGGCGGTCGTTCGACGTGTCCGAGGTGTAGGTCAGGCCGTCGTACTGGTCGTGGAGGAGGTACTGCTCGACGGTGTCGGACGTCACCGTCGTCCCACCGACCTGCACGGGGCCGGTGGCCACCAGGAGTTGCCGCAGTCCGACCACGTCCAGCGCCAGGACGCCGTCGACGGGCTGGCCGGTGGTGGCCGTCCACATGCGGGCGGCCAGGGGCGCGGTGACGTCGAACTGCGGCGTGAGACCGAGGTTCCGGAAGTCGAGGGACGGGTCGAGCCACCCCCAGTTGCGCTGGAGATCACCCGTCACCGTCACCTCGCCCGGGTTCAGGTGCAGGTCGCCGGCCGGACCGAGGGCGCCGAGGCTGAGGGAACCGTTGCCCGTCTCGGCCACCCCGACGTCGAGGAAGGCACCGGAGCCGGCGCGCATCTCGGCGTTGTTGGCGGCAAGCACCAGATACGTCTGGGGGCCCTGGAGGATGTTAGCCACCGCCGCCGAGACGGCCGCCGCCTTGACCAGCCGCTGCCGCGCGTCGTCGAGCTGGCCGACGAACTGGTTGTACTTGCGGGCCAGCGGGGCCACCAGGCCCTGCGACGGTCCGGTGTCGATGCCCACGAGCCGGGAGGCGGATGACGCAGAGATGGTCGCCAGCGTCCGGATCGAGGTGACCCGCTCGGGTCCGGCGGAGTGGGGCTGGTTGACCACCGTGTGCACCTGGGAGAGGAACGACGAGCCGACGGAGGACACCGTGCCGGCTGCCGTGCTCAGCGCCTTGACGGACCGGAACTGCCTCCCGACGACCGGGACGATGGTGATCGGCGCGAAGAACGGCGAGGAGAGATCCGACTGGGCACTGGTGAACTCGGCATGGGCCTGGTCGAGGATGCGGACGGAACCCGACGATGTGAGGTCGCCGGGACCCAGGTTCGACTTCACCTGCTCGAGGAGGGCCAGTCCTTGCTTGTCGTGCCGGTAGGCCGACATGGTCTTGACGCCCAGGACGAGCAGCCACACCACCACGACCACGACGACGACCGACACGATCAGCCACTTCCGCCGACGCCTTCCGCCTCGCTCTCTCACGGCAACCACTGGGTACTCCAGGCATCGGGTGCGGGGGCACTGGGACGGCTGACTCGGCTCTGGCTTCCAGCACGGGGTACGAGGGCCGGACCAGCTCATCGTACCGGAGCCGGTGGCGAAATCGGTGCCCACCGGGGTCCGTTCCCCCGGCACCGGCCGTTCGCCCCCTCTGACCGGACCAGCCACGATCGGCACCAGTAGCATCACCACGTGACGTTCACAGCCATCCGAATGGCAGTGGGGCGGGTGCTGTTGGTCCTCGGCGTCCTCATCCTCTTGTTCATCCCCTACCTCTTGTGGGGGACCGGGTTGATGACGGCGCGGAGCCAGAGTGTGCTCCGCGCTCAATTCAAGGCCGACCAGCACCGGGCCGGCGTGACGGCCGTGACCACCCCGCCGGCCAAGACGGGTGCGCCGGCGACGGTGGCGCCGTCGATGCCGGATCCCCCCGTCGGGAGCGCGGTGGGGACCATCGACATCCCTGAGATCGGGTTGTCCATGGTGGTGGTCGAGGGCACCGGCGACTCACAGCTCCAACAAGGCCCCGGTCATTACGTGAATACCCCGCTGCCGGGGGAGGCCGGCAACTCGGCGATCGCCGGGCACCGCACGACCTACCTGCACCCCTTCTACAACCTGAACGAGCTGAACACGGGAAGCCCGGTCTACATCACCACGACCCAGGGTAAGTTCCAGTACGACGTGGTCAGCAGCGAGTCGGTGAGCCCGAACGACGTCTCCGTGGTGGACGCCACGACTTCCCCCGAGCTGACCCTGACGACCTGCACGCCGAGATACAGCGCCAGCCAGCGCCTCGTGGTGCACGCCACCCTGGTGGCCAGCGCCCTCGCCCATCCGGCGACGCCCGCTTCCGGGAGCGGATCGGCCAAGAGCGGAAAGGGTCCCACGTCCACCGAATTGCGGGCCGAGCAGGCAGCGACGCCGACCAAGAGCTGGGCGCTGGCCACGCTGTGGGGGGTGGCGGTCGCCGCCATCGTCATCGCCGTGTGGGTAGGTGCCAGGAGGACCCGCCGGGGAGCACGTGCCCTGGTGGTGGTCGGCGGCCTCGCCGTCTGGCTGGTGGTGGTCTTCGGCTTCTTCCAGTCGGTCGCCCCGCTCCTCCCCGCCAGCTACTGAGGCGGGTGCCGACCGGTCCCAGCCGGCGGGCGCATCAGGCAGGTTGTCCGGTCGGGGCGAAGCCTGCGATGCCCTGCGGCTCCTGACCGGTCACGACCCCCGGCTGGCGCCCGACGTGCGATGGCGCTGGATCAGGCGGACAGCCGACGGCGGCGAAGCAGCATCCCGCCCGCCACGACAGCCCCGAGTCCGACGATGGCCATCTCCTCGATGTCGGCGCCCGTGAACGGCAGGCTGGTGGGTGCGGTCGACACCGGAGCGGTTGCGCCCGGCGTCCCGTCGAAGGGGAGCACGCTGCTGGTCGGCACGACTTTGCCGGCGTCGCCCTGGATCTGGGGAGGCACCACACAGCTGTTCGTCGTATGGATCGTCTCCGTCACGACGCACTGGTTCGCCGCCCCGGCCGTGCCAGACACCATCAACAACGATGCCGCTGCCACGCCCGAGCTGATGAGAATTCGCCTTGCCCACATGATGGTTGCCCTTCCTCCCGTAGAGGCGGCGCCTCTGCGTTCCCCTCGTTCACCCCGGATCTCACGGCGAGACCTGCGGTTTCGTCAATACTGCCCGGTGTCCCCACACCTCCGCAATGACCCACCACTCTGAGCATATTGAATATCACTCAAAGTGATAAGTGGGCCTCCACAAGCCAATTCCCGGCATCGGACGGGTTCCGAGCCGGATCGGATCCGGGCGCCGGGGGAGCCGTGGCATCACCCCGGCACGAGCTGCCCGAACGTGTTGCACAGCCCCAGCGCCTCGATGACCACGAAGGCGCCCACGATGACCAGCACCACCGGGACGCGCCAACCCTTGGCACGGCGCGCCATCGGCGCCGGCATGTACCACTGGGGAAGGAGGCCACCGACCTGTCCCAGGTGTCCGAGGTACACCGACAACGGGACGGCGCCCTCGTCCATCGGGAGGCACGGATCGGCGCCGAGCGCCAGGGCGGTGAGCTGGTCGTCGGTGATTCCCGACTCCTCGTCACCCACCAGGAGGGTCCCATCGGGATCCCAGTCCGGGCGGTCGCTCATCGGCTCCCCGATCCCGAACTCCGCTCCATGGGCATCCACCATCGGTTTTCCTCCGCGATCCTTGCCGCGATCCTTGCGGCAGAGCCGCCACCCGACACTACCCCGACCCTGCCGTCGTACGGCGGCGGGTCCCCCGTTCGGTCGCCGGCACCGGTCCGGTCTGCCTACAACAGGTGCACGACCAGCTCCAGGAGCACGATGAGCACTCCGACCAGGACCAGTCCCCCGACGTAGAGAATCCGTCGACCCAGCCGCCGTTGGCTGCCTCCGCTCGTTCCGACGCCGACCACGGCGAGCGCCAGGACCCCCACGATCTCCGCCACACTGAACGCCCTCTTGACCGTCAACAGACCGACGCCGGCCAGCACGAAGACGACCGAAGCGGGGATGGCGGCGGACACGATGGCCCACGAACCCCGAAGCTCGTTGGCGATGTCGGTGAGGTTCAGCTCGAGGTGCTGCCACGAGCGCATGGTGACGAGCTGCGAGAGACCGTGGGCGAGCCAGATGGCTACGGCGCCGACCACGACGACGCCGGCGGTCGTGAGCGCTCCCGGATGGCTCTCGAAGGTCAGTCCGGCGATGGCCACCAGCGTCGAGATCGTCCCGTAGACGTAGTCGGCGAGCCACCTCACCGAGTGCTCATGGCGGACTGCGTCCTCCTCCGGGTGGTCCGGCGGCCGGGTCACGGGATCGGCCGGACGCGCCAGGAAGGGGCGCCGCCATGCCGGCGGTGCGTCACCCGCCGCGCCGAACTGCTGGTCCTCACTTCGGGTCGGCGTCCGGCTTCATTCGGCCCGATGCTAATTCGAAGGATGCCCGACGACGCGACCGGTGCGGCGGCCGGGCCCGGGCGAAGAGGAGAGGTCGCCGTTGGACAGGCCGACGTCGAACCATCCGTCTGCTGCACACGCCTCGACGGTCACCGGCGTGGAGCTGTTGGTGATCAGCGCCACACCCCTGATGGGGGTTCCGGCCGGCACGCGGGTGCGGGCAACCGTGATGCGCACGCGCAACGGACCACTGGCCGAGACGGCCGACGGAGTCGGAGACGCCTTGCGCAAGGTGTGGATGACGGCGATGGAGCCGGACCCGCGCGCTTGGACCTGGGCCCCGAGGGTGGGCACCGACCAGAGGACCTCGCCGGAGGGATCACCGCCCGGCGCACACGGGGTGACGAAGGCGGGCAACCCGTTGAACCGCTCCAGGCGTTGACACGCCGCCGGCTGACGCTCCGATCCCGTGGGGACTGAATTGAGCATGACCACGTTGGGTGGAGAGTGGTGTTCGGCACAGTGGTCGAGGACGGTCGGCAGCCCGAGGAGCAGCGTGCCCGGGGCGCTCGTGTTCGGGCAGTTCTGATTGCGCCGCACGGCCCAGGTACTGGGAGCCGAGATCGCAGCCCGACCGTAGACGTAGGTCTCCCATCCCCTCGGCACGAGGTTGCCCGGTGCCGCGGCACTCGGTGGTCGGCTGCCCGAGCTGGTGCAGGCGGCCAGTAACAGCGCGAGCACCCACACCAGGACGAGCCCGGGGGCTCGGGGCCCCGCCCATGGCGGTGGCGGCGCTCGCCTCTCCCCCATCTGTCCACCCCGCCACCCCATCACGGCATCCTCTCAGTCGTCGGCGGCCCGTCCCTTCGGGGGCCCGGGCATCCGGCCGGGCTCGCGCCGGCAGATCGCCCGGACGCCTCACCTTCTCCGACGACTGGCGCTCGCCGAAGGTTGACGGGACGTCGCAACGGCCCGAGCCGGCGGCCCACCGCTCACCGTGCCGGTGGTCGGGACCCAGGCGCCCTGCCGCTCCTGACCGAGGAGCCCGACGCCCCCGCCGGCCCGTCACCCCCTGGGACGCCCAGGCCGGCGATGGCCGCGCCACCTCAAGCTGCGGTTCCGGCGGCAGCCGGGCAGTGCCCATCACGGGCCGACGTCGAAGCCCGTGCTGGCCGAGCGGGCCGTGTCGTCGTCGATCACCTTGTGGGAGTAGATGTCGAGGAGGCCCAGCGCGACCAGGCGGTCACCTTCCGGGGTGAACATGTCGGCACCGAGCGCCCGGGACACATGCTCGCGGAGCAGCGGGATGCCGAGCGCCATGGCGGTGAGCAGGGCGGCGCGGACCTTGCGGTCGATCACCGGTTCATCGGTACGGGCCTCGTCGGCCAGGGCCAACCATCGCCCGGTGATCGTCGCCATCTCGTCGAAGATCGGGCCGGCCGTTCGGGATCCGTCGGCCAAGGACCGGGCCACGTAACGACCGAACCGCTGGGACATCTGCTGGGTGGTGGCCGCCGCAGCCGGGTCCTCGAGGAGCCGCGCGTTCACCCGATTGAGCATCGAAAAGACGTACTCGTCACACGCCGCCCGGAGGGCCTCCTTGGATCCGTAGTGATGGCGGAGCAGTCCGGGAGAGACGCCCGCGGTCTGGGCGATGGCCCGGACGGTGGCCCGCTCGAAGCCCTCCTCGGCGAAGTGCTCGAGCGCGGCCTCGCGGATCCGGGCCCGGGCGGTGAGATCGCCGAATGCGACAGCTCCGAGGTCTGGCGTGGACCCGGCGATCGGCTGTCGGTCGGTGCCGTCGTCCGTCATTCGCCCTGCAGGTCCCGGTGGTGGAAGGCCCACCCTCCGACGAGGGAGGCGCAGATCCCGACGCCGGCCATGATGGCATTCGCTTCCCAGCGGGGAGCGACGGCCGGGGCGGACGCCATCTGGTGGAAGACCGAGGTGTCGAGGACCCAGTGGCTCACCGCGCCGATCCCTCCGACGACCACCAGGAGGAGCGACCAGCCCAGGAGCCCGTAGACCGCCCAGGCGGTGAACCGGGGGCGGACCCCGAAGGCCAGGATGCCGGCTCCCAGGATCACCATCGACGGGGGCACGAGATTGACACCCGCCCCGAGCAGGGTCGGGAGGCTCAGTCCGGCGTGCTGGGTCGCGGCCCCCAGCCAGGCGAACAGGC
>Ga0182030_10009636_pt1 | contig 19758 bp, 23 predicted proteins | sample 812S3MmetaG_FD_121299 | JGI IMG/M metagenome (GOLD analysis project Ga0182030, IMG submission 121299) | Permafrost microbial communities from Stordalen Mire, Sweden - 812S3M metaG (Illumina Assembly) | ecosystem: Environmental > Terrestrial > Soil > Wetlands > Permafrost | place: Sweden... | reverse complement strand
TGATGGCCACAAAGGCCGCACCGATAGGATTGAAGCAGCCAATGGATGGCTCTTTCGATGCCGTTTCGAGCGCTGACAACTCTATAATCGATCGACTTGCAGTGGGGACAGCATGGAGAAAACAGCCCCACTGTGGAGCGAATCGTCATCTCGAGTCGGCTTTCGCCGTAACGTCAGCGGCTGAACTCGAGTGATTCCGGATGGACGGCGTGGCATATGGTTCGCGGAGGGCGTCACGCCGGCCGGCCACGCTACGGCTCACCTCGCGGGCCTCACTCACCTGTTCCGGTGTTCTCAGGTCCGGCTCCGACACTTTGACTCGCAGCTTGGCGCGCGAGACTTGGCGTTTGTGCTTCTTTTCTAGTCTTTTATTCATGGTGTTCTAACTTAATACTACAGCGTTACGAGATGTGGGGCAGCGCTTTAGCCTTGGTGTCCTTTCCCGGCCAATATCGTTCGTATGCTTTTGCACGCTCGTTTCGCCGGAACGGTAGTCCGGCGGGGGAATTGTGACAGGCCCACAGGTGGGGCAGGCGGTGCTCGCCTGCCCGCTTGCGCTGAACCAAGCCCGCTGCCCCACGCTCCAACACGCTCGTCAGCGAGCGGCGTTTGAGTTCGAGCGCCCGGCAACACTTGCGGGGCGACGTCTCGGCGCTATCCGGACTGATAATCTGCGCCACGACGCGTAATGCGAAGTTATTCTTGCGCGATTCCTAAAGGTGTGCGCGCGGCCACCCACGTGCACTATCCACGCTCATAGCGAGGTGACCTAGGCGGCACACGTGCCGCCGGATTGGCTCGCGGCCTTGTGTAACTTGAGACGGAGACAATTACTATGATTTCAAAGCGATTGATCGGATTGGTTTTCGCAGGTGCGATGGTTTTCAGCGCCGCGGCGGCCGATGTTGTGGTTCGCATCGCGCCGCCCCGTATCGTAGTCGAGAAGCGGGGGCCGCCACCCAGCCGTACCCATGTGTGGATTTCGGGGTACCAGCGTTGGGATGGCAACGCCTACGGCTGGGCTCCGGGAAGGTGGGAACAGCCTCCACGGCCGGGTGCCCACTGGGTTGCCCACCGCTGGGTTCACCAGCGGGGCGGCTATGTCATGGTGGAGGGGCACTGGCGTTAGGAGCTGTTAAGAAATAAACTTGCCTAACGCTCCCTTACGGGGCGCCCTCTGCGCCCGGCTCCGATGCGCGTTCAGAGCCGGGCCCAGAGGGCACCCCGTAAGGGAGCGTTAGTTGGCCTCCTAATTCGGGCTGTGTTCCGTCGCAACAACCGCGGCACGCAGGTCCTGGTCGACAGACTGCAATTGATCGAGTTCCCGGAGCGCCCTGGCCCATTGACCGGCGTTTGCCTTGGTCGCATTGAAAGCGCCGGGGTCGCGGTAAAAAGCGAGAACATCGCTACGGAGTTCCCCGGGTATCTCTGTGTAATGGCCCTGCAGTTTATGAAGCAGTTGCGAGTAAGCAGTGTCCATCAACTTATACTTCCCCGCCGCGGTGAACGCCCCCACGTCAAGATTGTCATTCGGCAGCATCAGACGATCGGCGCTCTGTTCGGCAAGCAGCTCGCGATAACGGTCGATCGTCGAATTGAAGCTGGCCATGTACATCTTTTCGGTCTCCGGCGTGAGCTTCGCAAATGCCAGCGGCCGCAAAGGGCCCACCTTTGGCGCGAAGCGCAACAGGGATGCCAGGAGTTTCGACCGGATGCCCGGCCGCCGATAGGTAGAGCCCCAGTTCTTCCGGTAGCTGGAACGGGATAAGTTGTAGAGAAAGTCCTTGCGGGTAACGCTGGGAGCGTCTCTCCGGATTTCCTGCTTCTTGATCTGCCAGGCAACCCGGGTAATCGCCGGAAGAATCGAGCCGACCGCGCGGCGATACGATCCAATGGCAAGATCGACATCCAGAAATACCTTTTCCAGCCTCATTCCGTAAGTATCTTCGAACGCCCGCTGGAGGACGGGTTTGGCGACTTCAAATCCGATAAAGCTTTTGTAGGCAGCCGAGGCGTAGTGGCCCCTGGCAGCCTGGAAGACGTCGAACGCGAACTCCGTTTTGGCATGGGTATGCGGATCGTCGCCGTAGGTCACCAGTTTTCCGAACTTCCGGCCAAGCTTCGGGTAGAGTAGAGGAACCGCGAGGTTCACGGCCAGCGGATGACCCTCATTATCGGCGGCATAGTGCGACAATGCTCCCAGGGCGAAAGCAAACTCATTCAGGTCTTGCGATTCGCGAATCAAATTGAGGACAAAATCGCCGCTCCGGACATAGTGGGTCAAATTGCTGAAGAACTTACTGCCGAACGGATAATATCCCAGATCCTGGATAATGCACCCTCCATATGCGTATGCGTGTGCTTGCGTCAACTCTTCCGGCGTGGCGGCCGGGAATCGCCGGAGCAGTAGCGGTCGGATGGCACTGTCCCAGGTGGAATCGACGATGGCTTCGTGAGTGAGAACGGAATACGGATAGGCGGCTGGGGCCGCGAATAACAGCAACAGCCCCAGGACCGCCGGGCACCGGGGTTTCCAGAGGCGGCGAAGCGCCTCATGTTGTGTCACGGCTTTCCTCCAGGAGACTCCGCTGCTTTCCAGGGCACCTCGCGTTTTCGGCATATCAACGGGTTTCCGCTGCTTCGACAATGTCCAGCAACGCATTGGACCACTCGTCAATTTGCCTCTCGGCTTCCTCTCTGGCGATTCCGTACCGCTTCTGGATGCGCCCGTGCAGAACCTGCGAACTCTCTCCACTGGCTTTCGATTTGATCCCATTCCATAGCCTTTTCTCCGTACTGGACCGCCAATGTCTATCTACCTGCCTTCTGCACGAGCCCGGCCAAATGCTCCGGGCCGCGCATTTCATGCCCCGGGGTGACAAGCCGTTGGACCGCTTTGGAGTTTGGCGGCTTGCCGGTCGGCAGTATTCGCATTTCAGGTGCAGAAGTTGCATTTGCCTCTTGAGTGGAGCGCCTCACTCTCAGTGGTTTCAGCCTCCAAATGGCCCCTTAGCTACTGGCCCATGTCGTGCTAGGGACGGTTGGCGGCCGCTGTGGCCGGGGGGAACACTATGAAGGCGACAGTCGTCGAGTCTGGCGGGATCCAGGAGATCCTGGGCCGAAAAATGGCCGAACTGGTTCAGGTATTGCGAAAGCGGGATGGCATTACCATCGAGAAGAGTGCCGACCAGATGGACGAGATTCAGTATGCTTCGGAACGAGATCTGGCGATCCGAAATGTAGACCGCGAGTCTACTCTTCTGCGCCAGGTGAAGGGCGCTCTGCGACGGATCGGCGACGGCAGTTTCGGGACCTGCATTGACTGCGAATCGTAGATCAGCCCAAAACGCCTCGCCGCCGTGCCATGGGCATCGCGGTGTATCCAGTGCCAGGAAGCCGCCGATCGCGATGGCCGGGAGGCGGGTGACGATAGCGAGACTCTCGTCAATGCTGCGTAACCCGGTCCTGGGAATACCATCCAGCGTTTGAACCGTTACGTTTCCCGACGATTTCTAAAGGAGCAGACAATGGCAGGCAGCACTACATCGATAGAGACACAAACGCACTACGAAGACGTATTGGCGCATTTACCAGCCTCCAAGACCACGGCGTACGACAAGGGCCAGATGATTTACGATTTGGACAGGCATCCCAGAAGTATCTATCTGGTGGTCAACGGCGCGGTGGGGATTTCCCACAGGGCCGAAAACGGCGCAGACGTCTTGCTCGATATCGTCCGGACCGACGAATTGTTCGGCGAGTCGGCCTTCCTCGAAGTTCAGTGTCCCTCCGAACGCGCCAGCGCCATCGAAAAGGCCGAGTTGATGAATTGGACCGTGTCCGAGATGGAAGACCTTGTCACAAAACGGCCCCGCCTTGCCGTAGCGTTGCTGCAGATTCTCGCCAAGCGCAACGCCGAGTATACTCGCCGGATCCAGAGCTTTGCGGTTGACAGCGTCGAACGGCGGCTCGCCCGCTCCCTCATCCGCTTCTCCGAGCGGTTCGGGGTCCAGGAGCAAGGCGGATCCGTGTGGATGATGCCGCTGACTCACGAAATGTTGTCGCGGTATATCGGTACTTCGCGCGAAATCGTCACCCACAATATGAATCGATTCCGGAAACAGGGCTGCGTAACTTACTCCCGGCAAGGTATCCGCCTGCATCTCGATCTGTTACGCAAAGTCCTTTATGAAAGCGGTTTCGTCTCGGCTGCTGGGAACGACTAAGACCGGTCTACTTTGGCGGACGACACGCCGTCCGGGAAGTAAACGCCGCCGCGCATAACTACACGTTCGAAGTAATCTGAGCGGAACTCCGCACTGCAAACCCTGCACTTTACATGACAGAACCTGCACCTGGATTAGCTTCCGAGCCTCTGCGGTCCGCCCCGTTATCTTGTGCGCGCGCCGGTATTTCCCGACAACCCCTTTGCATGCACGCTTCCGGCGCCGCCCCGCGGCGGATGCGTAAAGATGGTGCCAGCAGTGCACTAGCAAGGCAGTTGCGGCGAATACCTGCGACAGGAGAGTCAAAAGACATGAAATTAGCAATCGTGGCCGGTTTGGCCCTCACAACGTCCTTGCTGGCTATCGACAACGAACCTGCCCATCGATTGGGTGAGGCTACGTCCGTCTTCCAGGAAATAATGGCAGCGCCCGACAAAGGTATCCCGCAGGATCTGCTGGAAAAGGCATACTGCATCGTCATTGTGCCAAGTGTCAAAACCGGAGCTTTTATCGTCGGCGCCAAGTACGGCAAAGGATTTCTCAGTTGCCGTGCCGGGAGTGGCCATGGATGGTCGGCGCCCGCCGCTGTTCGCATCGAAGGCGGAAGCATCGGCTTTCAGATCGGCGCCTCCGAAACCGACCTGATTATGCTGGTTAAGTCGGAACGCGGAGCGGACAAGCTGCTTCAGAGTAAGTTCACTTTAGGCGCCGAGGTTTCGGTGGCCGCCGGCCCGGTGGGACGAACGGCAACCGCTCAGACGGACGCACAAATGCACGCGGAGATCCTTTCCTGGTCGCGGTCGCAAGGTCTGTTTGCGGGCGTTGCCCTGGAAGGCGCCACTCTGCGCGAGGATTTGGACGACAATGCCGCTCTCTATGGCGCGAAACTAGACAACCGGGACATCGTGAGCAATGGCACCCTTGCCCCCGAGTCAGCCGCTCCTCTGATGACTCTCCTGAACAGGTATTCATGGCGAGAGCGCTAGCCGAAAACCAACAATAAGGATAAAATGAAACACATTGTAACGTTCCTGGCGGTATGTGGGCTGGCAGCGGCACAGCCGTCGCAAGCTCCGAGTCCGGTGCAGCAGGACACCGGCAATGCTGCCCGCATGGCGGGCGGCTCGATGCCTATCTATCGGGTTACCGTGGTAGCCCGAATCATGAAGGCAATCAATTACAACCACCGAAGCGGGCCCACCAAGATCGATTTTCTCGGAACCGTACTTCTGCCCGCGGCGCGCGGCGAAGCCACCGTGGAGAGCAGACAAGGCGTGATCAGGATCGACGCGCGCATGGAGAAACTACAACCGGCCACTAAGTTCGGTCCCGAATACCTGACTTATGTGATGTGGGCCATCACCCCGGAGGGTCGCGCCACCAACATTGGCGAAGTGCTCTTGAACGGCGACAAGACCAGGCTGGATGCCACCACGGACTTGCAGTCCTTTGGTTTGATCGTCACCGCCGAACCTTATTTCGCGGTGACCCAACCCAGCGACGTCGTGGTCATGGAAAACTTCGTCAGGCCGGATACTGTCGGAACCATTGAACAGGTCGACGCCAGGTTCGAGCTCTTACAGCGAGGCCAGTACACCTTGAACGTGAACCCGTCCGACATCACGCCCCTCCGCCTGAACTCGAAAACGCCATTGGAGCTTTACGAAGCCCGAAATGCCGTCCGGATTGCACGCTGGACCGGAGCGGAAAAGTACGCTCCCGAGACCTACCAGAAGGCTGTCCAAGACCTGGAAAATGCCGAGGGCTATCTGACTGGTAAATCGGGAAGCAAGCCCATTGGTACGGTGGCGCGTGAAGCCGCCCAAATGGCCGAAGATGCCCGCATCATCACCATAAAGAAGATGGGTGAGGAGACGCTGGCCAGCGAGCGCCAGGCCGCGGCGGAACGCGAGGCACTCGCCGAAGGCCAACGTGCCGCGGCAGTCGACGACGCCGCTCGTATTTCACGCGACGCGGAAACGGCGCGGCTTGCCGCGCAGTCCGAAGCGGACCGCGTGAAGCAGGAGAACGCCGCGACGATGGAGGCCGCTCAGGAAGAAGCGGCACGCGCCAATCGCGCCCACGCAGCACAGGTGGCTGCCGCGCAGACCGAGGCCGATCGTCTGAAACGCGAGAACGACGCACAGGTGGCCGCCTCACAGGCCGCGGCGGACAAGCTCAAGAGCGACAACGCAGCACAGGCGGCCGCCTCACAGGCCCAGGCCGACCGTCTGAAACGCGAGAGCGACGCGCAATTGGCCGGCGCCCAAGCCGATCTGGATCGCGCCGCCAAGGAAAAAGTGGCGCTGCGGACTCTACTTCTGAGCCAGTTCAACGCCGTTTTGCAGACCCGCGACACACCGCGCGGTTTGGTCGTAAACATGTCGGATGTCCTATTTGACACCGCCAAGTATTCGTTGCGGCCTCTGGCCCGCGAGAAACTGGCCAAGGTGGCCGGCATCGTCTCCGGGCATCCCGGCCTGAAACTGGACGTAGAAGGTTACACCGACAGCGTGGGTGGGGACGACTATAATCAGCGTCTCTCCGAACAACGCGGATCGGCGGTACGCGACTACCTGACACAGTCGGGAATGGCGCCGTCGTCGGTCACTACGCAAGGCTTCGGGAAATCCCAGCCGGTGGCTTCCAATGACACCGCACAAGGACGACAGCAGAATCGGCGAGTGGAAATAGTGATCTCCGGCGAAATAATTGGCACGGAGATCGGCACGCCGATCGCAGCCAAGTAATCGGAGGACGACGCCACGCGGGGGCTCGCCGGCACGTTGCCGGTGGCTCCCGCGACGGCGTGATTCAGGCCGGTGCAGTGTTTGAAGCTCGCGATGGGGCGGGCCCCTCGCAGCGTTTTGAGTGAAGGTGAGCGCAGTAAGTGGAAAACTACCGAATGAAGGAGGTTACGAACATGATAAACAATGGAACGGATGGCGCTGTATTTCGTGAAGGCGACGAAGTTGTACTCGCCCAGGGTTCGTACCAGGGCACCCTGGGGGTGTTTGTCCGCCTTGGGAAAGACGTCAACTGGGCTGAAATCAAGGAGCGGAATGGCAGCGTCCGGAACCACCCGGTGGCATGGCTCGCCCACTCCCCGATCGCGGTCTCAACGGTTGTGAACTGACGCGGCTTCGATCCGCGCAAGTGCTCCCGAATGGCAACTCAAATGGAGGATGGAAACGTGAATATTCGACCCTTATACGACCGCATCGTGGTGAAGCGGATTGAAGAACAGGAAGCCATGCACAACGGCATCTTCATCCCCGATTCCGCCAAGGAGAAACCCCAGGAGGGTGAAGTTCTGGCAGTAGGCAACGGCAAGAGGCTTGAGGATGGCAACCTGGTTGCCCTTGATGTCAAAGTCGGCGACCGCGTTCTCTTTGGGAAGTACTCCGGCACCGAGACCAAAGTAGTGGGCACGGAGTATATCATCATGCGCGAGGACGACGTCCTCGGCATTCTGGACGGGGCTCACCAGTCCACCCAAAAGGCCGGCTAATTCAAATCGACAACTAAGGAAACCATCCATGGCAAAACAGATTATCTATAGCGACAAATCCCGCCAGGCGATCCTTCGCGGTGTCAACCAACTCGCCGACGCTGTGAAAGTGACCCTCGGACCTCGTGGACGCAACGTCGTTCTGGAGAAAAAATACGGCGGACCGACCATCACCAAGGATGGCGTTACGGTGGCCAAAGAGGTCGAGTTGAAGGATCCACTCGAAAACATGGGCGCCCAGATGGTGCGCGAGGTGGCGTCGAAGACCTCCGATGTCGCCGGCGACGGGACTACCACGGCCACGATTCTGGCCCAGGCAATTTACCGGGAAGGCGTCAAAGCGGTCACCGCGGGGGCCAACCCCATGGCCGTCAAACGCGGCATCGACAGGGCCGTGGAAGTGGCCGTCGAGGAAGTCAAGAAGCTCTCCAAGCCTGTCTCCGGCGATATGATCGCCCAGGTTGCCAGCATCTCCGCCAACAGCGACCCTACCATAGGCAACATCATTGCCGAGGCCATGAAGAAGGTCGGCAAGGATGGCGTGATCACGGTGGAGGAATCCAAAACCATGACCACCGAGCTGCAGACTGTGGACGGCATGCAATTCGACCGCGGCTACCTCTCACCCTACCTGGTGACCGACGCCGAACGCATGGAGTGCGTCTTCGAGGATCCTTACATTCTCATTCACGATAAGAAGATCAGCAACATGAAGGACGTGCTGCCCATTCTGGAGCAGATTGCGCGCGCAGGCAAGCCCCTGCTGTTGATCGCGGAAGAAGTAGACGGCGAAGCTTTGGCCACGCTGGTAGTCAATAAGCTGCGCGGAACACTCAATGCGTGCGCCGTGAAGGCCCCCGGTTTTGGCGACCGCCGTAAGGCGATGCTGGAAGATATCTCCATCCTGACTGGCGGCAAGGCCATCATGGAAGAGACCGGCATCAAGCTGGAAAGCGTCACGCTGGAGGATCTCGGCCGCGCGAAACGCGTCACGGTGGACAAGGACACCACAACCATTGTCGACGGCGGCGGATCGCAAAAGGATATCGCGGGACGGATCAAGCAACTCCGGGCCCAGATCGAAGAGACAACCTCGGACTACGATCGCGAGAAACTGCAGGAGCGCCTGGCGAAGCTGGCCGGTGGCGTATCCATCATCAAGGTGGGCGCCGCCACGGAAACCGAGATGAAAGAGAAGAAGGCCCGTGTCGAGGACGCTCTGCACGCCACTCGCGCAGCGGTCGAGGAAGGCATCGTGCCGGGCGGAGGCGTTGCATTACTGCGAGCCTCGGCCGCGCTGCAGAACCTCAAACTCGATGGCGACGAGCAGTTCGGGGTGACCATCGTGCGGCGCGCCTGCGAGGAACCGGTCCGTCAGATTGTGCTCAATTGCGGAACCGAGGGCGCCGTCGTGGTCGAGCATATCAGGAACCACGAATGTGCGAACTACGGCTTCAACGCTTCCACGGAACAATACGAAGATCTGGTGAAGGCCGGTGTGATCGACCCCACCAAAGTTACTCGCACGGCTCTGCAGAATGCGGCTTCCATCGCCTCTCTGATGCTTACCACCGAGGCCATGATCTGCTCGGTTCCGGAGGAAGTGGAGAACTAGGTTCTTGCCGGCGAAACTACCGCTCCCTTGCGGGGTGCCCTCTGGGCCCGGCTCGGTAACAAGTTCCGTCGAATCAGGAGCGACTGTTACCGAGCCGTGACCGCGAGGGAGCGGTTTCTCGAGTTTCGCGACAGAAATTATATAGTTAGAGGAGTGACACGTGCCAGCACGCTGCCCGCATTGCAGGTCGATTGACTTTAGAAGTGTAGGCGTCCGAAACGCGGTCGAGAAGGTGTTTCACTGGCTCCTTCAACCCTGTCGGTGCTCGCTTTGCGGGCGCCACTTTTGCCTGTTTCGATGGCAGGCTCCCACCGGGGACTTGGTATAGGAGCGCGAAGTAGACGACACGGAGCGGTAAAGGCCGCTCGGAGGATTTGTGGAGAAGCAGGTATGATTCAGGCAAGCATATGGTATTCGTATGGCTTGGTGCTTTTAATTATGGTCGTCGCAGTTGCTGGAGCGGCGATAAGAGATGTTCGCCTGGTGAAGGCTGCTGCAAAAGCGACGCCGAAATAGAGCCCGTTCCATGGGCAGAGAGTCCGTGCGGTCGATGGCGCGTTTGCCCCGGCCAGTTCAATTTCGGAAATCCCCAAAAACCGGCGGCGAAAAATGGGGTACATGCGGTGCATACAAGCCGTAGCCAAACGGCGTCAGCACGTGTCCCTTCATCGGGATGAAGGCCCACGAGTTGAACCAGGGGCTCCAGTACCAGCCTTCGGCATACTGCGGGCGCCCGTCCAGTCCCAATAGCGCCTCGCCCGTCCACTCACTCACCTGCGATGCGTAACCGGCGCGCTTCCCGCTCCAGGCATAAACCGCGTCGGTGCCCGCCCGGTCGAACTTCTGCGGTTTCAATGCGGCATCGTTCAAGCGGAGTTCCTGCCCTCGGCCGAGTTCGATTCCGCGGCGGTCGTCCTCCACTCGAACCTTGCCGTTGTAAACCGCAATTGCAGGATCGGAGGCATTGAAGAGGTAAACGCCACTGCGGTCCAGATGAGCGTCGGCGCCCTTGTCGATCAGGTCCAAGCGGCGGTTCTTGTCCACCTGGTCGACCTCCACCACCGCTTCGCCGCGCATCAGTTCCACCTTCACCTGGCTGGCGGACAAGCTGTCCATTTTGAGGGCGCTGTTCTCACCGAGGCGCACATAGACGCCGGGAGTCAACAGAAGCTCGGCGCGGCCCTGCCCGGTCTGAAGCGTCTGCCCTGGATTCAGCACGGCCGTACCGGAATTGTTGGCCGCTACCGCCTGGCCATCCACCGTGAGCTGCCCTTCGGAACAATTAATCGTTCCTGGCAACACCTCTCGCGCGTTCAATACCAGTACCGTCAAGAACATCGATCCTACCGCGAACACAATTGCCTGTCTCCGACTCAACATGCGAATTGCCTCTGCCTATTCAACGTTCGAAATCGACTGGAAGTTGCGATCTCGGCCATAGCTAAATGTGGCCATCGGCGGGTGGGGCAGGCGGTGCTCGCCTGCCCTCAATCCTATTCGAGCAGCGGGCCTAATTCAGTGCGGGCGGGCAGGCGAGCACCGCCTGCCCCACCTGCGAAGCTCTGGCCATCGATCGGGAGTTCTGAATGTCTCGAACGTGCGCAACCGCTCCCTAACGGTCGGGAGCAAGCGGCTCCTTAGGCCCGTGGACTTACCTCAACAGGCCGCCGGAATGAAATCGAAAAATCGGCGCGCGGCCTCCAATAATGCTCTCGGGCCGAATGGTTTCTCGATAAACACAGTTTGGTTGTTCTGAAATTCAGTGAAGGCCGCGGCGGGTTCCCCGGAAACGAAGATTACCGGCATGTTGGGACAGTCCGATCTGAGCGAGGTCGCGAGATCTGTTCCCGTCATGCGTGGCATCCGGATATCCGTGATCACTAAATCGATCTTGCCACGCCACACTCGAAATAACTCCAGCGCCTCCGATCCATCGCCAGCTTCGAGAATTTGAACGTTGGCGCTTCTCAGGATTGTCTTGATGTACCCTCGAATCCTGGGGTCGTCATCTACGACCAAGGTTAAACAGCCTCTGCCGTAGTGCGGTTCGGAGTCGATCATTCCCGTGTCCTTCAGTCTCGATTTCAGTGCGTTCGCCCTGTTAGACGGCGACACAGAGAATGTGGGTTACCTGACTCAAAAGGGCCGTGCCGGAACAGCAACACCGGGCAATGGCCGGCAACTATCCGCGCCGAAGCAGGCTACTGCGGCGGCAAATACGAGGGTGACTCCGCGGGCACAGTCTTCAACCAGGCTCCCAGTAACCGTAAGGCCTCCCCGCTGTCGGTATTTTGGGTGCCCTGCGCCTCGACTGCAAGCGCCAGTGCCCGCCCAACGTCTCCGGCGTCCAATGCCTGCCGGGCTGCCTGACGCAGTTGCCATGCCTTCACCGCCAGCCGCATCAGTGGCTCCAGGTCGGCGCCACAACGCGAGCAGGTGCGCGAACCGCGAAAACGCGCCTGGCAGACCGGGCACCGGCTGTCGATGCCGGCGGTGCGCGGTCCCGGGGGAATAATCGTGCGGACCGCGTCCGGCGCCTTGACGGGGGCGGACTCCGGAGCGCGCCGGGCCAGTGTCGACAGGAATGCCGACGCTGCGCGCACCAGTCCGTGCGCCACTCGAATCGGTTCGGTCAATTCTGGCCCTCGACGAAGAACAGCAACTCCTTGAGCTGGGCGGTGGCATCCTTCAACGCCGCCGCGTCGCCGGAAGCCTGGGCCGAAGCGATTTGCTCGTGCAATCCGATCGCTTCCTCGCGGTCTTCCGCGTGCATCCTGGCGAGCAGCCCCTGCGAACGCTCCACCAGGCCCTCTACTTCCGCGTTGCCCTTCGAGTGCACGGGAGCGGATATTTCAATCACCTGGGCGCCGGCATCCACCACCTCTTCGTCGGGATCCTCCGTCGTCTCCCATTCGTCATCCGCCATTTCGTCGCGCGTGGCGTACAACTCCTGAATCCGTTTCCGCCCCGCCGCGATCTCCTCGGCGCTTTTCTCGCGCAGCGCATTGGCGATCCGGATGTGCTTCGATTTGCCGGTCAGCTTCTCCACCGCCGCCACCTCCAGAATGCCATCCAGATCGAGACGCATGCGGCACAGAATCTCGTTGAGATCTTCCATCGGGGTCAGGCCTTCGACGCGAAAATCGCCCACCAGGATGTTCTTCAGCGCGTCCTCGTCGTCGCCCTGGTACACCTCCACATCCACCTCGGTTTGAAACGGGTGGTTGGTCATGAACCGCTCGGTGCGCGTCAATGGCAGCGGCGTATTGCGCCGGATAATGGGCTTGTAACAGTGGTCATACTCATACCCGTCGCGCTCGCCGATATGGCGGACGCCGAAGGAGTACGGTGAAACGTCCACCAGCACGCGTTCCACGGCGCACCCAGCCAGGCGCGACGCCATCACACCCGCGCCCAGCGCCACGGCGAGATCGGGATGCACGTCCTGCCGCGGCTCCAGCCCGGTCTTTTCGAGGAGCAGGCTGGAGACCAGCGGAGTGCGCGTCGAGCCGCCCACCAGCAGGATCGCATCCATGTCGCCGGGCTTCTTGCCGGAATCCTGCAGCGCTTTGGACACGCTGTCGAGCGTGGATTCCACCAGGGGACGGATCATGGCCTCATACTCTTCGCGCGAAATCTCGACTTCAAGGTGCAAAGGCCTGAAGAGCTTTGTGACCAACGCCTCCTCGCGGATCTTGACATACGGTTCGAAGCTCAGTTTCTTTTTGGCTTCTTCCGCCGCCCACCAAAGCCGCGCCTTCGCCGCCGGGTTTCCCTCGCGGACATTCACGCCGTGTTGCTTTTCGAACTCCGCCGCCAGATGCTCCGCCAGCAGGTCGTCGAAGTCGTCGCCTCCGAGGCGGTTATTGCCGTGGCTCGCCAGAACTTCGGTAATGTCGCCTTCCACCGTCACCACCGAGACATCGAAGGTGCCGCCGCCGAGATCGTAAATGAGCGCCGTGTGCCGCGATCCGTCGCCGTAGCCGTAGGCCAGGCTGGCTGCCGTGGGCTCATTGAGAATGCGCACCACTTCCAGTCCGGCCAGCGTGCCGGCCTCGCGCGTGGCATTCCGCTGCGCGTCCGAAAAGTAGGCGGGAACGGTGATCACGGCCTTCTGCGGCCGCTCGCCAGCGCGCGGTGGGCCCACTCCACAAGCTCGCGCAGGATGAGCGCGGAGATTTCCTGCGGCAGAAAATCCTTCTTGCCCACGCGCACTTTTTCCTCGCTGCCCATCTTGCGTTTGATGCTGCGCACGGTGCGCTCGGGATAAAGCGCCTGCTGATTGCGCGCCGTCTCGCCCACCAGCAATTCTCCGGCCGAGGAAAATCCCACGCAGGAGGGCAGCATGCGGGTATCTCCCGGCCCCAACACCCGCACTTGCCCGCGGGTAAATGCGGCGATCTCCGAATTCGTGGTCCCTAAGTCGATACCGACAATTAGTTCACTCATTTTCTTTCCCCGCCGGCGCACACGCAACTTTCACCTGCGCCGGTCGAAACAATTCTCCATTCCATTCGTAGCCGCTGCGGTACACCTCGATCACCGTGCCTTCCGGAACGGTGCTCGATTCCTGGCGATCGATGGCGTTCATCCGCCGCGGATCGAACGTCTGCCCCTCACACGGAATCTCGCGCGCATTGAATTCCTCCAGCGTTTGGTCCAGCCGCTCGAGTCCCAACTCGTATCCTTTTTTCAGTGCGGCGAGCGTCGCGCCGGCGGTGTCGTCCCCCGGCCGCGATTGATCCGCCCGCGAGAAGATGCGTGCGAGCCATCCTCGCTGGACGGGCTTCGAGATACCCGCTTCGCTGGCCCGCACCGAGTCCAGGCCGCGTCCCAGCCGGTCGCGCAGATCGATCAGGACGCCGAGCGCTTCCTTGCGGCCGCGCCGCTCGGTTTCACGCACCAGCAGGTCGCGCTCGCGTTCCGCCATCCGGCTCGCCTGCGAGCCCAGCGTCTCGTTCAATTCCTTGAAGGACCTTCCCTGCAGCTTGACTTCCTGCGTGAGCGCCGTCATGGCCGACCACAAAGAGTAAGCGGGTGCGGGCTCGCGGCGCTCGCTCGCGGCGCCCGTCACCGCCGCCAGAATCTCCGCCTCAATCCCGCGCGGCGGTTCCTCGTCGGCGAGCGCCTTGTCCAGCCATTCCTCAAAACGCCGCCGGATCTCCTCCCGGCTCATTCCCCCGGTCACTTTCCTTTCAGGACCTCCAGCCACGGCTGCGGCCCGGCGAACCGGCGCGGCGGCGTCTTCACTTCGATAACGGAAACAAGCGGCAAAAAGGGATCCACGGACAGCAGCTTGTCGCGCATGCGGCGCCGGGGGTCGCGCAGGCTGTCGTAAGCATCGCGAATCCGTTCGAACTCCTCCGGCGAACGGTCCGGCGGATGCTCTTTCACCCGGCGCACGTAGGCGGCGCGGATCTCTTCTTCGCCGGCGTCCTGGCTGACGCCCAGTACTTCTCTGGGGTCCATCATCGACGGCCGCCTTTCTTGCGTTTCCCGCCGAAGCCCGTCTCCGGTCCGAACACCCTGTGGAGCATGGCATCTATGGGCTCGCCGCGCTCGACGGCCTTCATTGCCTCCTGGAGCAGCATTTTCCCCATCTCCGGAGTCATGCCGGGCGGGAGCGGCATGTCCTCGAGAGCTTCTTCAAGGTCAAAGTCGTCGAGATCCGCGAACGGACCCGAGCCCTCTCCGCGCGCGCGGCGGCAATCGGGACAATCGCACAAGCTATCCCCGAGCAAATCGTCATAGTCGGGGCCGGCGCGGTACGCCGTGGGGAACGTCCGCTCCGCCTTCTCTTTCCGGACTGCCGTGGCGGCCTGCTCCATGGTGAGGGTGAGATGGGCGAATGGCGAGCTGGCAAGCTCTTCCACAGCCTTGTCGACGACGTCCATCTGGCGCTGCTGGCGCCCCACTTGCGCTGCCGCCGCGAGGCACACCGCCCTCCTTTCGTCGTACGGCAGGGACCGTGCCCGCAATAACAGAAAACTCGCTTCGGCCGTACCGCCGCGCTCCAGCCCGGCCGCGGAAACCGCATACGCCAGTTCCAACCGCTTTGCGGAGAGGGCTGTTTCCCCCAAGGTCCCAAGCTGGCCCACGCTGAGCGACCGGTTGCCGCGGGCGAATTGCGCCGCCGTTTCGGTCATCCAATCTGCCGGAACCGGCTGGGAGATTTGCATGTCCTTGGCCAGTTCGACTACGCGAACCACGGCCTCCGGCAGCCCCGCGCGTTCCGATTTGCCGAAGGTCCCGATAGCCGGCGGCTGTTCCTCCGTGCCCCGCTTGCAGGCTCCGGCCACTCCGTAGATCAGCAGCGCCGCGGCTGCTCCGCTTCCCAGCACGCGCTCCACTTCCGTGCGATGGGCCGCCGCCTCGCCGGTCGAGCCGCGAACCGCGCCGGTCATGTAGCGCAGGGCCGCCAGGAATGCCGGCCGGTCGCCCTGCTGGGATTGCGGCAGCGCCGCGATCTCCGCCAGCTTTTGCTCCGCCAGATGGGGTTTTTTCTGCTGGAGATGCCGTAGAACCGCTCCCGCCAGCAGCCGCAACCGCGCCTGGCGCACGGCGGGATGAACGCTGTCGATCTGCTCCGCCTTTGCCAGATATTGCAGCGAGCTCTGGAACGCGTTTCGCTTCTCCTTCTCTTCCATCAGGAGGAGAATCGGCTCAATATCCACGGGGCGGGTCTTATGCCATGCTTCGGCGACCTTCTCGGCCTCCCCTGCGCGTCCGCCTTTCGCCCAGTGCATCCACTGCGAGAACGATTCGAAATGCGGATCGAGCGCGCAGGCGCGTGCATACAGCTTTTCGGGGTAGAGGAAATACAGCTCCTCAGCGGACTTGCCGCTTTTCCGGCAGGCGGTTTTCTGCAGCTCCGCCAGCAATTTTTGGGGCCGCAGCTTTCGCAACACGCCCGCCATATGCAGATAGAGAGTAGCGGCTTCCGGGCTGTTCGCCGTGAACCATGCTTCGCGCACCGCCTGTTGCCGGAACTCCTCCCAGGTCGCGCACGCCGACGCAATATTCGCGGGATCCTCCATCTCCTCCAATCCGCGCGCGAATAACCTGAAGAAATAGGCGTCGTGCCGGGAAGCCCCGCCCATGGCCGCCTGGACCTTATCCACGTCCAGGTCGGTCACCGCGCTACGGACCGCAATATGCTGTTTCAGCCTCTCGATTCGATCCGGCGCCGCATCGCGGCACGCCTGGACGGCTTCGCGAATGGCCTTGAGAACGGCTCCGTCTTTGTGAGACCCGAAAGCCCGGTCCAATGCCTCCAGGGCCTTGCGCAACGCGGCGGGATCGGCGGATGTGGACGCTACCAGCGCCGCGGCCGCGGGCGTCAGTCCGGCCGCCTTACCGCCGAGCATCGCCTGCATCGCCGGAACCAGCCGCGCCGGCGCCGATTCCGGCTTGATGGCTTCCAGGTATCGCCGGCACGCTTCGTCTTCCTCCCGGTAGAAGCAGGCGATAGCGCGCACCAGCAATTTCCAGGGCGCCAGGGGGCTGCGGCGCGAGACCTCCGGCAGTTCGACAACGTCCTCGCCGGCCGGCCCTCCGGTCGCGGCGAGGAACGCGCGCTGTAACGCGGACGCCGCCATGCGGAAAGGATGTTCCGGGGACAGTGCCGCACACTCCGCCAGCGCCGCGAGGTCCCCCTCTCGTCCGACTGCCGCTTCGATGGCCGCGCGGCGTTCCGCGCCGAGTTGCGGATCGTTCAGTGGCGTCAACAGTTCTTCCAGGCGGGCAGCGTGCGTTCCGACGGGGCCGTTGCGCTCCTTGAGTCGCTCCCGTGCGGACGGGTAGCGCTCCTGCACCAACTGGAGCAGAGACTTTGCCTCCACTGCCAGGTTCTGATCGATGAGCGATTGAATTCGCGCCCCGTACGCATCCACCAGCAGAGCTTCCGAGGCGGCCGTGCCCTGCGCTTTGTGAATCTCTTTGGCGGTTTCGAGCGCGACTTTCGCTTTACCGTTGGCGATTAGTTGCCGGACGCTGGCCTCCGCTCCAGCACTGAGAGCGGGCCCATTCGACGCAGGGGCGGCAGCAGTGGCGCCAGGAGATGGCGGGTTCTTCTTAAATCTATCCCACACGTGGTTCCAGGCTCTTTTCTTCTCGGGGGCGTTACCTAATTATGCCTGCATCGGTGGGGAAATGTCATCTTGCCGGGGAGGTCCGCAGCGATTCCGCATGGGGTGTTGAGACTCATCTCGACCCTCTTCGAGAGCGGCAGTAGGCGTCCCGGAGCGCCGAGAAGGGTCTCAGAACTCCTGAAGTCGTGGAATTTGCAGTGAGCCCACAGGTGGCCCATCGAAAGGAATGGCTCAGCCCATTTTCCCCGCCAGGCAGAAATTGCGGGGCGAGATCAGGAGGTCTGACGCTGGGCAAACGCTCCCTAACGGTCGCGGCTCTGCTTGGGGCCTCTATCAGAGCCGCGACCGTAAGGGAGCGTTAGGCCCGAGGCAACGCCGCGAGCGCCTCCATTTGCGGCAACCGCCACCGACAGCGCTATTCCTGTAGGAGGCAAAGGAATGGTCAGCGGAACGGGTCGACAATGGCAAGACCATCCACCATTTGCCCATGGGTCAAATCTTCGGTGTAGACCCGGTCGCAGCCGAGGGCCAAAGCGGCGGCGACGATTGCACTGTCCCAAAACGAAAACCCATGAGCTTTGCGAATTCGCAATGCCGTGTGGAGAATTGGAAGGGTCATGTCCTGTATGCGGAATCGCGACCAAGCCTCGATCAGGCCAGCAGCGAGTTCGTGCGAAACGGCGTCTGCACGGCTGGTCCGGGTCGCCTGAACATAGAATTCCTGCAAGACCTGAATTGACAGAGCACCCGAATCATCGTCTAACAGTGCGATTGCCCGATCTCGCTTGAGCGACTCTGCCGGATTCTGGCTGATAGAGTAGAGCAGAATGTTCGTGTCGAGAAAATGGGGCATTATTGCGACCGGCTATGCAGGTCTTCGCGAGAGAGCCGGTCGGCAGCGGTGAAGGCTGCAATTTGGTTCCGGATCTCGCGTTCCTGGCGTTTCAGACGTTCGATTTCGGTTTCGTGCGAGGCGAGTTGCTCCAGATAGGCTTTGACCAGCGCGGAGACGGACGTATCGCGCTCGGCTGCGGCGACCCTGGCGCGCCTGTAAGTCTCGTCGTCAACCGCAACTGTGATATTGCGCATGAATTCACAGTATCACAGCGGCACGATGCAAAGGCTGCAAGCCGGCTCCACTCCACCGAAGGTGTGACCAGCCAAGTTTGAAACGCGTCCACGGTGGGGAGCCGAGTGCGCGTATGGTCAACCCCAATTACTGAGGAACTCGATATGATTCCGCATACTCACGGCAGTGGTGGTTGCGCGAAGAAGCAAAATGCGGCGCAACTGCTCGCCGACCGAGAACCGCTGTTGCGGCGCCAGAATCATACCGGCATGATCTCGCCCGGCAGTGAGCCATTGCGTGTGAAGCCGATAGAAATCGGAGACGTTGAACGTGTAAAGGACACACCCACGTTCAGTTGCGAACGCTAACTGGTCCTCGTCGCTTTTCTCAGTCAGGCCGCTGTCCAAGACCGTGACCACCGGGACGCCACGAGACCGAAAGCCGCGACCAAGCGACTATGCATCGCATCTTCGTCGAAATAGAGTTCGATCTTACTCAAGGCCGTGGAGAGCGCTGGTGTTCTCGCTCAAGAGCCTCGGTCTCGCGGTCCTCGGCTTCCAGGTCGGCGTCAATTCCCGCTTGGTTGGCGTAATAGTAGGCAAGAGCCGCATGTACCTGCGCCAGCGACAAGTGCCCTCCGAACGTCTCTACGATTTCTTCCGGAATCAGGCCCATGTTGTGCCACTGAGCAATCCGGCGAACCGAGACACCCGTCGCGGCAACGCACGGCCGGCCGCCGCGAATATCGGGACGCCGGGCGATCAGGCTGCCTATTTCGGTGACGGTTGCCATCGGCTTCAAGTATAACGCTACCGGTCCTCTGCCGGCCGATCTGTTGACCGCCTCCGGCAGCGGTCTCCACCCCGATATCAGCCCGGCCTCCGCCGAGGCGCAGGTACCGCGCGTGGCCGCCGCCCGTGGAATGAGCGCCGACGCGTTGCGGGCACTTGTGGCGTCCCACACCGAGGGCCGGCAGTTCGGCATTCTGGGCGAGCCGCGTGTCAACGTTTTGAAACTGAACATGGCGCTGGATCAAGCTGCGCCTGTCAAGAAGTAGAAGGTTCGAATCTTGCACGGGGAGCCACATTCCAGAAGGAACATGCACCGTCTACCAGGCATCTTTCTTCTTTTGCAGCGACCAGAGATAGTCGGCGATTCGATGGATGTCTTCATCCGTCAGAACGCCTTTCCAGGGCGGCATATAAAGCGGTGCGGCCGGCCCTTTCGCGTTTTCCACGGGCGGCACC
>Ga0182030_10009634_pt1 | contig 19760 bp, 18 predicted proteins | sample 812S3MmetaG_FD_121299 | JGI IMG/M metagenome (GOLD analysis project Ga0182030, IMG submission 121299) | Permafrost microbial communities from Stordalen Mire, Sweden - 812S3M metaG (Illumina Assembly) | ecosystem: Environmental > Terrestrial > Soil > Wetlands > Permafrost | place: Sweden... | reverse complement strand
GCGACATCTCCCGTGGTCTCGACCTGCTTCGCCCAGCGAACGGCGGTCCCCGGACCGATATCGAACCGCGCCGCCGCCTGGCGACGCGACATCCCGCCCGCGATCGCCTTCATGACCTTCTTGCGAAGATCCATCGACAGCGCCATGATCCGCCTCCAAATTCCTCGCCGCGCCCCCGCCAGAGGAGCGCCCTTTCAGATATGGGAATCCTGACCAGAATATTGAATCCTATATTGAATCAGCATGCTCGGATTGCGCTCTAGCTGACTTTAAGGCGTAATCAGGTAGCCCAATCTTTGCATGACGGCGCCGTGACATTGCTCTAGGGCGTCGGCCTGCGCCGCCGTCAGCGTCTGCCGCCAGCCGCCACTATGGCCGCTGCGAAAGAACGGCGCCGTGCGCGACGTGCGTTCCCCAAAACCCTTCTCGCTCTCCTGACGCCGCAATTCGTTGAAATCGGCGTTGCGGACCGCGCGTTCGATGTCGGCCGTCGTTGCGGGTCGCCCCGCGAATTGCAACGCGCCGGCGAAGCCTTCCACGGGAGAAGTCTTCAAGTCCTCGTAACGCAGCATATGCACCGGAACGTCCGTTTGATCGAGCCAGCTCGTCACATGACCACTCCAGCCCGTGAGTTTCTGCCGCAACTGACGCGCCAGCCCCCGCCCGCTCCAACTGAGTGCGCCGTCGGCGGCGTTCATGAACTTGATCGCCTCGTCGATGCCCGTGCTGTTGTGATGGGCCAGAGATACGGCGACGTCGCGCGGATCGCGCACCAGATAAACCGCCGCGCTGGCCACGTTGCGCCCCAGCAGAGGTTCGCCGCCGGGAAGCGTCGTATAGGCGTCGTGCGCCTTGATCCAGCGTTGCTCGTTCGCCGCGGCGGCCATCGCGGCGTAGACGCCGGGCCGCAGTTCGTCGATGTCGTCGTGCGAGAGCAGACTGGAGTCGAGCAGCGTCGCCGCTTCGAATTCTTGACGGCTGCTGGCGATGCCGCCGCGCTCGTCCAGATTGTTGATGTCGGCGGGCCCGGAGTCCCCGGCTGTCAAATTGGCGAGAAAGATCCGGAACCAAGTGTTGCCGGACTTCGGAAACGAGGCAAGCCAGACGATCCCGGCGGGTGCAGTCATCGGTCGAGCGCTTCCCAGTGCGCGCGCAGCTTGGCGACTGTCTCTTCCAGATGCTCGAAGCCACGTGGGCGGACCAGCAGGAACATTTTGGCGTGGCCGAGCATCGCCGCCGCGCTCGCCAACATTTCCGGTTTGTGTCCGATCTTAGCGCGAAGGCCTGGGCGATAGGCCTCGCAATCGAGCGTGCGCAAGGCGTCCGGCAACGCCAGGGGTTGGATGCCCGCTTCGAGCGGGGGGCGAGCCTCTCGCAGCACATAGATCGCAGCAAGCGGCAACGACTCGGCGCGAGCGTCGACTGGATCGATATAATATTTCTCGAATGATTCACGCACGGCCTCGCCGCACAGTGGCGCGAGGTCGAGTCTGTCGATCGATTCCTTCCACAGCTTCAACCGCCGCCCGTCCGGCAACGCCATTGGGCGCTGGCTTGCGTCCGGCTTTATGACGCAGATGTCGTCGGTGACGAAGGCGAAGCCGGCGCGGCACAAGGCGGCGGCTAGCGTTGATTTGCCCGCGCCCGAGGCGCCACAGACAACGAGGGTCCGGCCGTCCCGCGCGACGGCCGACGCGTGCAGCACAAGCGCGCCGCGCTGATGCAGCAGAATGCCGAAGGCTGACCCCAGCACGAAGGCGGCTGCATCGTGATCAGTTACGCCGGGCTCCTTTTCGACGACGATGGCGCGTCCAGCCGTAATCAGGAAGCGCGCCAACCGGGGACCGCGTAGGAGGAAGGTTTCTCCGGCCATCTCCCAGGTCGGCCCGCTCTCGCTGGCGCCATTCAGCGCCATTGGAACCGAGCCGTGACGGATGGAAACGTCAGCCGCCGCGCTCTCGCAAGTTTGGGGGATCGCTCCCGGCAAGGGAAAGTCGGAGGCGACGCGCAGGCCGCCGATAAAATAGCTGGGCATTGATGCTCGCTCTTAAGTGCTTTCGCCAAAAGTGGGCGCCGGTTTTGCCTTGGATAGCGCGACAAGACCTTGGATAGCGCGACAAGACAAAGACGTTAGTAGGGCGATCGGCCGAATTGCGCGATTGGCGTCACGCTGGCGATTCCGGCGGAACCCACGACGACCGTTCCGCCCGCCGTCAGCCAAGCGTGCGCGATCAATTCGCCATGCGTATCGAATCCCGCGCCCAGATGGAAGCGCGAACCGCAGCCGCGTCGCGCCAGCATCGCCTTCGCCGCCATCGCCTGAGGGAGGCAGACAGCGTTCCACGGCACATTTCGCGCGGCGGCCGTCACCGCCATGCGCACGCGGAGCAGCAGCTTTTCGTCGCAGCCGATGGCTCCGGGCGTGCGGTCAAGCCACCGCGCCGTCAGCCGAAACGGAAGCGCAATTACAACCAGTCGAGCCAAGCCTAAAGCCACAACCGCCTCGCCGACCAGCAGTCGGTCGGCGGCGCTCAGCCCCACAAACGTTCTCGCTTTACGCCGCAGACGAGCGGACAACGCCATTGTCGATGAGTTCGCTTGCAAACTTCAGCACCTCCGTTTCGCAGGCTTGCGGATCGACTTCGAACTCCTCCCGCAGCCGCGCGCAGAGCTCGGCCACCGTCGCCGGGCGCTCCAGCAATTCCCATATCCGCACCGCCACCGCATTGAGTCCGTAGTAGCTGCCCGCGTTGACGCTCAACATGACCGCCTGTTCCGCGCCGACCGGGGCGTAAAGCATCTCGTCGTTGCGGCTGAGTTTGGTGTCGAGGGTAATCTGAGCGGGCGTCATGGCGTCGAATCCAGTCTGGCATAGAATCTGCGTCGCAGCCGACATCGCGACCGCTTTCATAATACGCATTTCACCGTTTGTTAATAATATAAAATGCGGCGGCGCCGTCCCACTTTGAATTTGGGTTTCGAGGCGCCGTTGCTCGGGTCATATGTCCCACATGGGATGGGATGCGGCTCGTCATTAAACGTCGGACCCTGCGAAGGAAACGTCGGACCGCTGCGAAGGCCGCGCCGCGCGCTTGGACGGCAAAGTCGTCTTGACAGGGCGGGAACCGGTCCCTATCGACACTCATTCGCGCCGAAACGCGCTTTTTCATCCGGCGCACGACGGGCGGCTCGGCCAAACCGCGGCTTTTGCGCCTCGTCGGTCCGCCAGTCAGCCAATTTGTGTGAGCGCCGATGCGTCTGATCTGCGGCCTGTTTAATCTCGACGGCGCAAACGCGAGCGAGAGTCTTTTGCGCGCGATGGCGGCGCAGATGGACGTGGCGCGGCTTCGTCCCTCGCTGTCTTTATGGCGCGACGGACCGATCGGCCTGGCCGTCTTGGATTTCTCGGCGCGCGGCGCGCCGCCCTCCGCGCTGCCCGAATCGGGCGCCTCGATCATCGCCGCCGACGTGCGCCTCGACGAACCGACGGAGTTGGCCCGCCAGTTGGGCGCCCGCGCGCGAGCCGCGGAAGATTCCTTGCTCTTGACCGCGCTTGAGATGTTCGGACCTTCCGGCCTGGACCAGGCGCTCGGCGATTTCGCATTGGCGAGTTGGAACAAGGCGACGCAACGCCTTGTCCTCGCGCGCGACGTCTTTGGCGTCCGCCCGCTCGCCTATGTTCACCAACCCGGCAAGCTGTTCGCATTCGCGTCTTTTCCAAAAGCCTTGCACGGCGGCGGCGTCGTGCCGAAGAAAATCGACGAAGACGCGTTGGCGCGCCGCATGGTGCTGGCGTTCCGAACGGACGATTGTCTCGTTGCGGGCATAAAGCGTCTTCCCCCCGCGCATTTCCTCGAAGTCTCGCGCGAAGGCCTGTCGCTGACGCGCTATTGGCGGCTCGACCGCGCCGCCGTGGGCGCCCGGCGCTGCTCGCCGGAACAAGCGGCGGGTGAATTGCGCCGGCTGTTGGACGAGGCCGTCGCGCGCCGCCTGCCGCCCGGCGCGGAAATCGGCGCGCATTTGAGCGGCGGGCTCGATTCCTCGTCCATCGCGGTTCTGGCGGCGCGGCGGCTTCGCCAGGAGGGGCGTCGCCTGCACGCCTATTCGTTCCTCGATCGACAGCGCAACGATATTACGCTCGAAGACGAGACCGAATTCGTCAAAGCCGTCCTGGCGCAGGAAGGCGATATCGATTGGACCCCGGTCCGTCCGCCGGTCGGCGTGAACCTCGGCGCGCCGGTGGAGGCGGACAAGATGACGCCGCTTCGCGCGGACGCGCCCGAGAACGCAGTATGCGCCCGGGCCGAGGAGCAGGGCGTCGGCGTGGTGCTTTCGGGCTGGGGCGGCGACGAAGGCGCGACCTTCGACGGCAGAGGCGCATTGGGCGAGATGTTCTTTCGCGGCCGCTGGCGCACGTTGGCGCGCGAAATCTCCGCGTTAAAGCGGGAGCGGGGCTTCCCCGCGTGGCAAACATTATACGGCGAAGTCGTTTCGCCCATGCTGCCGGAGGCTGTCAAGGTTCTCGCCAGGCGTCTCGCCGGCAGGGAGAAGAAGCACAGTGTGAGGACGGCGTTTCGCGAAAGCCTGTCGGACGCGGCGCGCCTTCGCCTGGCCGGCGCCGAAGGCATCAGCTTGACGCAGGACGGTCGCGAGAACCGCTGGCGATTGATGACCAACGCGCATATTTCCGAGCGCGCGGAAATCTGGGCGCAGACCGGCGCGAGGCACGGCCTGGCCTTTGTATTTCCGCTGCTCGATCGGCGGGTGGTCGAATATTCGATGTCGCTGCCGAGCGACCTCTTCGTGCGCGACGGGTTTCGCCGCCGGCCCTTTCGCGATGCAATGGCCGACGTCCTGCCGCCCTCGGTGCTGCTGCGCCACCAGAAATTGTCGCCGTTTCCGAGCGGCATGATCGATCTTGCGGAGAGCAAGGACGAATTTCTGGCCCGGCTCGACGGTTATGAGCGGAACGAAAGCGTGCGCGGCATGATCGATCTCGCGCATCTGCGCCGGTTGATCGAGGTGTTTCCGTCGCCGGAGCAGGTCCGCGACGAAATGCGCGGGGGCGACAACCCCGCCGCTGCATTGACGTTGATCACGGCGGCGAGCATGCTGGCGACGGCGGCTTATATCGATCAGCACGTTGGCGAACAGGCGCCCTCGGCGCCCAGGGAGCTCAGGCGATAAACAGGCTCACGACAAGCTGACGCCGGCCTCCAGATAAGGCTTCGGTGGGAAGGCTTTGGGCGCACTCAGATATGCTACGCCGGCAGTGAGCCGACACCGCAACGGCAGATGGTCCGACACCGCAACGGCAGATGGTCCGACACCGCAGCGCAGCCTCGCCATAGGCTTGGCTAAAAGAACCGAGCAATGGCTCCGGCGCGTGTTATCGGCAGCTTGTTAGCTCAGCGGCCCCACGGGGTCGACCGGCGCCTCGGTTGTAAAAACATATTTGCTTGTGATCTCATTAACGCCAGATTCTTGGGTAAGAAGCGGCGTGCTCCACGGACGCTTGCTCGTTTTCGGGGCAGGGCTAGATGCGCCGGGGAGAATGGGATCGGTAGAGGACATCCAAACAGCTCCTGTGTGTAATTGATTCGCAAGGGAAAAGTACCACGACCGCCGATCGAAGGATAGCAAAGGCGCCGTCTGATTGAGCCCAGGCTCCTGAGCCGTCAGCAAAAGACGCCGCCGAGGCGGCGCGAACCGATGCGCCGATTGTCGCGGCGGTCGAGAGCGGGGGCGCTGCTAGGCCGCAAAATCCCCCGCCGCGCGAGCAGTCGCTGGCTCCTATCGTGGGTCGCGGCAAGCGGGCGCGATGCGCTGTTCGAACACGCCGTCGTCCCTCTGTCCGTCGGGCAGGAGTTGGTCGTCCGGTCCATAGAGTGGCGTTTGCGCCGCGTCCGGATGGGACGCCGCGCCGCATATCGGCGTGAAGGCGACGCTCGCCACCGTGTCGCCGAAACGAAAATTGGCGTGGCGGAGGATCAGCAAGCCGCCGGGCTTCAGGCTTGCCGCGAGCTCACCGACGCTCCGCTCGAAATCGCCGAATTTTATCAGATGATCGCAGCGCGGCGGCCTGTCCCCGAGCCTGCCGTGACGGAACACCGCCATTGCGAAAATCGCGTCGTAATATGCGGGCGGCTCGGCGACGGCGGAGCCCGCCGCCTCGAACGACAAGCCCGCGTCGCCGCCGATCCGCGCCAGCCGCTTCCTGCATTCGCGAATGTTGCGGCGGTTGATGTCGACGCCCTTGATCTGCGCCGAGGGGAAATAGCGTCTTAGCGAAAAAACCTCTTCGCCCGTGGAGCAGCCGAAGGACAGGATGCGCCGGTCCGACGCATCTCCCAGATGATCGCGGACAAAGCGAAACAGTTCGGGATAGCGGTTTTCCTGCGTCGTCGGCTCGGGCTGAAACAGACCTTTCGGACGCTCGACATCAAGCAGCGCGCGATTGCGGCTGTTTTCATTGCGCAAATGATACAGAAAACGCCACAGCGGAGCGCCGGGCGCCTTGCGCAACAAAGCCTTTAACTTCTCGAAGCCGGCGGCGCCCGGCGCGCTTTGGGTCATCGCATCCGCCTCGGACCCTTTCACGCTTCTGGCGTCGCGAAAGCCGTCCGTTTATGGTATCGCCAACGTCGAGGACAATCAATCGACGCCCTCCCCGCCGCCGACCCGAGGACGTATTTTGTGCTTTTCGCCTTTGCATCAGACCGGCCGCGCGCGCGTTCGCCAAAAAGCGCGTTCGCCAAGCGAAGCACGTTCGGCAAGAGAAGCGCGCGCAATCCCGAGTCGCTTCGGGACGCGGTGACGGTGCGCGTTGTTAAATGAGCGAGGCGAGCGCCGGCATGGATAGCGCCGCAAAGGCGCCAGGCGGCGGCGACGCCGTTTTGTTGCGCAGCGGCGCCGATCTGTTGCGCGTATTCGCGGCCTATGCCGGTTGGACGGGAGTCTGGGGAGCGCTGCTTGTCTGCGCCAGCGCGCTGCTCGATAATGTCGGCATTCTCCTGCTGATCCCCTTTTTATCCTTGTCCATGGACAGCGGGGCGACGGGAGGCTGGGTCGAAGCGCATTTTGCGCCTCTGCTGATCTTGCTTCACGCCGAAACGCGCTTTGCGCGCCTCGCGACGATGCTGGGGATTTTCGTATTGTTGCTCGGCGTTCGGGCCGCTGTGCTTTCGGCGCGCGGACGAATTCTCGGCCGCTTGCAGATCGGCTTCGTCGAGGCGCGCCGCTCGGCGCTGCTGCGCGGCTTGGCGAGGACGCCCTGGGACCGCGTGCTCGCCCTCCGCCACGCGCGCGTCATGAATGTCGTCAACGGCGACATCGGCAAGGTGGGAATGGCGTCTCACGTGCTGTTGGACGGCGGCGTCGCGCTGCTGATGCTCGTCAGTCAAGGCTTCTTGGCGTTCCTTCTCGCGCCGGCCTTCGCCGCTCTGTCGTTTTTGCTGCTCGGCGTCGCGGCTTTGGGCCTAAAGCCCCTGATGCGCCGCAGCTATGCGCTGGGGAGCGCGCTGTCCCGCGACAATCTGACCCTAACGCACGCGGTGGGCCAGTTTCTCGGCGGATTGAAGCTCGCGATCAGCCAGAACTTGCAAGCGAGCTTCGTCGCCGAATTCGAACAGGCCGTCGCCGACCTCAAACGTCGACAGACCGAGTTTTCGCATCAGCAGGGCGACAGCCAAATCATCTCGTCGACGATTTCGGGTCTCGTCGGCTGTCTATGCGCGCTCGTCGGCTTCGGCGTCCTGGACATGCCGGCGCCGCTGATCTTCACCCTGCTGTTGATCTTCGCGCGCATCAGCGGCCCCGCTCAATCGATCATGAGAGGGGCGCAAACCTTCATGCACGCCCTTCCGTCGTGGGAGCGCGTGCGGGAGCTGGAGGCCGAGTTGGCGCCGATCGCCGGGCGCGCGCCCTCCGCGGGAGCAGCCGGCAAGGTCGATGTCGATGGGCCGATCAGCTTTCGCGACGTGAGTTATCTGCACGGCGATCCGGCGCGCGGCGGCGAAGGCAGGGTCGGCGGCGTGTGCGAACTGAACCTGACCATCGCGCGCGGCGAAATCGTCGGCGTCGCCGGTCCGTCCGGCGCGGGGAAGACCACCTTCGCCGATTTGCTCGTCGGCTTGATTGCGCCGCAAGCGGGGACGATCGCAGTCGGCGGAACGGCGATCGAAGACGAGGCGCTGGCGGCCTGGCGGGACGCCATCGCTTATGTCGCCCAAGACGCTTTTCTGTTCCACGACACGCTTCGCCGTAATCTGCTATGGGCCAATGCGAAGGCGAGCGAGGCCGATATATGGCGCGCCCTGACGCTGGCGGGCGCCGACGCTTTGGCGCGGGCAATGCCGGATCGGCTTGAAACCATCGTCGGCGAACGCGGCGCGTTGCTCTCGGGCGGCGAACGCCAACGCATCGCGCTGGCGCGGGCGATTCTTCGCAAGCCGCGCCTTCTCGTGCTCGACGAGGCCACCAGCGCGATGGACATAGCGGGCGAACACGCCGCGCTGGAGCGCCTGTTGACGCTCGATCCTGCGCCGACCATCGTCATCATCGCCCATAGGCAGGAAAGTCTGCGCTTGTGCGACCGAGTCCTGACCTTCGTAGACGGCCGGCTCGAAACCTCGATCGCCTGCGACAGGCGCGCCTCCAGTATCGACGTCGATTACGCCCGCCGGCGCGGCCTAGGGCAAAATGCGAGCCCTGCCCTTTCGATGTCGCAAAATCCTGTGTTAACATTGGGCGCATGACGCTTGATCCGAGAAAACGCCGCGCCGCGCCGCAGCCCGCCCAAAGGACGCTCGCCCTTATGAATGGGCTATCCGCATGAGCGAGGACACGGCGGCCCCGGCCCCGGCGACCGACCCCCAACGTGCGGGGGCGGCGCCCGCAAAACATCTCAGGCCAAGCCTGTTCGCCGCGCTCGCCGCGCCGGTGCAAAAATTCTGGCCGCGCGAGACGGACCTCGGCCGCATCGGCATGGTGATCGCCGCGCCGGTGTTGTGCTGGGTGTTTTACACCACCTCCAGCGGCATGGTCGACATCATGCAGAAGGAGCCCGGCGACTGGGTCGGCCTCGGCGGCGCGGTGATCGCCACGACGGCGATCCTCGTCATGCTCACCTCGACCTCCTGGTCGCTGGGCGCAGATCTGGCGAGTCTCATCGCGATGCGGCGCATGGCGCGCGAGCGGGTGATCATCAAAACATTCATCACCGCGCTGGTGTTCGCCTTCGTTTTCTCGATCTCGGCGTTCTTCTCCTTTACTTACTATTACAACAATATTTTCAAGCTCTCGTCGAAGAAGATCGTCGGCGAACTGCAACCAATGGAGCTTGCCGCCGACATCGTGTTGCCGACCGCCAAAGAGGTCGCCGCGCGTTACGACGACAACACCGCGCAACTCGAAGCGACGCCCGGCTTCAAGAGCTATCTCGATCAACTCGAAGCGCTGAGCGAGACGGCGCGCACTGCGGGCGCGGGCCTGCGCGACTCGATTCGCAAAAGCCAGGAGGCGCAGCAGCATGTCGTCGCGGAAGCGGCGCGGCGGGCCGCCGCCGATCTCGCCGAAGCGCAAGCGGCGGCCCGGCAGCTCGACGACGCAAAGGCGCGGATACAGCAATTGGAGCGCAACGCCGCCGATCTCGACGCGATCATCAAGGCCAAGCAGGACGAAATCGCCGGCCTGGAGAGCTCTGCTAAACAGGAAGAGCAGGCCGCCGTCGACGCCTCCAAAGGGCTGGACAGACTCGGCGCCTCCTGCGGCCCCAATTGCCTTTCGCATCGCGCCAAATCGACGGAAGCGCAAAAGCGCATCGCGACGATCATGGAGACGCTCAAAGGGCCGATCGCCGAGCGCGCCAGCGCCCTGCGCCGACGCGATGCGCTGAGCGCCGAGGCGATCGCGTTAAAGCAGAAGGCCGACAGCGGGGCCGAGGCGCAGGCGCGCCCTCTGCCAAAAGGCGAAGCTGCGCCAGATCTCGGAACATTGCTGCATCAACTTGCCGCCTTGCGCGACGAATTGCGCGCCGACCCGAGTTGGCGCGCCGTGCGCGACGCCAAGCCCTTATGCGAAGGAATCCTTTTCGCTGCGCGCGGCGCCAACGCCGTCCCCGCCACGCCGACCGGCGATTTCGCCTGCGAGCCGATTGGCGCGCAAGCGCGCGACCGTTTGACGGCGCGCGACGAGATGAGCGCCGCGCGCGCCGCCTTCGACAAGAAATGTTCGCTGGAAGGGCAATTGCGCGACGACATCGGCGCGGTCGCCAACCATATTCGCGACGCCTCGGCCACCGATCCGACCGCGGCGGCGAACGGGTTCAACGAGGCCAAGAAACTTGTCGACGCCTGCGTCGTCGCGGGAAGGTCGGCCGGACTGACCGAAACCGACGTGCGCGCGCTGCTCAAACGAAGCGACGATTTTTTGCGCGCCCACACCACCGAGCGCAACAAGTTCGAACTGGCGCGCGAGGCGTTTTGGAGCTTTACGCCCGACGCGACGATGGCCATTTGCGTCGCCATGGCGCAGGACGGCTTCGTCTTCATCATGAAGTTTCTGTCGGAGATTTTTAAGCGCGGCCTGGAGACGCGCGAACGGCGCCAATTCGTCCCCCCGCTGGATCTGACCGACAGCGAGGCCGATCCGGTCGAAACCCGCGCGATGAAGGCGGTGATGCGCGCGGCGAAGCCCGTGCATGGCGACATGAGCGAAATCGAGCCGGAGGCCGCGACCTTCGCGCTGCTTCCTCAAAACGTCCGCGAAAATCTGACCGCTCTGCTCAATCGCCTGGTGCGCGACGAAATCGCCCATGTCGACCGCAAGGGCTATTATCTCGTCGACAACATCACGATCTCGCAGATCGAGCAGCGCCTGGCCAGCGTCATGAGAATGCGCTGGGCGCGCAGCCCGCGCGGCGGCGGAGTCGAGGCCGGCGCCGACGGGCCGAAGTCCTATTATGGCGACGCCGCCTTCGAACCCGCGCGAAGACGCCGCCCGAGCGCGCTAGAGCGCTATCTGACGCATATTCCGGAGCCTGAAGAAATCGCCGCCGCGCCGGGAGAGAGGACGCGCTAATCCTCGGCCCCACGATAGGACGGCAGAAAACGCAGGCACAGGCCGGGTATGCGCTGGCGCAGGCCCGAGACCACCACGATGTCGCGCCAGCGCGGATAATCTCGCGGCAATTGGCGCAGCGCGGCGCCGACCGCCGCCAGAAACTCCGCCTCGCTGTCAAAATCGCAGTCGGCGCCGAAAGTGACGAGACAGCCCTCCTCCGTCCGCGCGTGACGCGCCAGCACGTCGAGCAGGATCGCGACGCCGCCCGGCGGCGCGGGGCGTGACGCGGGGAGGCGCAATCGCAGCGGCGGGCAGGCGAGCCGCGCCGCCGCGCTTTCCTGCGCGAGATCCGGATGCGCCTCCAGTTCCGCGCCGGCGAGCAGCAGCAAGGCGTCGGGCCGGCGTCGCCAGCAGGCGAAATCGGCAAGCCAGACCGCGCTTTGCTGATAGAGCCGGCCCTGTCCCTTATCGCCGTCCTCGTGACGAAAACGCGCGCGCAAAAACGCCAGCGGCGGCTCGCCCGCGCCCGGCCAGTCGGGGGCCGCCCGCGCCAGCAGAAAGCCGCGCTCTCGCGCCGCCGCGTCGACGAGATCGCGGTTTAAGCGCCGCGTCCCGATCAGCCGGGGCGGCGACAGGGCGCCGTCGAAGGCTGGATCGAGCCCAAGGCTGCGGCGCGTGACGCCATAGCCTTCATCGGCGGGGATCGAGAGAGCGGGGCCGGCCGCCAGCTTGCCGTAATGCAGGCGCTCCAGCACGATTTCCGCCGGCCCGCCGCGCATCGTCGCCCCTCCCGTCGCGCCCTTACGCCATCAAGGCTCGCGCCGCGCCAAAATCTCCTTCACCCGCTCCACAAGCTCGCTCTCGGGGACCGAAATCTGCGCGGGGCGCTGCGCCTTCCATTGCTCGTTGGTGGCGATGGAGGCCGCCGCGCGCGCGCCCGCCGCGAGATCCTTGATCTGCGCCTCGCCCTTGGCCTTTTCGTCCGAACCCTGGATCACGACCACCGGGCTGTTGCGCTTGTCGGCGTATTTCATCTGCGCCTTCATGCCGGCCGCGCCGAGATAAATTTCGCTGGCGATCCCGCCCGCGCGCAAGGCCTGGACCATGCGCTGGTAATCGGCGAGACGGTCGCGGTCGAGCACCAGCACCACCACCGGCCCGCGCCGTTCCGGCGTCGCGACAATCTCGCTGCCGACGAGTTTCAGCGCCGCATACAGCCGCGAAACGCCAATCGAAAACCCTGTCGCCGGCGTGTTTTCCGCGCGAAAGCGGCCGATCAGCCCGTCGTAGCGCCCGCCGCCGCCAACCGAGCCAAAGCGCACTGGATTGCCCTTTTCGTCCCTGGTCTCGAAGGTCAGTTCCGCCTCGAACACCGGCCCGGTGTAATATTCGAGCCCGCGCACGACGGAAGGGTCGATGCGGATGCGGTCGAAGCCATAGCCGGCGTCGCGCGCGAGATCCTCGATCTCCATCAATTCCTCGGCGCCCTGCGCGCCGATGTCGCTCTTGCCGAGCAAGCCGAACAGATCGAAACTCGGCTTGCCGTCGACATATTGCCCGCCGGCGCTGAAGGCGAGGATCGTGTCGATGGCCTCCTGGCCGAGCCCGGCGCCCTTGGTGAAATCGCCGCTCTCGTCCTTGCGACCGGCGCCGAGCAGCAGCTTGACGCCCTCCGGGCCGAGCCGGTCGAGCTTGTCGACGGCGCGAAGCACGGTGAGGCGGCGGCCGGCGTTTGCTTCGCCGTCGAGCCCGACGGATTGCATCACCCCGTCGAGCACCTTGCGGCTGTTGATCTTGATGACATAATCGCCGCGCTTGACGCCGAGCCGCTCCAGCGTGTCGGCGGCCATCATGCAGATTTCGGCGTCGGCGGCGGGACTGGCGGAGCCGACCGTATCGGCGTCGAACTGCATGAACTGGCGGAACCGCCCCGGCCCCGGCTTCTCGTTGCGATAGACCTGGCCGACCCGGTAAGAGCGATAAGGCTTTGGCAACGCGTCGAAATTCTGCGCCACATAGCGGGCCAGCGGCGCCGTCAGATCGTAGCGCAGCGACAGCCATTGCTCGTCGTCGTCTTGAAACGAGAACACGCCCTCGTTCGGCCGATCCTGATCGGGCAGGAATTTGCCGAGCGCGTCGGTATATTCGATCGCCGGCGTCTCCAGCGCCTCGAAGCCGTAAAGCTCGTAGACGGAGCGAATCGCCTCCAGCATTTTGGCGGTGGCGGCGAGTTCGGCGGCGTCGCGGTCCTGGAGGCCGCGCGGGCTCCGGGCTTCCACTCTCGGTCTGTCTTGCGGCTTGTTCTGATCGTTCGACATTTTTTCCAGGCCTCTAATTGAGGCCCTTCCTAGCATTTTCCGACGCGGAGGGAAGCATTCACCCTACCCTGAGATGCGCCTCGACGGCGCGCGGCCTATGGCTACTATCGCGCAATGACACGCATGGATCATGCGCGAACGCGCATAAACGCGCATCCGACGCGGCGGGGGGTTCTCGGCCTTGCTCTCGGCTGTTTGGCGACGCCTTTCTCGGCGAAGGCGCGCGACCAGACCGGCGATCTCGCCGAGCAATTGCGCGGCGGCGTGGCGCGGCTTCCCCCCGGCGTCACGACGATCCGCTCGCTGGAGCTGCCGGCGCGCGCGCGCATCATCGGCGCGCCGGGCGGCTCGACGCTAAAACTCATCGGCCCCGGACCGCTGCTCCACGCCCGCGGCGCGAGCGGCGTCACGCTTGAATCGATCACTTTCGACGGCGGCGACAATATGGTCGAGGCCAAGCGCGGATTGCTCGACTTCGAAGACGCAGCGGGTCTTTCCATTCGCGGCTGCGCAATCAAAAATTCCTCCGCGCATGGAGTCAATCTCACGCGCTGCGGCGGCGTCTTCGCGCAAAATAGAATCGAGCGCGTTCAGGGCGCCGGCCTGCACTCGCTCGACGGTCTCGGCTTCGACATAGACGGGAATCACGTCCGCGACTGCGGCGACAACGGCGTCATGGTCTGGACCAGCCAGGCCGGGCGTTTCGAGGGCTCGCGCATCCGCAACAACATCATCGAGGACATCCATAATGTTTCCGGTGGCGACGGGCCTTTCGGCAATGGCGTGAGCATCTGGGGCTCGGGCTCGGTGCGGGTCGAGAATAATAAAATATGCCGCTGCGCCTATACCGCCGTGCGCAACAACGCCGGCCACGATATTCTCGTCATCGGCAACGACTGCAAGGGCTTTGGCGAAAGGGCCATGTATGCGGAATTCGGCGCCAAGCGCGCGACCTTCCGCGACAATAAAATTTTCGACGCCGGCGGCGGCATTGCGCTCGCCAACGCCGAGGCCGGCACGGACATCGGCGTCGTCACCGGCAACACCGTCGCCAATCTGCGCGAGACCCATCCCGACACTGAATTCGGCCCGTCGATGTTCTGGATGACCGGCATAGTGGCCGAGCGCAACTGCGAGATCGCCGGCAACACGATTCTAGGCCCGGCCTGGATCGGCCTCATGCTCGGCGGCTACCGCGAAAATCTTCGCGCAGAAGACAACACTATTTCCGGCGCCGATTACGGCATCGCCTTCGCGACGGGTTTTAGGGTCGGCGACGGCGTCATCGCCCGCAACAAAATCACCGGATCGCGCAAGGCGGCCATCGTCGCGATGGCGGGGCCGAGCGTTTTGGAAGGCGATCTGTTGGCGCCGGGCGGCAGGAGTTATCCGCGGCTGCGGGTGGAGGGTAATGTGACGGGGTGAGCGCGTGGCGCCGGAAACGGCGTGGCGCGCTATCTCGCCTCGGCTAGGAATTTGATCGAGCCCATCATGTTCTGCATCTTCGGATGTTGCTGGTCCTTGGTGAGCCGTGGCACGGCGTCTTCGATGTATGAATCGAGTTCCGCCACCGTGATCTTGCCGTCGTGATGATAGTCCGCGCCGGCCTTTTGCCCCTGCTGCGCACCCAGCGCTTCGAGCACCGCTTTGGTGAAGGCGCCATTGTTCCAGTCCTGGTCTTCTCGGCTGGACTCGTTACCGTCCGACGAGGCGAAGATCACCGCGCGCGGCACGACGCCTGTAAAGCCGTTCGCGACTTTCGCCGTGTTGAAGGGCGCAAACTGACTCGTCGATTGGGCCGCCGAAGCGGCGGAATGGCAGGCGTCGAGAAACAGCACCGGGCTGCCCTTGAGCTTTTTGAGCATCGCGATGATTTCACCGCCGGAGATCGCCGTCTCGCGCAGATTGCTCATTTTGCTGTCGTGGGCGAGGAATAAAGACTCGTCGCATGATCGGCCCAGCTAAGGGAGACGCCAAACAGGGGCAAGTTCAGCTCTCTTACTGCCCGCGCAGCGCGTTCAGCACTTTTAGCCCGGCGCGGCCGTCGCGCTTCATGCCGATCTTGCCCTCGTAATCGGCGATGGCCTCCCTGGTCGCCGTCCCGACCACGCCGTCGGGCTCGCCGACGCTGTAGCCGTGCTGGTTGAGCCGCGCCTGCAATTCGCGCCGCTCCTCGCGCGACAGGCCGGGATCGTCGGTCGGCCAGGGCGTCTGAATGCCGGGCTTTCCGCGCAGCCTGTCGGACAAAATGCAAATCGCCAGCGCGTAGGCCTCCGCGGCGTTGTAGCCGTAAACGGCGTCGAAGTTGCGCGTGACGAGAAACGCCGGGCCGTTCCGCCCCGCCGGCAGCAGCAGCGCCGCGCGGCCCTCGCCGAGCCCGCCGCCGTCGAGCCGCCTGACGCCATGCGCGGCGAAACTCGACATCGGCTGGCGATTGGTGCGCCCGGAGGGGCCGGAATAGTTTTCGGGCAGGCGCACCTCAAAGCCCCAGCCAAGCCCTTGAACCCAGCCCGCCTTGCGCAAAAAATTAGCCGTGCTGCCGAGCGCGTCGGCGACGGAGCTCGCGATATTCTTGCGCCCGTCGCCGTCGAGATCGACAGCGGTGGTCAGAAAGGTCGAGGGCATGAATTGCGTATGGCCGAAGGCGCCCGCCCAGGAGCCCATGAACTCGCCTGGCGCGACGTCGCCGTGATCGAGAATTTTGAGCGCCGCCATCAGTTCTTTTTTGAAGTATTCATTGCGGCGCGGGGCTTCGCAGACCAGCGTCGCCAAAGATTGCACCACCGGGCGCTTGCCGAAGTTCTTGCCGTAATTCGACTCGACGCCCCACACCGCGACGACGATCGCCGGATCGACGCCAAAACGGCTCTGCGCCGCTTGCAGCGAGCCGGCATGTTGATGCAGCAGCGCGCGGCCTTCGTCGACGCGCTCCTCGTCGACGAGCGCAGCGATGTAATCCCACACCGGCGTCGAAAACTCCGGCTGCTTGCCCATGAAGCTCACGGCGTCGTTGGGCTCGATATTGCCGAGCGCGCCGGAAATGGTTTGCTCGGAAATGCCGGAAGCGGCGGCGGAGTGGCGAAGGCCGGCGAGGCAAGCGCCCCAATCCGCCCGCGCGGGTTGGGCGAGGAGGCACAGGGCGGCGAGGATTGCGAGAAGGTGACGGCTTGTCATGGCGCCCATGTTAGCCCGACATGGTTAACGCGCAATAACCATCACGCTGTCCTGCGCGGTTTGAATTTCCGCGTCCAGCCGAGGCCGCCCACGCATGTTGCTTAATCCTTCGTTAATGGGTACCCCAACCAATCAGCGGCCCGGGCCAGTCGTCGACTCTCCGCGCCTGCCCCAACTTAGGGAGACGAAACCATGAAAACGAAGCTCTTGCTTATCGCCGGGTTGGCCCTCGCGAACTCCGCTCCGCTCGCTTGCGCGCAGGAGGAATGGGGCGAGCGCCGAGGGGAATATATGGACAAGCTGCGCATGGATTGCGAGAGCGGCGATGAGCGCGCCTGCGAGCGACTGCGGCATATGCGGCATGAGGAGCGCCGCTCGGAGGAGGATCGGGACGAACGCGGCAGGGACGCGCCGCCTCCGGTCGGCGACCCCAAGGTCGCGCTCTGCGCGGCGATCGAGACTAATTACAACAATTGCATCAGCGAGCAGTCGGAACCGGGGCGTCACGAGGGTTGCGGCGCCTGGGTGATTCAGCTCAAGGCCAATCGCTGTTTTTAAAGCCGACGTTCCGTTCGTCGTCTTCAGCGATTTTCGAGCGCCTCCACGAACGCCTTCAATTGAACCGGCTCGCCCTGCCGTCCCGCGGCGGGCCGGCTTGAAACGCCTCCCTTACCCCGCCTTCCTCACCAGCAAAAACCCGATATTGCGCTCGGACTCTTCAAAATAGCGCAGCGCGCCAAGTCCCTCCTCGATCCCGTCGGCGAGAGACACGATCTGCTCGCGCGTGCGGAAGACGAGGTTCCAGCCCATGAAGGACTCCATGTAGCCGATGTCGTCGATGTCGTTTAAAAAATTGCCGACCAGCAGCATGCCGCCGGGCTTCAGCATGTCGAACATCGTTTTGACGAGGCGCTTGGCTGCGCGTTCCTCGACGTAATCGAACAGCCCGGCGCTGTAGACGAGATCGAAATCGCCAAAATCGTAATGGCCGGCGATCAGCCGCGCCATCGAGCCGTGCATGACCTTCAGCGCGCTCGAGCCGGTCGCGGCTTCCGCCTCAGCGAGCGAACGCGCGTCCTGGTCGAAGGCGACGACCTCCTCTACCGCGCCGGCGCGCACCGCATGCGAGAACAAAAGTTCGCGCACATGGCCGCTGGCGATGGAGAGAATGCGCGCTTGCCGCCGCTCGATGCAGACGCGATCGATCAGCTCGGCGATGATGTGCATGCGGCGGCGGACCGCGCGCGGCGCCAGCGTGTTCGAGGTGTAGTTGTAAATCCAGCGCCCGACCGGCGTCGCTTGGGCGAGTTCGTGCTCGGCATGCGCAACGCCATACATATAGTCGATCAGCACGGCGTCGCCGGCATGTCCGCGCGGCTTTTGAAACGAACGCCGCGTAAACGGGTCTTGATGTAGAAATTCGCGCACCTTATGAGCGACGCAGTCCTGCTTGGCGAAGACGCTCCAGGCGGCGCCCAAGAGCGCACGGCGCGAGGCCTGGCAGGTGTGATCGACCAGCAGCATGCCCTCGCGCCAGCGGTCTTGCGCGAAATGCTCCGCCGCCTCGTCGAAATTGCGCAGGGCCGCGCGTTTGACCGCCGCGTCATCGCCGCTCGCGAAACCCGCGCGATGGGCGAGCGGGCGCCCCGGCCAGATTTCGGGGATAGCGAGACCCGGCCCGGTGTCGGCGACGACAGGCGGGCGCTGTGGCTGCAACATCATGCTGTCGATCACCGAATGCGCCGCGAGGGTTCCCCGTCGCCAGGGCGAGGACGCCTGCCGGTCGCAAGCCGGATTAAAGGCTAAGCGTCATGGTCGGTTTTAGCAAGGCGGCGCGGGCGACAGGCGGCGCGGGCGGCGCGCAGCAGTTCGTCGACACTGGGGTTGGAGAACACATCGCCCGAAGACTCGACTCGCACAACAGGATCGCGCGTGCAAAAGCGCAGGCAGTCGCGCGTCGCGATTGCTATTCCCGCCGCGCCGGCAGGGTCCGCGGCGAGCGCCTGGCGCAATGCGGCGAGCAAGGCTCTGCCCCGCCCCTCCGCGTCGCAGCGCGGGCCGACGCAGACCAGCAGCCGGCAGGCCGGTGACGAAGGCTCGGTGTCTAGCGCCAAGGCGGCTCCGAGTGTTTGACGAGATTCGCGTTCCTGAGCGCCAGCGAAAATATTTCGCGCGCGTTTAAGTTTAGATGCGAAGCTGACGAAACGCCAATGAGCGGCCCGACGCGCCGACGGCTCCGTAGGGAACGCAAAGAGTTAGGCGGGGGCGGCGATCAGGCCGCCCCCGGCTCACGAATGCAGTTGAGAGGCGACGAAATTGAAGGTGCGGCTCAATTTGGTGCCGACCGTGGTGAAGGAGGAAATGGCGGCGATCGACAACAGGGAGGCGATCAGTCCATACTCGATCGCCGTTGCGCCCTGCTCGTTCGCCCAAAAATTGTCCAGCAGCTTCGACATGACGGCAAATCCCTTTGCGCTTCGCAACGCCGCGCCTGTGCGCCCGGCCATTACAGTCGTTCATACCGACGCCAAATTACATTCCGGTTAATGTCGACGTATAAATTAAAGTAATTCCATAATAAGTGCGCACTTAACGCTTCCGTAACCTTCGCTAGTCGCCAACGCAACGATTATACTTGAGCAATTACGCCGAAAGAAAACAATGTCTTCGTCAAACCGCGACATTTTTACATTTTCGGGTCTGAAGCGCCTGTCGATGGGAGTGCTTCGAAGCAATCGAAAGCGCCCCATGTTTCGATTGCGGCGACCCGAAAGGACCGACAATGACGCAAAGCCCGATCCGATCGCGGCCCAACCCGCCTCGCATCGGGAATCGTTGCTTCCCGATGCGTAGGATTTTCCGAGCATCCGCTTATCGCCCCTAAAGCGCTCATCGTTCCGCGACCCGCGCTTCAATGGCGGCTGATACTGGTCAGCGCCTCTGCGGACAAGACCCTGCGGCGGTCTTGTGCGCCAGCGCACAAACTTTCGCAGCGACGCACTCTAGTGTCGCGACATTCGCAATCGAGCGAACGGCCGAAGGGCTCGAAACTACGCGTGGATGACAAGGAAGCCTGCCATGATCTTCAATCCATGCTTATCCGGTTTGTTGCCAAATCCGACCGCCTGATCTATTTTCAGGGCATGGAGATGCGAGGCTTTCCCGCTTCCCTGCCTGAGTTTCAACGGGTTTTCCCCGATGACGCGG
>Ga0182030_10009632_pt1 | contig 19765 bp, 19 predicted proteins | sample 812S3MmetaG_FD_121299 | JGI IMG/M metagenome (GOLD analysis project Ga0182030, IMG submission 121299) | Permafrost microbial communities from Stordalen Mire, Sweden - 812S3M metaG (Illumina Assembly) | ecosystem: Environmental > Terrestrial > Soil > Wetlands > Permafrost | place: Sweden... | reverse complement strand
TAAATGGAACCCGGAAAGCCGGATGCGGGAAAACCGCCCGTCCGGTTTGATGAGGGGCAGGAAGTTAGACGGTCATTGGCCCATGGGCCTCTCAACCCGTCACTTCCCGCCTACTCTACACAAAATGGTTGACCAGCGGCTTCGATTAGGGATCGCAAGGCTGCCGAGAATCGAAATATCGAAAACTCGGAAGCCCCGGAAACTCGGGGGCAAATAGTGACAAAAATGTCCATTTTTTCGAGCCTCTTCGGAACGCCTTTCCAAGTGACCCTTCCGTGAGAAATATAGCGCACATGCGCAATCATGAATGATATTCCCTATTAGATAGCCCCAAGGTGATCCAGTTCCCATCTCACCGCGTTGAAATCACCCCATCGCTTCAGCCTGCTCCGCAAAAAGCCCCACGATCCCCTTTTCGTTCGCCTTGCATATCCCCCGTTCGGTGATCAGTCCCGTCACCAGCCTGTGCGGCGTCACGTCAAACCCGTAATTCGCCGCCGGACTTTCCTTCGGCGTAACCAGCACCTCGACATGCCTTCCATCCACCAGGCCGTCCGCATGCTTCACCTCCTCGGAGCCGCGCTCCTCGATCGGGATATCCTTCACCCCGTCGCGCATGGCCCAGTCAAAGGACGACGAAGGCAGCGCCACGTAAAACGGCACCTTATTGTCCTTCGCCGCCAGCGCCTTGAGGTAAGTCCCTATCTTGTTCGCCACGTCGCCCGTACGCGTCGTCCGGTCCGTCCCGACGATCACCATATCGACCATCCCGTGCTGCATAAGGTGTCCCCCGGTATTATCCGCGATCACCGTATGCGGCACCCCGTGCTGTCCCAGTTCCCACGCCGTCAGCTTCGCCCCCTGGCTCCGTGGACGCGTCTCATCCACCCACACATGCACCGGTATCCCCGCATCATGCGCCGCATAGATCGGCGCCGTCGCCGACCCGTAATCCACAAACGCCAGCCATCCCGCGTTGCAATGCGTAAGCACATTCACCGGAGCCCCTCCTTTCTTCCTGCTCATGCGCCGGATCAATTTGAGTCCGTGCTGCCCGATTCTCTTGCAAAAATCCGCGTCCTCATCCGCGATCTCCCTCGCCGTCTCGAGCGCGACAGCGATCTTTTCCTCCCGAGTTCCGCTCCCTGCGATGCGCTTCAACTGCCGCTCCACCGCCCATGCCAGGTTCACAGCCGTCGGCCGCGTCGCCTTCAGGCAAGCCCCCGCCCGCGCCAGCGCCTCGTCAAAAGCCCGCGCCTCATCACCCTCCCCCGCCGCCTTCAGCGCCGCGATATACATCCCGTATCCCGCCGTAGCCCCGATGAGGCCCGCCCCGCGGACATGCATTTCCTTTATCGCCGTCGCCACCTCAGCCACCGTCCTCAGCTCCTCAATGACTAGCTGATGCGGGAGGCGCCGTTGATCGATGATCTGCACCACCCGTGCGTCATCCTCTTTGATCCAGATCGTCCTGTAATGTTTGCCATCTACTTTCATGTCTCGAAGAAACTAGCCCTCCTCGCCGCGAAAGCAGAGACTCTATTCCCGAGAAAATTTGTGCGCTGAAGACGCAATCCATCCTCCCCCGCCGGCCACCCCGACATTAAAATCCGCAACCAGATGACGAACCCACCTCCCAAGTGAAGAACCCAAAACGCGCCAACCCAAAACGCGCCAACCCAATACCCGCCGCCTCCCCCAAAGACTGGCTGCCTCGGGCAAAGCCCCGTATCCAGCCCCCCGAACTCCCCACCGGCGAGGCCTTCCGACCCGAGTGGATCGATTTCTCCCACGGCATCCGCGTCGGCAACCTCCAGCCCCACGAGCGCATCACGCAGATCCTCAAGTTCCATCTCGAATCCCGGCACCGCACCCCTTTCGTGACCGATCGCTGGGGCCGTGGCGTCTTTTGGCAGTGGATATGTTGGCTGCCACGCGCCAACCGCGAGGCAAAGACCACATCGCGCAAGGTCAACTTCAGTTGCGCCAAACTCTTCATCTCGGCGGATGGCGACCGCAAGGTCTTCAAAGCCGGCCTGCAAGTGGAACGCGGCTACGTCTCCGGACCGGAGGCGGATAAGCCGTGGGGCTTGCGCCCGGATTTTGATTGGCACCGCCTCGTGGACCAATGCCGCCCAGGCACCGTCCTCGACCGCGAGCTCACGCGGTTGGTCCGCCACGAGGGGTTTATTGCCGCCGTCATCGCCGAGCAGCCGGCCGGCGGGTTATCCGAGCGGCATTTCACCGCCATTGCCCCGCTTCGCGCCGCGCTGCGCAAGTGTGCGCCCCGTCGCTGGGCCGGGTTCCAGCTTTACTACCCCATGCCCGAGTCCGAAGTCCGCGCCTGCACCGGCTATGAGCTGGTTCAGGCCATCGTCGGCGTCTTCGCCGAGGTCATCCCCGCGATGAACTGCTGCATGGACGTCCCGCTCACCGGCCCCGCACTCGGTTCCCTGGCGTGAGCCCCCTCCGGCCGCGCATTCCCCTCTCCGTGGAGGGCGCGTTGCCTACTCCTCTTCTTCCTCTTCGGCCTCGCCGTGCCCGGTCGACGGCTCCTGCGTAAGCTGGCCGATGCAGGAATTCGTGAGCCGTATCGCCCGGTCGATGTCGTGCGCAAGCGCCTCCCGGATCGTGCTGTCATTTTCGCCCAGCCGGTCCAGCACCGCGCGCAATTCAAAGAGAAGCTTGAGGGCAATCTGGGTGCTCACCGTCGTATCCTATCGCAATTAAACCGCGGAGTCATTGGAAACCGGACCACAGCCTCCTGCCATCACGCGGCCAGGCTCGCCGAGGGCTTCGCCAGGATCGCTCTCGCATCCACAAGGTCATGGATGCGAAAAACAGCCTCACTCGGGTCCTCCCCGTCGTCGTTCGTGCCGTTCAGCTTCGGCGGAGTGTACAGAATGCAATGCGTCCCCGCTGCGATCCCTGGATTGATCTCCCCCCGCACCGACCCTCCTATCACCCACGAGTTCCTCGGGCTGAATCCCAATCCCGAGATCAGCCCCACGATCACTTCCGGCCCATTCGCAGCCACCACCTTGAGCTCCTTGAAAAATCCGCCCAGGTTTGCCGCCTCGATCTTCTGCTTTTGCACTTCTGCGTTCCCGCATGTCAGCAGCGCCAGCGTAAAGCGCGCCTGCGCCCACTTCAGCAAGTCCTCCGCGCCGGCTTTCATCGATGGGTACTTCTGGCGCAGCGAACGCGTCATCACCCCGTACAAAGTCATGTCGCCTTGCTGCGGCAGTTCGCATTCCTTTTGGAAAACCTGCCACGCATCCTGCATCGTCACCGCCCCCTGCTCGGGGACGCAGTCATATACCCGCCCGCTCTCCGTCTCCGCTCCCGGCAAAACACCGGCAATCTCGCTCTCTGCCTTGCCCGTCATCGCCGCCACAGCCCGCGCATACGCGGCCCTCGCCAGCCAATACAGCCTCGTGTCAATCAGCGTGTCGTCCAGGCTGAATATCAGCAACTCGCGCGGCGACCGTGTCCGCATGGCCGGGCGCACTTCAAGTCTAAGGCCGGTTTCTCCTGCATCCATACCTTCGATATACCCCACAAATCCCCAGCATGCCAAGTCCCGCGAGGCAAATTTCCCCGCCTCCAGGCTCCGGCACTACCATTTCCAGCACAACGTCATTCCCGCCCGTGAATGTATTCTCTGCTGCATCGCCCGTGTAGCCAATTTCGAAATTTTGGGTCCCTCCCGGTCCCGCCAGCGTGATGAGGGACGACTGGGGAAGCCCCGTGAAGGTCCCGTTGATGGCGTTCGTCCCATCGTTCAGGATAATGAAGAATAGATCGCCTAGGTTCGCTGTGAATCCACTCAGCAATGTCCCCTCCAGGTTTCCGTTCAGCGTTATATTCCCCTGCACCGCCACCTGGCTGTCAAAGCCCGGTCCGCTATTCGCCCCAACCTGCGAGCCTCCGGACGTCTGGGCCCCCAGCGAGATATAAAGCGTTGCGTTGTTCTCCAGATCAAAGGTCCCGGCCGACGAGGGCGTCGTGCTCGTGTCCGATATCGACAACTCCCCGGTCGGGTAGTCATCAGAGCCAGGGTACTCGTCTCCCGGCGATATCGTCGCGCCGGGCCCGATCACCACCTGGCCCCCGGGAGCCACGCCGATGAAACCCCTCCCCGCCAGCGTCGCCCCATTCGATACGGTAACACCGGAAGTCTGTGTTATCCCGGCGCCGTCCGAGCCCGATGCTCCTCCATTGACAATCAATGTCCCCCCTTGAACCGACGTCGACCCTGTGTAGGTGCAATTGCCCAGCAGTCGCAGTTCCCCCGGGCCTTGCTTTACCAAGTTGATATTATTCACATTCGGACCGGTCAGGTTATTGCCCAGCGTTCCAATATCGCTGCCGTAGGTGCTATCGATGCTCTGGTTCACGGTCAGCGTGCTGGTCGCGATCCCCGTATTGGTTATCCCGTTGATATTGCCTTCCCCGGATGCCGTCGCCACGGATAGCTCCGTCACAGTTTGATTGAACCCGTTCAAATCGAGCGCGCCCGCCGCGCCGGAAGACGCCCCAAAGATCAACTGCGTACTCGTCGGAAGCGCGTTGTTCGTGCCCAGTTGCAGGACACTGCCGTGGGCAAAATTAAGATAAGTAGCCCCCGTATAAGTGTTCGATGCGCTCAGGATAATGGTCGGCGCATTGAAATGGTTCGCGGTGATAAAGTACACGTCCGAATCGCCCGAAAGGGTCCCGTCGATAGTGAGTTGATTGGAATCGCTCGCGCCAAAACTCGTTAAAAAACCCGCCGTTGAACCGCTGTTCATCACGATGTTGTTATCGATTTCCGCCGCCCCCGAACCGCCGCCGTTGGCGTCGCCTACGAAGAGGGTGGCGCCCGATCCAACAAAATTCACCTTGCCTTTGCCATTGATCAGCACGGGGTGTGAAAAATCGGCGCTGCTCTCGATATTGAGCGTCACCCCGGCGTCAAGATTCAAATTACCCGCAAAACTTCCCGACGTGGTCGGCATCGTTACATAATCTTCGTTGCCTCCCGCAAGAGTGAGCGATCCCCCCGCCTGCACTGCGATGTCGGTGCTTTGCGAAGAGGTTCCGAGGGCTGCGTCCAATACCAGGCTCCCACTGCCGCTCTTCGTCAGAGGACCGCTCCCGCCGATGGGTCCTCCGGTAAATGTATAGGTGCCGGTGGTATTCGCTACGGATACGTTCACCGGTCCTGGGTTTACCCCTCCACTCTGGATCGTCACCTCTCCGCCCGAAGGATTCTCAAAATTCACTATATCCCCGTCTTCATAGGTCGTGGACCCTCCGCTCCAATTCGCCGTCGCGGTATCCCATGTGCCGCTGCCCGCCACCGCCCATGTCAGCGTCTCTTGTCCCAGCGCTTCGCTTCTTATCCACATTAGGCCCAACAGGCATATTGCCAGCGACAGAAAGAGTTTATTTCGTGGCGCCATGCGGGAGACATGGATCCGTGGGATTGGGGTATTAGTGGCGATTTTCATGGGGAAATTCGACGGGCCTCCAACCTCGCGCTCATCTGACGAGGCCCCGGGCCAACTCAATGGGATCGTCAATTCCCTGCACCGTCCTCAAGCTGCGGGTAAATACAGGGTGCAACGCTGAAAAGTCATCTCTTAGGCATCCAAAGTGAAACTGGAGTCGCGTGTTCCCGAGTTCCGTAAACACAACACTCTCGATATACGCCTGCCCGTACAGGCCATAGGTAAAGCATATTTCGTAACTCGTCTGCTCCGCTATTTCGATGGGCATCACCCCCTCGGAGAGGATGGTTGCGTCGGTGGCGTCCTTGGGCACCATTCGGGCCAGGACATAAGAGTGCAGCGCCTTTGCGCGATCAGCGGTCCAGGGACTCGGCCCCTTGATCGTCACCGCCTCCGCGAATGCATCCGCCTCGGTCTTCCCAGGCGCGATAAACCGACTTCCGGAGACTATCCATCCGTGTGGCGGCTCATAGCGGATATGCCCGGAGTTGAGCGTCGCCGTAACATAGGCTGGCGAGGGGCCGTCGATTCCCGGCACCCGCGGATGAAATATCCACTCAAGCTCCGCATGGCAGGTCGATGCAAGCAACCAGGTCAGAACGGATAAGATGGCGAATGCTCTTATCATTGCATGAACCAACGGGATTTAACGTAGGTGATAACCTTGAATGTCCCCGGTGGTGGGCTGGAGTAAAAACGATAGTCGAAATACCATTGCCGTATGGGAATCCCATAATAGTGTGGAAAGTTCGACCCCGGCTCCTGGTAGATTCCGGTCGCCTGTTTACTCTGGAAAAGCTCCACCATCGACCCGTAATAGGTAAACGTGCGTTGGCCGCCGGAAGGATACCAGTTTTCCAGCAGCCGCGGGAAGTTTTCGACCGCGCCGGTGTAGGTCGCGCCATTGGTCGGCGGGATGACGATGCCCGAGAGAATGGCTGTATTGATCGTTGTGTTTGAGGCGTTCGTAATCGTCTGGTAGTGCGAGTTTCCGTTTACCCAGCTATCCGACAGGATGGTCACGGCGTCGCCCATCACGGCGCACGGCTGCACAGTATATCCGGACACATAATCGACCGTGGGGGAGCCGCTGTTGGAACCAACCGAAGAGCCGGTACCCCCTGTATTGTAGTCCCCGTCGATGTAAACCGGGTTGGCGCTTACCACCGTCAACCCGTTTGCCGGGACCTTGGAGCCATTGATCAATTCAACTCCCCCGGGAGTGGATGTTTCGTCGTCAACATAGATGATATTCGCCGAGACGCCGTCTGTGGCCAGGTTTCCGCCTGTATTCAAAGTGGTCAGGATTTTGCTGATGTCGATGGTAACGAGTGGTACCGCCGTGGGCCCTTGTCGGTTATCGTAGAGACTCCCGTTCGTGGTAACTGCCGGGTTGCTCGCGGCCGGGCTGAACGCATTGTAAATATCGAGGTCGCTCCCGGTGCTGTGGGAGCCAACCGCCGATCCACTCAAATTCAGAACGCTCACCGTTGGGCTGTTCCTGTTGCCGGTAAGCAGAATTTTCACCCCTGCCTGGTAGTAATATCTCTCCGAGGGTTGCGCCGAATTGTTGGACGCAAGCGGGTCCACCCACACAGCTCCCGTCCCCGGATTGATCGCCGTGGAAGGCGGTTCAATAATTTCGTGGTAGCCATCCGAAAGGTTCGGGTTCGCATTGCCGATGGAATTTCCCAGAAGCGCGGAGTTTTCTGGCAGTTCCGTCGGTCCCCGCGTTGGCAGGACGCTGCTGGGTGCTGTCGGCGCTACCGCCGTGTCGCCTGCGTTATCGGCGTCATTCGGGTCATATTGCCCCGCCGAGTTCCAGTTCAGCGCCCCCGCGTAATTCACGGTATTCTTGAAAAACAGATAATTGTTCCCGCCTTCTCCTCCCGTATAGATATTTCCATTTGTCTGCACCACCCCGGTCACATTCATTGTGCTTCCGGGACTGGCCTCCAGGTCGTCGTTGTAAAAAATGGCGTACTGCCACGGAGACTCCGTCGCTTTTTGAAAGATGCGCGACACGGTCACTGTCTTTACCCCCGCTATCGCCTGGTAACTCGCCGTTGCCTGCGCCAGATAGCTCCATGTATCCATCGTGATGCCTCCCGCTTCAGTGGGAACGGGTGCGGTGGCGGACGAGAGTGGATTGGCAATGGACGCCGGATTGGTCGCGTCCAGCGCATGGAGCGTCACCGTTATAGGATTTGCGACCCCGGGGATATTCATGAAGCTCCCGGGCCGCGCCGTTGTGCCCGTGAGAGAAGCATAGGTCGGAGCCGTCCATCCCGTGCCCGACCCCGAGGTGATTTGAGCCGCCGTCAGCGGCACGTTTTCCTGCGCGCGGCACGCCGCTACAAACTGCACATACGCCAGATCGAGAGCCCCAGTCGCCGCGGCGACAGCCTGCGAGCGCGCATCGGCCTGTTGGGTGTCGCGATACGTCTGTGTCGTATAATCCAGCGCGCCCGCCACGCACATCGCTAGCACTACGATGATAATCATCGACAGGACAATCGTGGAGCCTGATTCCTTGTGTTTCATATCAATACTGGAGGGTCATTTGCACGAAATGCGGGATCATTACCGTGAACGGCGTGGTGATCGCGCGATACCCCCGATTGGTCGAAGACACATCGACCGCGCTAAATCCCACCACATTGACGAACGTATTCGCAGGTGAAGTGTCTATCGAGGGCAGGCGGAAAGGCGCGGCGCTGGTTACGCTGAAGTTGTTCACCAGCACGGTGGAGGTTACCGCTCCGCTTCCCGCGGAGGACAGGGAGTATTTCACGAGTTGCCCGTTTTGGACAACATACACAACAGGCGTGGTAAAAAAGCAGGCCACATATAATGGCGCCTTGGTAATCGGATCGGAAACATTGATACTGCTGTTGCCTCCGATTGCCCTGCTAAGTGTCAATGTGGAAACGGACCCCGATGTGCTTACCGAACTCACGGGCGCTTCAAGAAGCGACGTGGTCGATGTCGTCATCAGCGGAACCGCCGAAATGTGAATGGTTTCTCCGGCCAGCGGTGTGAAACTGCTGCCTGTAACTACGGAAATCGTCGTGGCGCTGGTGGAGATCACCGCCGCGCTGGATGCCGTAAGCAGACAGAAAGGTCCGCCCCCGTAATCCTGAAAGTAAACCCCGGCTGCCGGTCCTGTGCCGCTGATGATGGTGCTTGCCGACCCACTGCTCAACACCGGCGTGGCCGAGCTGGTTAGCAAGGGCGTCGATACCGCGGACGTCAGGTCTTGCTGCAATTTCAGCAAGCCATACCGCGATTCCGTGTGCGACAGGTTTATGGACGTATTCTTCCCGAAGAGAACCGTTCCCGTCCGCAGGATATCGAATACTCCCGCACACGCCACCCCGATGATCCCGATCCCGATCATGATCTCGACCAGGCTGAGAGCCGCGCGGTTATTTCTCGATAGCTTCATTGCTGGTCGCTCGCTCTTACGGTGCTCTCGACAACATCGTAATTTTTGTTCCGGTAGCTGTAGGTAAGGTCCACGGTCGCGTAGGCATACGAATTGGCCATATTTGTTCCCGAGATGGTTAATGTCCCCGTGACCAGCGTCGACCCGGTGGCCGGATCGATATACACCGGGTACGCGCTGTTTACGGAGGAGGTTCCGTTTATAAACGCAAGCGCGGTGGGGATGATCGCATTCTGCGGAAGAAACGGACCGTCGGTTTGAATTTCATTAATATTGCTCTGAACGTCGAATTGAGCCGCCGTGTAGAGCCGCGCAATCGATGCGACCTTATTCATTTGCAAGAGGCCCGAAAACACGGCCGCCGCCGCGAGCACTAGGATCATCAGCCCGATAATGATCTCGACCAGCGTGATGCCTTGCTCGCCTCGCCTCGGCGGGGATGGCTGGAAAATTTTCATCGGAGTGGGCAGTAGGCGCAGTTTTTTTTGAAAGCGAAGATTCGGTCTGGAATGGAAAGCATCACGGTCAAACGGGCATTTGCCCCGCCGCCGCGCGGCGGCCTCGCGTCACAAGGGACGAGGGCATCGCACGAAGCCGGACAGGATTCATCCTCTCCCATAGAGCACATAAAATGCCAAAGGCCCCTTTCCCTGCCTTGGTTGTTGATCCTGTTGATAATACGCAATAATCCGCATTTCCAACATCCGGGCGCTCCCCCTTATACGCGCTTCCCCTTACCCGCACGTTCGGCGGCCCGCTTTCCCCCTCTTTCACTTGAACTCTCCCCCTCAGCCTTTAGCCTTTAGCCTTTAGCCTTTAGCCTTTAGCCTTTAGCCTTTAGCCTTTCCCATTGGCACGCCCCCTGCTCCGTTTCCAACCTTTCCCAGTCTATGTTCAAATCCCTCGCCAGCCTGCTTCAGAAGAAGCCCGCTGAACCCCCGCCTGCGCCGGCCCCGGCACCAGAACCTCGCGACATGCCTCGCAGGGACGAGGACACTCCCATCTACCAATCCATCGCCCTTACCGAAGAGATGCGCGAGGCCCTCTTTCCGACGACTCCGCGCATGGTCTCCGCCATTTTTGAACGCCCGGCGTCTTCTTCCTCCGAACCCCCGCCTCCCGCGCCTCCGCTGGCACGCGAGATCAGCCTGTTTCCAATCGTTTGATCTCCATCACCTCACCGCAAGCTCCCGCCCCGCGGCGCGCGATTCCTCCGGCGTAACCCCCAGCCGCAACTTCTCCGTATGCCGGATGACCGTTAGGAACGACTCAACCCCGATCTCCTTGCCCAGCAACAGCTTGTGCAACGCTGCGACACTCGGCACCGTCGCATCGTTAAAGCCGATGATCACGTCCCCCGACCGCAGGCCCGCCTTCTCCCCCGGCGACCCCTTCTCAACATCGATCACCAGCACCCCCGTCTCCACGGGCAGCCCGTAAAAGCGCACCACCCGCCGAGGCAGCGGCACATCCTGCCCCGCCACCCCGATCACCGCCCGGCGGAATTTCCCATCCTTGATCAGCCACCCCGCGACAAACTTCGCCGTGTCGATGGCTGTCGCGAAGCAAATCCCCTGCGCCGGCCGGATGATGGCGGTATTCACCCCGATGACCCGTCCGCGCGAATCCACGAGCGGTCCCCCTGAATTTCCCGGATTCAGCGCCGCATCGGTCTGGATGACGTTATCGATCAGCCGCCCGGTCTGCGCCCTCAGGGACCGTCCCAGCGCGCTGATAACCCCGGCGGTCACGGTAGTCTGGAACCCAAAAGGATTCCCGATCGCTATCGCAATCTGCCCAGGCTTCAGCCTGGCGCTCTCGCCCAACTCCGCCTGCACAAGCCCGGGAGCGTCGATGCGCACGACCGCCAGATCCGTATCCGGATCGTCGCCAATGAGCGTCGCGGGGTACTCCCGCCCGTCCACCAACGAAACCTGGATGGCCGCAGCCCCGTGGATCACATGCGAGTTCGTGAGAATAAAGCCGTCCCGGCTCAGGATGAACCCGGAGCCCGATCCTCCCGTTTCCCCGGTCCGCCCGCCATGGGTGACCTGCTGGCGAACTTCGATATTGACGACCGACGGGCTCGCTTTCTCGACCGCCGCCGCGACGGACCTCGAGTAGGCATCCAGCAGCACCTCATCGGACGCGGCGGCTTCGACCCCGGAAGAGGTCCGTGCCGTCGCTGGTTGGGAGCTTTCCCCGGCCAGGCTGTTGCCGCGGAGCCCCTGGTATTTGGCGGGTATTTTCATGATGGTCCACGCAATATCCGGAGACACTATCTAAATGTCAAATACACTAATAAAATGGATATACATTATTTTTGGTGCGTTAGATGCGGCGGGATGCATGACGGTGCATAAGAAGGGTTGTCGCGCGCCGACGCTGGGGCTATGCTGCCCAGGATGTCCAGCCGACCCTGCGTGATGAATGCCGCCTGCCCCTCCCGGGGCGTTCTGGCGAGGATCGGCGATAAGTGGACCGCTCTCATCATCTGCTCGCTCGCGGACCGCACGATGCGCTACAATGAACTTCAGCGCGTGGTCGCCGGCATCTCGCAAAAGATGCTCACACAGACGCTGCGCGCGCTGGAGGAGGACGGCGTCATCACCCGCAAGGTCTATCCCGTGATCCCGCCCATGGTGGAATACTCCCTCACCCCGCTGGGCAGGACACTCGTCAAGCCCGTCCTCGCCATCTGCCAATGGGCCGAACGCTACCTGCCGAAGATCGAAGCCCACCGCCGCGAACGCCAGCGCATCTGTCTGGGAAAACGACGACCCTGATTTCTATGCCGACCTCCCTCCCAATTCTCCAGGTCCCGGAGCCCGGGCCGCATGAGGCCCGCGAGGTGCCCCACGGCTCGGTCCATCTCCATTGGTATCATTCGGCCGTCACCGGGACACTGCGGCGCATGCACGTCTATACCCCGCCCGGATACGAGACGGACCTGGAACATCGGTATCCCGTGCTTTACCTACTGCACGGCTCCGGCGATGACGACGACGGATGGATGCGTCTTGGCCAGGTCAATTTCATCCTCGATTACCTGCTCGCCCAGCGCCGGGTCCGCCCAATGGTGGTGGCGATGCCCCACGGCCATGTGCTCGGCACGGATTGGTCGGAGCATCGCGGCACGAAGCTCCGCGCCTTTGCCGCGGATTTTTATGAATATGTGATCCCGGAAATTGAGCGCCTCTATCGCGTGGGCAAGGACCCGAAGCACCGCGCCATGGCAGGCCTCTCGATGGGGGGCGGTCAGACCATCAGCACAGGGATGACCCGTCCGGCCATGTTCAGCGCCTTCGGCCTGTTTTCATCCGGCCTCTGGCCGGAGATCACCCCGCTGCTCGAGCAGGCCCTGCCCGACCTTCAACAATCGCCCCCGGCGGTGCTCTGGATTGGAATCGGCAAACAGGATTTCCTTTACGGCCATTGCGCCTTTCTCAGGCGCACACTCGAAGTAGCCGGCGTCTCTTTCATCTACCACGAGGACGATTCGACCCATTCCTGGGACATCTGGCGCGATTATCTGGAGCGCTTTGCTCCGCTGCTCTTCGGAGGGCCGTGAACCCGGTCCCTCCGGAGATGACCGCGGGGGATGGCCGCCTGCTGGCGGTGGTGGGTAGCTATCCAACCCGCACGGATGCCTACGAGCGTTCGCTCGTGGTTTCTGCGATGGAAGTCCCCCACTGGGTCCTGCGCCGCGAGGGGCAATTCGCCTTATGCGTGGAGCCCGCGCGCGCCGCCGAGGTTGCCGAGGAGTTGTGGCGCTTCGAAGCCGAGGGCCGGGAACGCGCCGCGATGCCCGCTGCCCCGGCAGTGGAGGCGCCCTACTCGACCATCTCCCTCTATGTCTGCGTGTGGATAATGAGCGGCCTGTACGCCATCCAGATGGCCGGTCCCAAGTGGTGGCTCGACCGCGGCACCGCATCCAGCCAAGCCATCATGCGCGGCGCTTGGTGGCAGGCCATTACCGCGCTGACCCTCCACGCCGACCTCGGCCATCTCGGTGCCAATCTCGCCGCCGGCCTGGTCTACGCCGGCTTCCTCCTGCCGGTTATGGGCGCCGGCTGGACCTGGCTTTTCATCGTTCTCGCGGGGGGCCTCGGCAATTGGCTCAACGCCTGGGGACACCAGGACGCGGAGCATCTATCGATCGGCGCATCCACCGCCGTCTTCGCCGCCCTCGGCATGCTGGTGGCCGCGCAATGCACCCAGCGCACCATGGCCCTGCGCCAGGTGCGGAGAAGGGAGTTTCTCCTGCCCATCGGCGCCGGCCTGGGCCTGCTTGCCTACCTTGGGGTAGGCGACCAGCAGACCGACTACATGGCCCATTTTTTCGGGCTGCTGGCGGGGGTGCCTTTTGGGATGTTGGCGGTGTGGCTGCGGCTCGGGACCTGGACGCCGCGGGGGGTGCAGGTGGCGCTGGCTTGGGGGGCGACGGGGGTGGTGGGGGTGTGCTGGTGGCTGGCGTCGCAATATCCCTCTTAAAGGCGCACGTGCGGCGTAATCATCAACAAACGGCAGTTTGAAAAGACCATTTTCAAGCGTTAATGGGGACGATACGGTGTGATTATGGTATCCCTCCTTTCCATTGCAGAATTGCGAAACGCGACCCAGGCCGGGCGGACGGCGGCGCGGGTTCATGGGCAGATTTATTCGCTGACGCAGAAGGAAACGCAGCAGCGGAAGCCGTTTTGGGAATTGGTTCTGGCGGATGCCGAGACGCGGTTTGTGCTGCGGGCGTGGAGTGACTCGCCGAATTTCAAGCAATGCGCGGAGCTGGCGCAGGGAGGGTTCGTGGAGATCACGGGCGAATTCGAGTCGAGCGCGACCTACGGGCTGGACGCGAAGAGCTGGACGTGCCGGCCTTTGGACCCGGACGAGGTCGAGAGCCTGCTGGCGGGGCCGAAGTCGCTGAGGGAGAAGCAGGCGCGGGATTACGCGTACATCGAGGAGTGCGTGGCGCGGATTGGCGATCCGCGGCTGAAGGCGGTGTGCACAATGTTCCTGGAGGAATTGGGAGAGCGGTTCCGGCGCACGGCGGCGGCGCGGAATAATCACCATGCGCGGCGCGGGGGTCTTGTGGAGCACACGGCGCAGATGATGCGCTCGGCGGAAGCGCTTTGCCCGGCGTACCCGATTTTGAACCGGGACCTGATGGTGGCCGGGGTGCTGCTTCATGACTCGGGGAAGATGTGGGAGAACTCGCTGCCGGCGGACGGGTTCGTGATGCCGTATGATGAGCGGGGCGAAATGATGGGCCATATCAGCATCGGGATGGAATTGACGAACCGGCTGTGGCGGCAATTGGACACGAGGCCGGAATACGAGGAGTGGAAGAAGATGACGCCGCGCATCGAGGACGTGCGGCTGCATCTGACGCACCTGATTTTGTCCCACCACGGGGAGCTGCAATATGGATCGCCGGTGCTGCCAAAAACACCGGAGGCGTACGCGCTCCATTACATCGACAATCTGGATGCGAAGATCGAGATGGTGACGGCGGCCTACCAGAAGGCGGGGCTGCTGGCGCCGCGCATTTATGAGAAGGCGTGGCCCTTGCCGACAAATCTTGTGGAACCGCTGCCGGTGTGGGGTGGAGATGCGACAGCGGGGGCGTGAGGGGGGGCGGCCTGATAAGGGCGGATGCTCTTGTCACGATTTGCCGAGGTGGCGTTGGGCCGATTGAAAGGATTTGAACAGAAGGACGCAAAGACCGCAAAGGGAGAAGGGGAGGAACGGGCTCGCCCACCCACCAACCCCCACAACCCCTTCCGCCACCTCGGCGGATGGACGCAATGGACACGGATTTTTATTGAGAAGCTCGGCGGTGATTTTTCCAAAGCTGCGTCGAACTGTTATCCCGTGGTTTAGTTCAACAGGCTGCTAAAACGCTGATCCCGTTTGTCAAGTGTCAAGGCTCGACCCCACCTCCCCACCTCGACCCTGAGGTGGCGTTAGGTAGCCACGTTCTTGATCGTGTCAAGTGTCAAGTGTTGACCCCTTGTTGACCCCTTGGTGATCCCTTCTTCGAGAGAGGCAAAGAGATCCTCGATGGAAAACGGCTTGACGAGAATCGGAATGGAATCCGTTGATTTCTGTCGATCCAGAGCGTCGCCCGTTATAAAAATAATCGGCACGGAAGACAGGGTATTATCCGACGCAAAGTCCGCCGCGACTTCATGTCCATCCTTCCATGGCATATGCATATCCAGAAGGAGTATGTCCGGCTGAAATCTATAGGCCATTTGGACAGCCTTCGTGGGATCGTTTAACTCGGCGGCGACATACGCATGTTTCCTTAGCAAGGCTCCCAACATGTGGGTTGCAAAAGGATCGTCGTCGACCACCAGGATGCGGGGTTGCCGAGTTTTGTTTGTTTTGCCGCTGCAAGGGATGGCAGATGCCGTTTGAATCGGGACGCCATAATTATTTCGAGGCGAAACGCCGTTTTGGCGGATGGGCAAATTCACTTCGAGCTTCTGATCGAACAGCATGAGCTGGGTCTCGGCCTCGATCCAGTTCTCGTTTTGCCTGCCTAAAGGGCGGCTTTCTTTCTCCCAGAGGTGATACGCGCCAACGGCGATTTCATCCGGAGTGGGTGCAATGGATTCGTGCGGCATGACGAGAGTATCGCACGTATCGGGGAATCACTGCATCATTTCGAACGGGATGAAGAGGGAGGGAAATGGGGGAGGCGGCTCCGCCGCAAACAAATGCGGATTTCGGATTTCGGATTGCGGAATGCGGAATGCGGATTGCGGATTTCGGATTGCGGAATGAGAATATTTGCCGCCTCCGGCGGGTCAGAGATGAATGTACGCAGGGCGCGGAAATTTTCAGGGTTTGCGGTGCAAAGGAGGAAGGGTAGGAACGGGCTCGCCCACCCACCAACCCCCACAATTCCTTCCGCCACTTCGGCGGATGGACGCAAATGGACACGGATTTCTATTAAGAGGTTTAGCGGTAATTTTTCCAAAGCTGCGTCGAACCGTTATCCCGTGGTTTAGTTTAACAGGCTGCTAAAATGCTAATCCCGTTTGTCAAGTGTCAAGGCGCGACCCCATTCTCGACCCTTTCCGCCACCTCGGCGGATGGACGCAAATAAACACGGATTTTTATTGAGAAGCTCGGCGGTGATTGTTCCAAAGCTGCGTCGAACTGTTATCCCGTGGTTTAGTTCGACAGGCTGCTAAAACGCTAATCCCGTTTGTCAAGTGTCAAGGCGCGACCCCATTCTCCCACAGACCCCATTCTCCCCCGCAAAGTTCTTAGCGCCGGGAAGCCGCAACCCAAACGATTTTACCGCAAAGAGCGCAAAGATCACAAAGGGGGGGACAGAAGGGGGATTGCGAACAGAAGGAAACGAAGGAAGCAAAGGGGGGAGGGCAAAAGTAAAAATGTACGCAGGGCGCGGAAACTTTCAGGGTTTGCGGTTCAAAGGGGGAAGGGGAGGAACGGGCTCGCCCACACCACCTGGAGAGCGACCGATGAAGTCGTACATGAGATCAACCAAGTAACCCGTGGCTGGGGCAATTACTTTGCCCTCGCTCATTACCACCGGAGCTTCGGGCAAATGAATCACTTCATTGCCCAGCGGCTCCGTCAATGGCTATGGCGCAAACACGGAAATCCCTTGGGAAAATACGAACACTGGCCGAACCGCAAGCTCTTCGACACCTATGGACTATACCAAATGCCCACGAACTCGGGGTGACTGCGCTCTACGACAAAGGAACTCGGAAAGCCGGATGCGGGAAAACCGCCCGTCCGGTTTGATGAGGGGTGGGAAGCAGACGGTCATTGGCCCACGGGCCTTTCAATCCGTCGCTTCCCGCCTACTCTACACCCCGCCCCAACCCCCCCAAATCCTATTTATCAAATGCCATCGGCCACGATCAGCCAATAGCGCTTTGCCTCATAACTCCTCCCGAATCGTCACGAAATACGCCTTCCGTCGAGACGTCCTCTCCGTCCGTTCCGCTACGATAATGTAATCGCGACAACGACCACCTGGAATAATAGCCCTCTTCACACGTACCTCATGTCGGCCACCACCATTTAGTATAAAGTCTTGATCTTTAATCAACTTTCGAATGGATTCACCAGGTGCGACCTCAGTGAAGAGTCCGCGGAATCCGAGGTGCCTAGCAACCGCCGAAAATATAAATTCGTCTCTAGCTTCCTCCACTGAACAAACAATCCCATTTGGTTTCGGATAGCGTCTAAGCCATTCGAGTCTCACAACTAATGCCGGCGAGGAAATGGCCGCTTTGGTGGCAATCTCGCGCAATATTCCTGGGTTCAACAGGCCGCTTGTGCTGTAAAACTTACTTAAGAGCGACTCGGGTAACAATAATTGCGATGCTGCTCTGTTGCAAGCTTTCTCCAGGCTGTGAAGGGTTCTCTTATTCTCGAAATTTACAGTGCTGCGAGGCGGAGTACAGGAGGTATCAAAAAAAAAGGTGTGCGCAATCTCATGAGCAATGGTGAATCTTTTGCGCGGAGGCAAGAGTGCACCCGTTTCATCGCTGGCAAAGCTCCTTGCGAAAGCGTCGCTTTCATCTCTTTCACAGCGAACCATCATAACAAAGCCGTCCGATTCTATTGTCAATCCACCTTCTACCAAGAGAGGCAGAAACTCTACACGCTTTATCCTCTGCTCCCGAGCCATCGCGCCGAGTGCAGTCGGAACTACACTCCCCTCATTGCCAACATACCGGCTTCCAAATAGTTCCGCCCAATCGTCCGCATCATTTCGTCTCTTTACCCAAGGATTTTTTGTACGCGGCATTTTATCGGGCTTTTGCTTGCTGGAGCAATTCTGCCATATCTTTCTTAAATGCTTTGACGTCAAGGCGGCTCAATGTGTGTGTCACCTGCGCATTCCTTTTGAGTTCCGAATATACCCATCTTTGCTGCTCCTTCGAAAAGCTTGCGAGTTCATTCCAGGTTTCATCCAGAACTGCTCGGATCTCGCTCACATTGTCTGGTTTCTCTCCAAGAAGTGGTCGAACGAGTTCCCATAGTTCCTCGCGCGTAAGCGCTTTGTCACCTACTGGCGGTTCATTCGTTATCCCGCCGGCGGCGTCCGGCGAAAGCTTTATCCGGCAGGTGTCGGCCTCGTTCGGCATGTGCTTGCCATATTTTGTAGGGCGGATCGGCGGGGGGTCGAGGTAAAATGGAGGGTCCGTAGTCTCCTGAGTCAGTGATTTCTTGCAAAAGTAACGCGCTTACAGCGCTTGTCGCGATAGACGAAGCATACCCGGGCCTGCGCTCGCGTTGCTCGCTCCAGCCCGGGCTTTTACATCGCGGGCTTTCAGCCCTTTGAGATGGACGACATGGACGGCATGGACGGCATGGACGGCGTGGACGGCGTGGACGGCATGGACGGCATGGATGGCATGGACGACATGGACGGCATGGACGGCATGGACGGCATGGACGGCGTGGACGGCGTGAGTTGGGAGAGTGGCGTGAAGCTATGGGATTCCGAATTCCTGTCGCCCCTTTCAGGGCGGCCTTCTCGATGAAACCGGGCACCCCAGGGCGGCGCTATGCTTGCCCTGGGCTGATATTCTGCACGCCGTTGGCGTGCCCCCGCCCCGGGCGAACACCCAACGCTGGGCCGTCCCCTGCTTATCCGAGTGGTTTATCTGGAGTCCGGGTCTGTCGTCCCGGCGGGACTCGCGAAGCTTGTGGTGGGCCTGTGCAGGGGATGAATCACCTGCCTATTGTCTGAGCGTCCCTGCGGGACTTGGGAATCTCGAATCCAGCCTCGGTAGCCTCATTGTGGCTTTCATGAGGAAAACTCCACGTCATTTCTCCTGCCAGGGCCAGTGGTCGGTGCGGAAGGGGGAGGCGGGCAGGCTGGCCTGGTTGTAGAGGTTGAAGCCTATGGGGTTGTCGGACCAGGCGTAGCGTACGGCTACGGGGGTGGGGACCTGGGGGCTGGAGACGAGGAGGGTGTCTTTGTCGATTACGGCGTCGGCCCATACGAATTTATGGTCGGGGCCGGCGATCTGGAAGGTTTTGAGGGGGGGGCCTCCGTTGGCGACCAAGCCTCCGCCCAGGTGGGTGAATGTCAGGCGGATGGCGGCGCCCTCGATTTTCATGGAATCGTAGATGGGGCCGGATGATTCGACGGTGCGGCCGTAGACGCCGGCGAGTGCGGCGAGGGCTAATCGGCGGCCGGCTTCTTTTTTGTTTTTGTAGTGGATGACGTTGTTCTCTACGAGGCCGAGGGTTACGGCCATGTAAGTGTGAGGGGTGGCTTCCCAGGTCAATAGTTACGCGTCCCTTACTTCGGCCAAAGCGCTTGGGCCTGGCTGGGACTGGGTGAGGCCCGAATTGGGATGCTGGGTAAAGACAAAGGGAAGGTTGTCATTTTTCCATTTGGCTCTCCAATCCTGGATCAATGTGGTGAGGAGTTTTTGATAACTGCCGGGGCGGTTTTTGTCGAAGGGAGAACCTTTGGGGCCCCACATGTTGGCGGTGCCCTGGTCCCATAGGAATCCCTTGATTCCATAGCCTATGAGGGGGGTAAGCATGGCGTTGTAGAGGACGGTGGAGACACTCACGGTGCCGTATTCCGGTGGCGGCGGAGGACGGGAGGTGAGCGCGCCTGGCGGCAGGGGGGGGAAGGAGGCTTCGACCTTGGTAAGCCAGGGGGCTGCCCAAAGGGTGCGGTCGATGTTGGGAAGCATGAAGTGGGCGGCGTCATTGCCGAAGAGCGGGCCGGTTTGCTTTTGATCGACGATGCGCAATGCGACGACGTTCTTGCCGGCGGTTACGAGGGCGCCGGGGACGGTGGCGG
>Ga0182030_10009630_pt1 | contig 19765 bp, 33 predicted proteins | sample 812S3MmetaG_FD_121299 | JGI IMG/M metagenome (GOLD analysis project Ga0182030, IMG submission 121299) | Permafrost microbial communities from Stordalen Mire, Sweden - 812S3M metaG (Illumina Assembly) | ecosystem: Environmental > Terrestrial > Soil > Wetlands > Permafrost | place: Sweden... | reverse complement strand
CTACTACGGCGGCGCGATCGGCAAGTTTGCTGACGAGAAGCCGAAATGTCCGATGCAAATGCATTTCGGCGAAAAGGACGAAAGCATTCCGCAAACCGTGGTCGAAGAGATCAAGAAGAAGCAGCCGCAGGCGGAAATTTACGTTTATGCCGGCGCGTCGCACGCCTTCTCGAATGACGACCGCGCCAGCTTCCAAAAAGCGGCGACCGATCTGGCCTGGAGCCGGACGCAGGAATTCCTGGCCAAGACGATGAAGAAATGACGATGAATAAATAATGCGGCGGCGGGCGGTGGCTAGAACCACCGCTCCTTGACCACGACGGTATCGCCGGGACGCAGCGGGAAGCCGAGCGGCGCGTCGCCATGCATCTGCTGGCCGGCCGCGTTGCGGGTCAGTTCGACCTTGCCCTTGGAGGCGCGCGGCGCAAAGCCGCCGGCAATGGCGATGGCGGTCTCGGCCGTCATGTTGGCGACGTAAGGATATTGGCCGGGATTGGTGACCTCGCCGAGAATAAAGAACGGCCGATAGGCCTCGACCTCGACGCTGACATGCGGCTCGCGCACATAACCTTGCTTGAGGCGTTCCGCGATCATGTTGGAAAGCTGCTGCGTCGAGTAACCGCGCGCCGGTATGATGCCGACCAGCGGCAGGCTGATATTGCCGCCGGCATCGACCGTGTAGGAATTGGTGATGCCGTCCTGGCCGAACACCACGACGCGCAGCTTGTCGCCGCTGTCGAGCGTATAGGCGGGCGACGCATTGGCCGGCGCGGAGGCGTAAGCGGAAGACGCCGCCGCATAGGGGCCGCCCTGCTGCGCATATTGCGGCTGTGCCATGGGCTGCGGTTGCGCGAACTGTTGGGCATAACGCTGCTGGGCGTATGACTGCTGGCCATAGATTTGCGGAGCCGGCGCGGCGTAAGTTTGCGGCGGCGGCGCGTAAGCTTGTTGCGGATAGGGCTGCTGTGCGTAGACCGGCGCGCTCGAGCGCGTATTGAACAACCCGCGGTCGCTTGGGTCAGGCGCCGCAGCATAAGCGGGCTGCGAGGCATAAGATTGCTGCGCGGAGAAAGACTGCGACGAGAAAAATCCGCGACCGCCGCTCGATGGTGACTGCGCCGGATCGGCCTGGGCGAATTGCGGTTGCGTCAGCACCGGCACTGGCTGGCCGGTATTGGGATCGATGACGTAGCTGGTGCGCTGCTGGCGCGCACAGGCGCCTGCCGCCAGCGCGGCCACTACGACTAACAGCAATCGGGCTTCCCGCATCTCGCTTGGGTCCGGGACGGTCGACGGAAACGTGAAGCCGATTAACACTTTATATGGTTAAGAAATCCTAACCGGCGCCAAACAAGCGGCCCCGCAAGGTTTTTAACGTTTGGCGTTAAACGAAGCGGGCACCTTTTTGCAAAGCGCCCGCAACCGGTTCGATTCTCAAGGCCTCTGGCCCGGTCGCCTTAGGCGCTGGCGCCTTGCGCGAGTTTGGCGCCGGTGCCGATCGGGCAAGACACGCCGGTGCCCCCTAACCCGCAGTAGCCCCACAGTGCTCAAAGCATGGGTAGGCAAGAGTGGGCATAGAGCCTTGATTTGCAAGGGTAACTCGGCCTTCACTATGCCCCCAAGCCGGGCTTGCTCGGGCATGGGCGGGCGGCCTATTGTACGCACCAATGTACGCACAAAGGACCGCCAAAATGCAAAAGACACTTCGCCGTCTAAGGCCCGCAGACGTGGCCGGGCTGCTCAAGCGGGATGGAAAGCACCCGGACGGCGGTTCGCTCTACCTGCAAGTGCGCCAAGGCCGGGGCGCGTGGGTCTATGAGCATCGGGACGGCGCTTTCCGCCGATCTAAGGGCCTCGGGGCCTGCCCGCCGGTTACGCTCGCCGACGCGCGCAAGCTCGCCGATGATCTCCGCGCCGGGCGTGAGACCATCCCGCGCCGACGCCCGTCCGCCGTGGTCACGTCTAAAAAGACATTCTCGCAAACCGTGCTCGACTACCTCGCCGAAAAGGCCCCGGCATGGCGCGGCGGCATTGATGGCGACGAAGCCAAGTCATACCGCAAGCGCCTCACCGGGAACGAGACTGAGGCCGATGTCGGCAAGCTCGCGACCATGGCGGTTAGCGCGATCACAACCGACGACGTTAAGACGGCGCTCGGCCGATGGAGTGACAACCCGGCCACGTGGTCAAAAGTCGCGGGCCGGATCGAGCGCGTTCTTGATTGGGCTATCGCGATGAAGTTGCGCAGCGAGCCGAACCCCGCGCGGCTTGTCGGCTTGCTTGAACACTTCCGCCCGGCCGCGAAGCCGGTAGTTCATTACAAGGCGATGGCAGCGGCGGACGTGCCCGATCTCATGGGCGAACTTGACGACCTCGGAGGCGCGGTTTGCTCGGCGCTACGCTTTACGATTTTGAACGCCGTCCGCTCGGGCGAAACGCTCGGCGCAACATGGGCCGAGATCGACGGCGACACTTGGACGATTGGCGCGGACCGGATGAAAGTCGAGGGCCGAGAGCACCGCGTCCCGTTGACGCGCGAAGCGATTGCAATGCTCGGCAAGCGCGGCGAGCCGGGCGATTTTATTTTCGTCAATAAGCGCGGGAAGGCGTTGCACGATCACGCGATGCAAGAGCGGCTCAAAACTTTGCGCGATGGCGTCACGGTTCACGGCTTCCGTTCCACCTTCAAAGATTGGGCGATGGAAGCAGGCTATCCGCCGGAGCTTAGCGAGATGGCGCTTGCGCACACGGTCGGCGGAGCAACCGAGCGGGCCTATAGGCGCACCGACATGATCGAAAAACGCCGTGAGATGATGGCTAAATGGGCCGAATTCTGCTGCAAAACCGGAGCCGTAGCGAAAAATTAACCTCTATTCGACTTCGGAAAGCAACGCCACTTTAGCGAGCGTATATTGAGATCGTCCCCAAGGCGTCAACCTTGGTTCAACCGCGAGGGCTTCCCATGTTTTGCGTTGAGCAATTCACGCCCGCATTCGATTTGAATTCGGCGCGTGCTGCTATTGAAGGCGGTCGCAACGGTCTAGGCGACACGCGCACGCTCATTGCCGCGTGGCAATGGCTACTCGATCACGATCACCATCTAGCGATGCTGCCGCCGGTCTACACGGCCGCAGCAAATTTTTTGACCGCATCGGGCGCGCTCCGCCGTAGAGCCGAGCGCGATCTTTCGGCGCGTGCTGCCGTAACACCAAGCGAACACGAAGCCGAAATTTCCGCTTGGTGAAGTGCGCCCCCGGCGGATGCGTCAACATCCGCCGGGCACGACTTCGGTCTAGCCGCTCAAGAGGCCCGCGAGGGCACCCCGAACCGCACTAGCCCGCAAGCGATCTCTACCACTTCGGCCGCGTCAACGGCCACAACCGCGAGGATATCCACAATGCTTAAAGTGCAATTCCTATCCGAAAAGGCGCTCGCCAAAGTCGGACGCGTTGTCTGGATCAACGCAAGCCCGCGCCGTCGCCGCGCCGTCGCCGAACGCATTGCGCAGCACGTCCGCACCGACAATCCGAACGCGCTTGTCCGGCTTCATTCGGTGCGGTCATGAGCGCGCACCTTTCAATGGCGCTCACGTTCGCCGCGATTGCATTCGCATTTTTCTATCCGGCGCTTTTCATGCGCGGCGGCCGTCAAGTTCTTGTCGCCGATGTAGAGCGCAAGCCTTTACCGAAATACTACGGCGGAACGGATGACGCGGCCGAGTGGGGCCGCGCTTTGCGTGAGCGCGTATGGCAGCCATCGGCGACCGTGACGCAATTCCCCGGTGCCAAGTCATGAGCGCGCAAGCAACCGAGCGCGTGACCTACCCATGGCGTGACTACAAGCCGTTGCCCGCGACAACGCGCGCCCGCATGAAGGCGTCCGCGCTCGCCCGTGCGCAGCGTGAGCGCGAAGCCCGCGCGCAATCGTTAGATCATAATCGCTTTGCCGCGCTGGTGCGGACATGAACCGCAACCGATGGCTGATATTCGCGGCGGGCCTCATTCTCTTATCGTTTTGGAGTTTCCCCGCCGCGCTTTTAATTTTCGCCGTGGTGCTCGGCATCTATGCCGCCGTGGGCATCGTGCGCGACATGCTCGGGCCAAAGGCTCGGCCGCCGGAAGCCGGGGAGCAGGATGCACCACCGCATCCAGAATTCAGAACAAAACAACAGCCGCGCCCGGAAGTGCGGCCATTGTCCGCGTGGTCGCATCCGCTTCGTTCGTTCATAGAGCGGATGGCAGAATTTATCGACAAGACAATCAAGACGCTAGGCGTGGCAAAGTTTTCCGATGATCCACTCCTAGAACATTTTCAATCGCATCAACATTCAATCATAAGCTCGGGCAAAATTCGACACGGCGCGATGATCGAGCTTGCGATACGCGAAGCTCTAAAAGATTGCGACCGTTACGACGTATGGGACGAGCCGCTTTTCAAGGTATCGCATACGGCGAATAATGCTTTCACCACTTCAACTTCAAAAGATTTCCGCTTCATTGAATTGCCCTACGGCGACGGTCCTACCGACACTCGACCGCTTCAAGTTGACTTGATCGTCTATGACCGCGCCGAAAATATAATCCGTGCCTATGAAGTGAAACGCGGCGTGAGCTATTTAGGCGACGGCGAGCATTCAGATACCGCGCGAAAGCTTGCTCTCGTCCAAATGCTTTTGAAAAGCTACGCGCTAACTCGCAACCTCACCCCGATCAAAGCCGAGACGCATCTGATCTCCTACTACGGGGCCGGATGGTCTGCGGGCGAATGCCTAAGCCGCGACAATCTCGACAAGCATTTTAGTTTTCCGGTTGTCGCTCGTGTCGAGGAAGCAACGGCGAACTTCCGCGCTCAATTCCAAAAACTAATAGCGGAGGCAACGTGAACCACCGCGACGATCACGAAAGACTTATGCGTCGCGCTCGGCTCGTGAAGGAATTCGCGCGCCGTTCGCTCGTCGATATCGACGAAATTCTAGCCGACATTGACGCGATGCAGCCGCGCCCGATCTCGATTGATTGGGCAACCGGCGCAATTGATTTTTCCGCGCCGTCACTTGGGCCTGAGTACGGCGCGCATCTCCGCAAGGTCACATCCGCAAAAATCATCCCATTCCGCAAGCTGAAAGGTTGAACCATGTACGGCTTCGCATCCCTGAGACCATTAGCGGGCGTTTCTAACGCGCTCTTGCGCTCGCTCCGCGTAGGCGTCGGCGGTCGCATCGGTCAAGCGCACGTGCGCGCCTCTGAGGCGATGGTCGCGGCCGTATCCGTCGCGCCCGTTGTCGATAAGCCCCGCCACGTTCGCGCGCTCCTATTCATCGGCTTTTTTCTCGTGGTCCTAGCAATCGAAGCTCGATGGCTATTCGTCGGCGTGAGCGTTGGCGCGCTCGTGTACGCGTTCCTATCCGCTTTGATCGGAGGTTGACGCCATGCGATTTATTCTTGTCGCCGCGCTCGCAGCGTATTTCGTTTTCTCATTCCTGCATTGGAATAGGAAGCTCACGCGCAAGCTTCTCGCGATCAAGCAACGGCGCGAACGCATCCGCGCGATGGTTCGCAATGCAGACGGCACGGTCGCCATAGAGGCCGCGCTAGTTTTCCCGGTCCTGCTGGCGATGTTCATCGGCTCTATGACGCTTTGGCAGTTGGCCGAGCTTAAAAGCAACGTGCGCTTCATTGCGCAGTCTGCGGCATACGCGGCGGCCGTTGTTCTCAATTCGCAAGGCGGCAACCCGGATGCGGCAACGGCCAAGGCGCAAGAGGTTATCGCCGCAAACGTCGGCATCTTTCTAACGCCGACAACCGTCAACCCGGCGGAGATCACGTTCGCCGATGGCTTGATAACGGTCGCGCTCACTGCGCAGCAAGACGCGCTTATTGGCTTGATCGTCACGGGGCCGCTCACATCCACCGCAAGCGCGACGGATTGAGCCATGCACGAAATTGATCCGCTACTCGCCGACTTTTTGACCCTCATGCAATTTGAGACCGCGATCTCAATTTTTCCAGACATTCGCCCGCTCGCTAGGGCAGCCGAGACCGCGCTTTGCCGCCGCATCGGCACCGCGCGCACGGTCGGCGGCCGGGACAATTCCGGCAAAGACTTCGCCGTGCGGCTTCGTGTCGAGGTTGTCACCATGAAGGGCGCGGAGATCGCGCGATACATCGCGGCCGATCTCCTATTCGGAAATTTCCCCGAGACCGGCCGCCTAGTGAACGTCCCGGCGCGCATCTCATGGGAGCACAAAGTCAGAATTGAAGCCTTCCCGAAACCAGCACAAGCGAGAAAATAAAATGCGAACCGCTACCCATCCCATTGACGAAAATATCCGGCGCGAAGTCACTACCGCGCTCATGGTGCTAGATGCGCCCGAGACGGCAGACGCGGACATGCGCGCCAACGCGCTTAAAACCGTACTCGATTTTACCGCATCATTGATGCGCGTCGGTCGCGACAAAACGAAAACCGCGCGCCGCGTTGAACGCGTGGGGTGTATGCCATGACGCGGGAACGCCTTTGCCAGATATGGCTTCCGGCGACGTGGTGCTTGCTAGTCTTTTGCGCATTCCTATTGCTTGCCGGTTGCGCTTCCCTCGACATCGGCAAGCCGGGCGAGACCGATGCACTTGCACGGGCGCAAGAGCTTCGCCGCGCGGGCAATAGCGACCAAGCGGCGGCCGTGGCGCAACGCGCGTTGCTCACGGTCGCGCCGGGCGATGTGAAGCTACAGGGCGAGCTTGCGCGCGATCTCGTAGAGACTAATCCGTCCCGCGCTCTCGACATTCTCGCCGATTGCATGGACCCTGCCGAGCCTGATCCTAAGCTCTACATTGTCGCGGGCGCGGCCTTGACCGTGCTCGGCAAGTTCAAAGACGCGGAGCATTCGTTTGCGGAAGCCGCGAAGCTTGCGCCCGATGATCCGGGCCTAAAAGAAAATCAAGCCATAGAGCAACGGATGGCTGCGGCGGCCGAACCGTCGAAAGTCGCGGCGCTTGACGCCAACGGAAGCCCGGCAAAATTAAAAACCGGGGCCGCTACCTCACATCCTCGAACGGCAGTTAAACGCGCCAGCGAGGCTCCTATTGAGCCGAAAATCACTGCAAAGGTGCTTTCAGTGCCGGAAGTGCCCGCCGTGCCGTTCGCCGACCGTTGGCATATTCTCTAAGGCATCGGCGCGGCTGCTCCACCGGCCGCCCGATCTGAGCGGAGAACGCCCGGCCCTAATCAGGCCGGGCGTTTTCTTTTCAATCCCACGGCTCATGGGCGCGCGAGTAGCCTTTGACGGGTTCACCGGAAATTCTTAGAGCGTCCGGCCCCTGCCATCCGAGCTTACGCATTACCAACCCGAGCCGCTTGCCTTGCTCCGCCGTTTGCCGGTCAATCGGAATGCCGAGCACGTCGCGCATTAGGTAGCGGCTTGCTATCCGTTCCTCGCCGTCTGCCATGATCTTATAGCCGATCTCGACCGGCTCGTCGATCTTTTGGACCTTTGCAGCCATCGCGGCATCATGCGCGGCGCGCTCGCTGATATTCGCAAGCTCGTCTGCCCACGGGTCCGTTTCCGTTCTCTTTTCTTGTTCTATGCCAGCGGCGGCCCACAACTTTTCGGGCAGCGTTATTGATACGCCGATGTCTTCCAAGCAATTCGCCTCGGCCCATAGTTGGTCGCGGTCGCGTTTCAGCGCGGCGATATCTATGCGGCCAACGGGAGCGGGAAAGGTGCGGCGGTTGCCGGTCTGCGATCTCAGATATTGATGGTCGTTAGTTGTCCCCCATTGAACGATGGTGCGCGGGAATTCGACAAGCGCGCGGCCGTATGCGGGTCTAACTCGATCCGTCTCGCGAGAGAGTTGCGCTTTCATCTTGGAAATTTCCGCGCGGCGTATCTCGGCAAGGTCCGCGCTTTCGTGGCACCATTTGCCATGCAGATTTTCCGCGACTTCTTTGTCGGACGCGCCGAGTATGGCCTGATCGGTAAAATTCTCGCGTCCATACAGGACGGCAAGCGCGCTGCTCTTGTTTGTGCCTTCCGGGCTTTCGAGCACGGTCATGGTGTCGAATTTTGTGCCCGGATAACGAATGCGGCGCACCGATGCAACCATTACAATCTCTGAAACGGCGCGGATGAATGGCGTATCCGGTGAGCCAAAATAATCAATGAGCATTGTCCCGACGCGCGGCTTGCCATCCCACTTGCCGCAATCCCACTTGCCGCCGTTGAATTCGTCTAGGATCGGATGAAAAGCATTCTCTCGGCACAAAAGATTGAGCGCATCCCACGTGCAATCTTTTCCGGGATCGAATTGGAAATTTTCGCGGATAAGCTGGCGCACCGCAAGGCAACTATCGTCTGTGATTTGACCGGTAAGCCCCGCGTCGATATTGACGCCAGCAATCAAGCGACGCTCGCGGAACGTGTCAAGCTCGGGGCGAATACCGAGCTTCATAATCGCAATCCGCGCGTTCGCCATGGTCCTAGAGGGGATGTTGCTCTTGCCTTCAAAATCTATGAAGTCGGTTGGCGACTTAATGGCGAGCGCGGTGCTTGTTGCTTTGAGATTTTTCATAGGGACCTCACGCGTGGTTTTCTGCGGCGATGAATTCGGACTACGCCGTTCGCTCTTTCAACGTGTCTTTGCTTTCGCGCGTCGGCTTCATCGTCGAGAATTTTTTGCATGGCTCGGCCGATCACATCCGCGCGCAATCCTTTTTCGATGTACTCTCGAACGCTCGGCCATCGGTCGAGACCGATCAACCATGTCTCTTGATCCTTCACGGCGCTTGCGTAAAGAGACCGAAGCCGGTCAAAAGTTAATGGCTTAATTTCCAGCGCGACGCCCGCGCCGAAGTGGTAGCGCCATGCGTCGCGGTATCGCCACGTCGCGCGATCAAGTCGGCACGTGGCGCAATTCATTTCGATTTTTTGATGGTCGCATTCGCGGTTATGGTCGCGCAAATCGGTCTCGGCCCATTCGAGATCAAACCTAAGCGCGCACAGGTCCGGCTCCCCGGCCGCGCGGGCGCGTGCAATCAATTCGTCGCGAGTTGGATATGTCATCGGTGCAACCTCCCGACCGGAAACGGGTCGAGTTGGAAGCGCCGATAGCAAGGGTCGCGCGTGTATTGTTCGGGGTTTTTCACGTTGCCACGCGCTTTTAGGCCATCTTGGCGGACGGCTTCGCGGCGGCAATGCGCAGCGTCGGCACGCATAGCGGCGCGCAAGGCGGATGCGGTCGCCTCTTGACGTGCGGGTTGGGGGTGATATTTAGCCATCTGTGCTGCTACTGATTTCCGGTTGCATCGGGATCAAGGTGCGGGGACCGCCAAGTCCGCCCCACCATCTTTAAGGGCCGCCACTTCTAACCGAGTGGCGGCCTTTTGCTTTTTGAGCCGGTTGCCTTGTGCGTGCAACTAGCATTTATCTTTTAGTTATCGTGCCCGATTTGGGTTTAGTTTTTCTACTTCCGCCAAGTCGAACGCATCCCATCCCGCCGCCACGGCCGGGGCACGTCGCGCGTCTTCGGCCGCGATAAGCTCCGCTTGATACGTCTCGGCTTCGGCCAACGTCGGGAAGCGCCCGAGCTTGGCAGCGAGCGCCGGGAAGTCGCGGAAGTTTTGAAGCTCGCCATCCTCGCCGATAAAAATCGACGGGATGATCTCGGATTTTCCGCCAAACATCGCTTGAAAAACTGGCGTAGGACATTCAGCGCACGCGATGATAAGGCCGCCGGTTCGCTTGCGCGGGTCCGCGACATCATCGCCAGAATTCAAATCGAGGAAGTCGTCTTCGCGTTCGGTCATGATCTTTTCCCCGTGGTCAAGCTAACTCCACCGGGAGGCGGTTCGCCCGCTCCCAATTTTTCCATGCGCTCGTCTTCGGAGCGATAGGCGCTTGTCGCGTGAGGCACGGGCGGCCGTACCGATGGCTGCGCAGGCCGAGCCGGTGCCGGAGTGCCGGGCCGTGGATGCTTCACGGCCGCCGCTGCCTCCGCATTTAGCCGCGCCGCGCGCTCGGCCCGGCTCGCTGCCATTGGGTCAAGCGCCGGAAGTGCCGGAGCTTCGTTGCCGTCATCATCGGTATAGGTGACGGCTTGGTCCGCGTCTGCCATTGGCGGCTCTACGGCTGCCGGTTCCGGCTCGCCGGTTTGTTCTAGCTCTACGAATTCCGCGTCCTCAATGATCGGCTCGGCAATTTCCGCCGCGACGTGCTGCGCTATACGCGCGGCCGGTGTTGCCGGTGGCGCGACGCGAGGCGGCGGACGATCAGACAAAACACTGACGCCAACGGTTAGCGCGCCGGTATGGTCTACGCTGCGCTTGTCGGCGAACGCTTTACCTCCGTGAGCTTGAAGCATCGTTTTAATCAGTTGCGCGGAGCCGGGCCGCCGGATGACATTCGGAATTCGCTGGCCGTCGCGGTCGCGCTTGTATCGGTCGGGCAATCCTAGAATTGCGAGGGTCTCGTCATCCACGCCGATAAGTTTCTCGTCTTCTTGAAACGTCGGGCGACCTTGATAAAAAACCTGCTCGTCATAGCCGAGACAATTATTCCGCGCGGTCGCCTCGATCTCTAAAACACTGGCGCGCATCGCGGTTCGGATATGGTCGGTGAACCATCCGACAATTCCGCCGTACTCGAACACATAAAGGCTTTTGGAAAATTCAATCTCCACTTTATTTTGTGCGTCTAATTTTTTGTCCCGCGTGCATTCATTCATCCACTTAAAAACAAGCGACGGCGACAAGCGCAAGCGCCGCGAGATCACGCTATAGGACAATGACGCGCAAACGAGATCGCAAATCTCAGTGAAAATTTCGGGACCTTTTTTCATCGTCTTTTCTTTCGCTTGTCGCGTTGCGCTTGTGACTTCATCGCGCTAGGTGTTGGCGTTCGGGTTTTCGTATCCCATCGCGTGCCGACATGCTTGCGCGTTAGCCGTCTCTCGTATCGGTCGGTGCGCGTGGTGTGCTTAGGTTGGCCGTCCGCCGCTTCTACTATCGCCATGGTGCCGACAACCCCGCGTCGCTTTGACTTCGGCCCGAAAAGATATTCCAACGGCGGAAGCTTCAAATGCTCGGCACGCCTCCGCGCGCCTTCATTGTCTCGCTCGCAACGCAAGCCGATCTCCCGAGATGATAAAGCGGCTTGGCTCATAGATCACCGCTGAGACGGAATGCGACGGACGGAGGCATTGCGCCGAAACGAATTGCCTCCGCCAGCGCCGCGCCCTTGCGCCGCAGTCGAATGGGCAAACTGATCGAGCGGAGAATGTCCGGCAGTGCTCACGGCTTGCGAGACCATGCCCGCTTTCTTATGAGCGGCTAATCTGGCGCAATGTTCTTTATAAATTTCATTTTGTCCGCGAGGCGGGAATTCCGCGCACCATGCTTGAATGGTGGTGGCAAGAGCGGCGCGCGTCTTCACGCCGTTTTTCTCCGCGTTGATTAGACGCGTGCGGCATTGGTCAAGCGCGACTTGCGCGTCATTGACCGCAACCTCCGCTTCGCGAACTGTCTGCGGCGCTTGGACCGGCTCGGCTTCAATCGGCGCGGCAGGGATAACCCTCAGGAGGCCGGTTGCCCTGATGTCATCGCGCGTCACGGGCGTATTGAGCGCATCGCGGATGACACTTATCCGCACTTCGCCTTCCTCAGAAAACAGGTCTGAATTCCCGTGGTCTAGGCCGTTGATGACCGTCGCAATCTGGTCGGTTAGCGTCGTTCCGTTTGGCATTTTCTGTCCCTTTATTTTGAATTATTGGCTCGGGCCGAAACTTGTCGCGGAAACGGCCCGAGCCGTTATTGATCGACGCCCATGCTCAGTGTACGCCGACCAATTCCATTTATTTTTTCCCGCCGGGGTCCTGAGGCCGGAGCACTTCGTTGAAAAACGCTCCGCCCTCGCGCCGTAGAGATTGAAAGTCTCTCTTGTCGCCTTCGTACTCGTAGACCGTGCCGTCGATTTCGACCGACAAAATTCCGGCGTCAACGTCAAGCTCCACGCTGTCAATGAAACTGCTCTCGACATTCGCCGACAAAACTTTGCCGCCGCGCTTCGCGTGTATCTGTTTCAATTGATGCTTGGGCATGATGTTGCTCTCGTTCGTTAGCGAGAATTCCGATACGCGGCTTGCGCAGCGCGTAGCGCGTCGATGAAGTCAACTTTTGGAGCGAGGGCCAATAGACGCGCGCCCGCTTCAACCATCGCTTTTTCTGCGGCCTTGATGGCAACGCGGCTGTCTCGTATTTCTAAATCAGCGGCCGTGTTCGCGAGTGCTGCGGCGGCCACGTCGGCATATCGTTTCTGCCGATCTGGCGTGAGCGCGGCGATTGCTTTTTCCGATAGCGGGGCAAGCGCGCCGCGTGCATCGAAAATACTCGGGGCCGTTTCAGTCATGCTTTTTCTCCGGTTAGCTTTGCGATGGTGCGGCTGATAAAGCCGGGCGTTTCGATCTCGTGCGCTTCGTCTTCGTCGGCGATGATGGCCGCGACAACGGGCGCGAGGAATGGCTGCGGTGTCGCGGCAACGCGCCGCTCTACATTTCGACGGCGCGCGAATTCCGCAGCGCGTCTCAAAGCAACGGGGCCAATGGGTCTCATGGCGACTTCTCCGGTCTGATATCAAAGGCGTAAAGCGCGCGGCGTTTTCCTTCGCTACGTTTCGCAACGTAGGTCACGCGATCCCCGGCCACGGCACGACACGGCTCATTCGGCGCGACGTAAAAACCGAGAGGCAATGCGCGCGGAAAATCCGGCTGCACGAAGCCCGCGCCGGTTGCCCGATCAAAGGCGGTTATTTTTCCGTGTTCTATTCGGTCGCTCATGGCTTCATCTTCATAAGAGGGGACGCCCGCGCGTCCGGGAGGAAAATTCGTGCGCGCGGGCTAGTCGCAGTCGGCGTTCCCCCACCGGCTGCGATTTTTCGTTAGGTCGTCTGCCGTTTCATGCCGGGCTTCGTCGGCACATTCGATTTTCCAATGTCGCGCGTTTGAGTGTTCGGCGGGAGCGCCGGTTTTGCCTGATGAAGATCGCTTGACGCGCGACTGTCGCCGTTGCGGCCGGGTCCTGCGTCTGCGGGCATTTTGCTTCCAACTATTTCCGTAGCCATTTTCGTGATCCTTTGGGTTGTCGCGTTGCGTGGATTAGCAGCCCGGCATTTTCTTGCTGCCTGATTGCACGGCGTTGCCGAGCACGCGGTCGCCGCTCGATGTATCGCAAGCGGCTTTTTGTTTTGCCGTCATGCCGGGATGCACTGGCACGTTGCCAGCGCCTAGCGATGCTTTCGGCACCGTGCCGCCATCGGAGCGCGGCGCATTCTTGCCGGTGATAAGCTCCGCGCTTTCGGTCTTTGAGACGTTGCGCGCGATGAACTTGCCGCCGTCCGGTGCCGTGACCATGTGCTCACTCGATTGATTGCGCGGCGGTGTGAGCTTCTTAGGTGCGCCGTTGCGTGGGTCTACTGACATGACGTGATCTCCCGTTGTGAAGTGTTGCGAGGGGATTGGTTACGCGGTGCGCAGCGGACGGCCCGCGAGATCGGTCCCGGCCGCCTTTGCGAGCGAGACCGCGCGTTGCGTTCCGCTTTTGATGATCGCAATGCGCCGGGCTTCCGCGTCTTTGCCTTTATAATTTTTGCTCCAAGGGTTGCCCTCGCCCTTGATGGTCTCGCCACCAACCTTCACGGTCTCACGGTTGGAATTCTTTTTCGCTGGATTGTAGCCGCGCAAGAGATTGGAAGCGGAACCGCCCCACGCGATCAAATTTTTGTTGTAGTCGTCGAGACCGTAAGCCGCGATGTACTCGCCGCGCGCTTCCATCGTCGGCTTTTTGCCGAATGCAGCCTTTTGCATTGCGAGCTTGACGGCCGCCGCGTCGGCATTGACGCCCGCGTTCGGATCAAGCGCCGCGAATAGGTGCGGTCGCTCGGCGCGGAGCTTTTTGAGATACGCGTCGGCATCAAGGCCGGACGCTTTGAATGCGTCGATCTCCGCCGGAGTGTTCAACTGATCGACGGCGGGTTGCTGCACGCCTTCGACGGCTGCAAACTTTGCTTGTAGCTTGCCGAGTTCTACGGCTTGGTCGATTGACATCGTGCGGCTCCATTGCTGGCGCGGCCGTGCTCACGTCGCAATGACGCTGCGGGCCGGGCCGATTAGAACTGTGCTGGCGTTTGGGATTGCCGCTGCGCTGCCCATGCAGTGTGCGGCCGGTGCGAGCGGTTGCGGGTCACGGCACAAGCCGGGCGCAACTGCGGGCGCGTAGTCTATTGCACAGGCCGTTAACGATGTCAAGCTAATACTTGCTACACATCAGTACACGGGCACGTGAATACTGTCGCCGGAGGCTATTTGCCTACTTTTTCAGGTATTCAGCGCATCGGCTCATAGGAGGGCGCGGGCCTATGGCTGAAAAAGCCCGTCGTTACTGATCTTTTGAGCGTAGCCGTGGAGGGTTTTCCACGGTTGCACGAAATAAGCTCATTAGATCAATGCTGTAACTGTAGTAACTGTGGAATATATAGATTATGAAAGTAGCATAGAGATAGCAGCCGGGGAGAGACCCCTACAAAACAGGTCAATTCCACCGATACACCGGTTACAAACCGCCTCCGGCATGATGGATAAAGTAGGAGAAATCGACTTTTTAGCTATTTTATACTGGCCTCTGTTGCGAACGGTTCGCAACTAGCCTCCGCAACGGCTGCAAAATTGGGTTTTTGCGCCCTGCGTTAACCTTACTTAAGTCTGAAAAATCGACCTTTTCAAGTATTCATTAACCTGAATTCTTGACGTTACTTGGCGAATACTTGCAATGATTTCAACTATATAGCAACTCTCTCCGATTAACCTGTATAGTCAAGGTTAACCGGCGCATCGTCAAGATCAACCTTAATAGATCGACTTGTCTATACTTCAATCGCAGCCTTGTTGCAGTTGCGACGCATTTGCAACTGGCCTAGACTACATTCCTAGCCCTGAATTCTGTTAACTCGACATGCGTCCGGCGCACACGTCTACCAATAGAGGGCCGCAGATCGAGCCTTAACCATCTAAGTCGCTGGTGCTCCATAAGCTACGTTATGCGAAATGCAAGAAGTGCCTGTGCTGCAAGGGGATAATAGCATGTTTTGCGAATTGGTTTGCGTTCATTCCTTCGAGCAGATCGCGTGCATTAGCCATAGTGGCAGTAGGTCGCGGCCCGTCAGTGAAAGTTGGTGTAGTGCTCGGTTTTGAGCGAGCTACGGGGTAGGACCCAATTCCTGACCCAAAAGCAAAAAGGGCATGTGGCTTCTCACGTCCGCACGGGGCACATCTCAGGCCCCTCCCCCGGAAAAAGTAGAAGAAATGCCCAAGTCTGAAAAGTTGCCCGGCTCCGGCCCCTAGCAGGCTGAAAAGTTGCCAGCTACAATCGTGACCATGAAGCGCGCCCTAGCCCTTACATTGTTGATCGCGGTGTCGGCGCTGGTACTCGCGGCATGCGGCGTGGTGCGAAGCTCGCAAATTTCGCAGATGGACGCGCGAACAATTCAAACCGCCTCAGACAAAGAACTGTGCAACCCCTACGCCAACGGCCAAGTGGTCTCAGTAGAGCGCCAGCGGCGCGGCCTTGGCGATTGTAGCGCGGCGGGCGTGGCCTGCATTCAAAACGGCTATGCCGCAGGGACGCCCGGCTATCTCAATTGTCGGCAAGTGGCGATCCAGCAAGAAGCCGTGGACGCTCAGCGTTGGAACAACGTCACGCAAGCCGGGATCGCGATGATGCAGGCGAACCAACCCCCGCCGCCTCCGCCGCCGCCATATCAGTCAGCCGACCATGTGTGCATAGCGGCCAACAATACCTACTACCGCTGTTAGCAGAAAGCCGGGAGGTTCGCGATCTCCAAAGCGATGTTGGTCAATTCCCGATCACGTTTGTCGAATTCGTCGGGGAGCCATCCGCGCCTGAGATGCTCGATTATAGATTGCCGCCGGGTTTCAAGACGCCGCCGTTCCAATTCCAAAAATTCGCGCATGGTGGTTCCTTTTCAGTGTGCTTCGCGCGACTATAGCTGATCGGGCGGCGTGCTGAAACGAAATTACGCTCGGCAATTTCAAAACCTTAAACTTGCACGCGGCTAGTTTCGGCTGCGAAAAAGGCCGGTGAAGCGCCGCACGATGTCGGCAATGAAGGCCGCAATTATCAGCCCCGCGCCTACGTTCGTGACGGTCTCGCTTGCCGCCTCGCCTTCCCCGAAAGAGATATAGCCGATCACGCCGACCATGATGACGATGGCTGTCACTGTGATCGGGAGAATTCGGTAGAACAGATAGCAAAGGACGAGCGCGGCGATCAAAAATAAAATCATGACGCGCCGCCCTTGAACATGGTTTCAATTTTGGCCGCGTATTCGGTTTCGATCCGCGCGGCCATCTTGTCCATTGCGTCTTTGTGAGTGATCGCGTGAGCGGCCGGGCCGGTGCAATTCAGCATCGCGTTTTCGTCGGCGTTGTCGGTGTCGCCCTCTAAGGGCGCATCGCAGATCGGGCACAAGAGCGGTCTAGTGGTCATTGGCAATCCTCACCCCTTAGCGGCGCGTCTGCAAGCCTGCAATCGTTCGGCCTGCAACTGAATGCTCATTCGAGAGATATCATTCTGATTAGCGTATTCTTGTGCGGTCTCATTCTGGTGCGAGTGCCGCATGTATTCCGCGATTTCGTCGGAAAGTTTTGCGATGGTCGCATCGTAACGGCCTCTGACGCTGATATCGCAACGCTGCAAGAGGTCAAAGTCAGCCCGCATCCTTTGCGATTGCTCGATTTGCGCCGCGCTTGGCGGAGCCGGTGGCGCTGGCGTGACGCAATCCTGAATGCTCATATCGAGCACTTGGCCGCGTGAAGCGCACAGGGCGGGCGTAGGGTGCGGGTGCGTGAAGTTGCCAACGTCATAGGCGTAGCCGGATGGTGCGCACCCGCTCAGCAATAGCGCGGCCAAGGTCAAGAGATTGCGCACGTCCAGCCTCCCGCGAGCATTGCATCTGATTAGCGCAGCGCGGGCAAGAGGGTCAGCGGCACATCGCGGCACGCTGCCTCGCCAGTTTCCGCGCCCTACGCCGTTGATTATTCTTGCGCTCGCGATATCCGGCCGACGCGGCGCGCAAACGAGCGCGGGCATTCGACGTTGCGCGGGTCCGCCTCAGGTGCGCTTTACCCGTTGGCGAGCGACGCCAAGCCCGGCGCAATGCGCGGCCGTGCTCGGTAGCGTGCGCAAGCCGATCACATTCCAGACAGCGGCGGCTAGTTGCTTCACGGTCCGCGCGATGCCCGTTGACGCACGGCTCTCCGGTATTGAAGCGCACATCGCCGCGCGCCCGAGCTTCGGCCGCCAGTTCTTTGATGGTGCTCATTGCCGCGTCTCGGACCCGAGCGAAAGATATGGATTGACTTCAAGCTCGGCACCTTCCGCCCTGAGTTGGTCCGCGCATTGCTCATGGTCTCGCCACTCCGCGCGAAGCTCTAGGAAGTCGGCAGCGTGACCTTGATGCTCGGCCGTGAGACCACCGTCAAAGTTCATGCGTCGCGCTTCTTGGCACCACGCGGTAAAGCGTTCGGCTAGATCGAGACGCCAGCGCCACCACATGCGGACGGCCTCGGGTTGGCTGATCTCCGGCGCGGTCATGGCTGAGACTGCGGAGCGTTGGCGATTGAAGCGTGATCGGTTTTGATGGCGAGCGACGCGTAGTAGCTTTTCAACGCGGCGACATCGACCAGCGTCCGGCGGCCAAACTTGCGAGCGGGCAAGGTGCCATCGGCGATCAAGAGGGAAAGAGCGCGTTTGCTGATAGAGAGATATTTTGCAGCATCGGCGGGCGACAAGGCGAGCGGTTCGATGGCTGTTGCCATGGCGAAAACCCTCAATTAGCGTGAGGATGATCGCCCTAGCCATTGCGCGGAGCGCCAGCATCGGACGTATCTTGTCGGCATCGGGTGCCGTGTCCGGCCTGAGACGACGCTCAAAGGTGGTTCCGGGACCCGGCTTAAATGGACCTTCCGTGCGGCGACTTCAATACCCTATACCTGCCAGTGCCCGCCCATAGGTTAACAAAAAGCCGAATTGAAAGTACGCACGGCTGTACGCACTAAGCCGGAATTCTTGAAGTAATTCCGCAACTTACGCCCGTTCCTCCTAGCCCGCAATAGCCGAACGGATTCTTGGCCAGATATTGCTGGTGGTAGTCCTCGGCGAAATAGAACGGACCCGCATCGACAATCTCGGTAGTGATGGTGCCGTAGCCTTTTTTGGCAAGCTCGGCCTCATACATCGCCTTCGACGCCTCGGCGGCTTTGCGCTGCGCAGGCGTGAATGTGTAGATGCCGGAACGATATTGGGTGCCGACATCGTTGCCCTGGCGCATGCCCTGGGTTGGGTTGTGGCTTTCCCAGAACGTCTTGAGCAAGCTGTCATAGGAAATCTTCTTGGGGTCATAGACCACCAGCACGACCTCGTTGTGGCCGGTGCGCCCGGAACAGACTTCTTCATAGGTCGGATTGGGCGTGACACCGCCGGCATAGCCGACGGCGGTGACATAGACGCCGTCGAGTTGCCAGAATGCCTTCTCGGCGCCCCAGAAGCAGCCAAAGCCGAAAATCGCTTTTTCGAAGCCCTCGGGATATGGGCCTTGCAGCGCATGGTGATTGACGAAATGGGCACCCGCGATGCGGATGGCGTGATCGCGGCCGGGCAGCGCCTCGGCGGCGGTGGGCAGAGACAGGGATTTCTTGAAGCCAAACATCGCTTGGTCCTCTTCTTGTTGTTGCTTGTTGGTCAGCCTGGTCTAGCCTTGCAAGCTCTAGCCGCAATATATGTCGCCGCAGGGCATTTCGAAACGGCGCCGGCGTTCACGACTAGGCCAGACCGGCTCACTTAGCCTTCACGCGCCCGCGAGGCCTTCACTTATATTACTTACCTATTGCCTATCTGGCGTAGCCGATCAGCGGCTTTTTGCGCCGGCCCAGCAGCAGAAACAGAATGCCGAAAATGCCCAACAGGGCCCAACTCGGCGCCGCCAGCAAAGCGGTCATGCCGGGGTCCCATAAAATGCCGTTGGCATAGGGCTTAATGAGCGGCTCGAGCCTGGCCAGACTGCCGGCATTGATCAATTCCCACAAGGTCCGCACGCTGGTGAAATAGACGTAGCTGCCGGCAATGGACTTCATGCCGTCATAGATGACGAGGATGAACGCGCCGGCCACGCAGATCATACCGATAAATCGAAACAGGAAACGGATCATAATAAAGGGCTCTTCTCACGCCTATGGATGGCTGATCTGGACGCCATTTCGGGCGCATATTAAGGCCTCCGATAACCCGCTCAGCGCCCTTGTTCAACCTTGGCAATGACGTGCCAAGGATGTCCCACGCATAGCAGCCTAGCCGGACTTCCCTTGAGCAAGCGAGGTCCCTTCCGCTAACCTCACTTTGGCCGGGCGTCACCGGTGCGTATTGGAGTAGAAATGCCCGCCAAACCCCCCGCTGGCCCAAACCGGCCGACGTTTACCGACCTGGAAGCCCTGCAATTTCATAGCGTCGGCCGCCCCGGCAAGCTCGAAGTCGTCGCCACCAAGCCGATGGCAACCCAGCGCGACCTCTCGCTGGCCTATTCGCCGGGCGTGGCGATCCCCGTGCTGGCGATCGCCGCGGACCCGAGCAAGGCCTACGACTACACCGTGAAGGGCAATTTCGTCGCCGTCATCACCAACGGCACGGCGATCCTCGGCCTCGGCAATCT